>Ga0210394_10008474_pt1 | contig 10561 bp, 8 predicted proteins | sample IncBWC12MmetaG_FD_160121 | JGI IMG/M metagenome (GOLD analysis project Ga0210394, IMG submission 160121) | Forest soil microbial communities from Barre Woods Harvard Forest LTER site, Petersham, Massachusetts, United States - Inc-BW-C-12-M | ecosystem: Environmental > Terrestrial > Soil >... | reverse complement strand
CTTCCAGGGCATCGCATGCCTCCTGATGCCCACCTTATCCCTGTTGCAGATGTCCTGATACAGCTACGTTGCAGATGTCATGATACAGAACATATTCAGCCGGCAGCCTGCTTCCAGCAGGCTATTCGGTATGGCAAACAAAAGCCGCCCTGAGGACGGCTGCCGGCTGATAGCCCGCCCCAAATTCGAAACTGGAGTTTTCACACGGACTGTGCCGTCTCCTCGCACATCCTACTCAATGTGGTGACCAGGACACAGGTGACGGATTAAGCGTCCACCGAAGTGTGTTGTGGCCCGGAACTCGCTCCGTCGGCGTATGGAGACTCGGCGTTGCCGTTCCGCGCGACGCTTGGAAAGAGCGCATAGCACAGGAACGCAGCCTGACCTCGCCAACTCCTCGAAGGCCGTTTGGAGCCATTCTTAATTAGTAAATTAGTGTCGATCGCGATCGTGATCCTTACCGAATTCATGGACTTTGTAATGGTTGCGAAAGTCGCCATGATCGCCATATTCCCAAACGTCGCCACTGTTGGCATTGAAAAACGCATGGTTACCGCCGCTATATGAGAATTGGATACCAGCAAAAGAGCCCGCTGCGTTGGCGGTCTGAGGCTGGAAAACTGGCCTGAAGGCTAACACCGAAAGAAGCAGGGCGATCAGCGTAAGGATCGTTTTTGTGTAAAGGTCAATGCGCACTTTGGAACCTCTCTTTTATCTCCGCTCTGCGGGATGGCTCAGTACCAGCATTTCAAAGGCCGAAAGTATAAGCCGTTATTAAGGGCTAGCCATTCCAATGACTTGAATCCTTCTCGAACAAAGCAATAGGATCGGAAGGCCGGACAATGCTGCTATATACAAAGCGGACTGCGCAAATTTTGCGGGAACGAGGCTTCGTATCCTTATCCCGAAGGACAGGTCCTGGTTTGTCGCGCAGTGTAGGGTGACCTCCAAATCCGCGGTCATTTGCGTTCCCCAGTCACCATGAATTCTCCTCTTGCAACTCCCCCCTTTTCAATCACTTCCCACTCTCACCGACCTCTCCCGCGAACCGCAAGTGTTATCTCCTTATTGAAAGGACACGAAATGTCAAACCATACCGACACTAAGGAGGATGGCTTCGTTTTTACACAATCCCAAATCAACCTGGCAATCCAGTCCCGCAACCGCGACCGCCTGTTAGAAGAAGCCGACGAAGCCGCCGCCTAACATGTGGGGCAGGCTGGCAGCCTGCGGCCGATTGGCAATCGGCCACTTCATGTTCCTGCTCCAACAAAATCATGCAATAATGTTTTCACCGGCACAAATTATGACCAAGCGCATCCTTCTGATTTTCTGCCTTCTCGCAGCGATGATCCTGCCCGCCGCGGCAGCCACCAAGGCGCGTCATTCCAAGAGCGGAAAGCAGTCGCTCGCCCGCAGCGGCCGGACGAAGGCGAAATCGGTCCGCAAGTCCACCCACCGCCGCACCCGCTCCGCTGCCTCTCGCAAGCGCGCCGCGCGCGCCCGTGCCTCGGCACGCCGGCAAAAACTCGCCAGAAAGTAGTCACGCCGCGGAGGGCTGATAAACGTGAAGGGCTGATAAACTGGAGGTGAGGTCATATGATCCCTTCCACTCGTGTCGCAAACCGTCTCGTCGAACTGTCGCAGCTCGGCCAATCCGTCTGGCTCGATAATATCCGCCGCGATCTTCTCACCACCGGCGCGCTCCGCCGCATGGTGGAGCAGGACGGCCTGGGAGGCGTCACCTCCAACCCGGCGATTTTTGAAAAAGCCATCGTCGGCTCCAACGATTATTCCGATATCTTAGGTGAGCTTCAGCAGAACAAGGATCTCGACGCCAAGGCCATTTACGAACGCATCGCGATTCGCGATATTCAGGACGCAGCCGACGTGCTGCGCGTCGTCTATGACCGAACCAAGCGCCGCGACGGTTATGTCAGCCTCGAGGTTTCTCCCTTCCTCGCCAATGAAACGAAGGGGACCATCGAAGAAGCCCGCCGTCTGTGGAAGGCTGTCAACCGTCCTAATCTGATGATCAAAATCCCGGGCACCGCCGCCGGAATTCCTGCCATCGAAACGGCAATCTCCGAAGGTATCAATGTCAACGTGACTCTACTGTTTTCGCAAAAAGTGTATGCCGAAGTCGCCCATGCATATATCCGCGGACTCGAAAAATGCGCCGACCCGTCGCACGTCGCCAGCGTCGCGAGTTTCTTCGTCAGCCGCATCGATACCGCGGTCGAGGCGTATATTAAGGATCACCCGGAACTCAGCGGCAAAGTGGCGATTGCCAACGCCAAGCTGGCGTATCAGAAGTACTTGGAAATCTTCTCCGGCCCCCAATGGGAAGCGCTTGAAGCCCGCGGCGCCATGACCCAGCGTGTGCTGTGGGCCAGCACATCCACGAAAAGCGCGAAAATGCGCGACGTCGTTTATGTCGAAGAACTGATTGGACCGGATACAGTCGACACCATTCCTCCGGCGACGCTCGACGCGTTTCGAGATCACGGCGAAGTGCGCCCGTCTCTCGAATCGGGAATCGAGGAAGCGAAAGAAGTGATGGCGAAGCTCGCGGCGGTGGGCATCTCCATCGACAAGATTACCGACGATTTAGTCAAGCAAGGCGTCAAGCTTTTCGCCGAGCCGTTCGACAAGCTGCTCAATACCGTCGATCCCAAGTGCAAGCTGCCGCTCGGTCCCGTCAATCAAATGACGTATTCCGGTATCGATGCGGCGGCGGCGATTGAAGAATGGAGCATCGCCGGAAAAACACGCCGCCTGTGGGCTCGCGACGCTTCCTTATGGACCGGTACGGATGAAGACAAATGGCTCGGCTGGTTGACCGTCGCCGATGTTCAACTCGCGCAGCGTCACCAGTTTGAGCAAATCGCCCAGGACGTGAAATCGGGCGGATTTTCCGATATTCTCCTGCTCGGCATGGGCGGATCCAGCCTATGCGTCGAAGTGTTGAAACTGTCCTTCGGCGATCAGCCTGGATTCCCGAAGGTCCACGTGCTCGATTCCACCGACCCGGCGCAGATTCGCGCGATCGAATCGCAAATCGATTTAAAAAACACGCTATTCATCGTTTCGAGCAAATCCGGTTCGACCCTCGAACCGAACATTTTCAAGCGATATTTCTTCGAACGGTCAGGGAACAACGGCAGCCAGTTCTACGCGATCACCGATCCCGGCTCGAAGATGCAGCAGGTCGCGCAGAACGACAAATTCCGCGGCATTTTCTACGGCTTGCCGTCCATCGGCGGACGCTATTCCGCGCTGTCGGATTTCGGCATGGTTCCGGGCGCGGCAATGGGAATCGACACGACGAAATTCCTGGAAGGCGCGGCCAGCATGGCGCTGGCCTGCTCCTCGTGCTCGACGGTCGAAAAGAACCCAGGCGTTCTGTTGGGGATACTGCTCGGGACGCTAGCCAAGGGAGGGCGCGATAAAGTCACCATCATCGCCTCGCCTGGGATTCACGATGTCGGCGCGTGGCTTGAGCAGTTGCTGGCCGAATCGACGGGTAAGGACGGAAAAGGACTGGTTCCAGTCGACCGGGAGAAGATCGGGCCGCCCGAAGTTTATGGAAAAGACAGGGTGTTCGTCTACGCGCGGATGGATGCAACCCACGACGCAGCGGTCGACGCGCTGGCCGCAGCCGGTCAACCCGTTATTCGCATCAGCCTGAACAGCGCCTACGACCTGGGCCAGGAATTCTTCCGCTGGGAAATTGCGACGGCGGTTGCCGGATCCATTCTGGGCATCAACGCGTTCAATCAGCCCGATGTGGAAGCCAGCAAAATTGCGACCAAAAAGCTGACCACGGAATTCGAGGAAAAAGGCTCGCTGCCCACTGAAAAACCGGCCTTGGTCGAAGACGGCATCTCGTTATTCGGCGTTACCGCGGCAACAACGCTCGAAAGTGCGATCAAAATGCACCTTAATTCGTTAAGAAGCGGCGATTATTTTGCATTGCTGGCGTACATCCAGATGAACGAAGAACACGAAGCGGCACTGCAATCGATCCGAACGGCCGTTCGCGATTCGAAGCACGTGGCCACGTGCCTCGGATTCGGGCCCCGCTTCCTGCATTCGACGGGACAGGCTTACAAGGGCGGCCCGAACACAGGAGTCTTTTTGCAAATAACCGCCGACGACGCGCAGGACCTTCAAGTTCCGGGCCAGAAATACACCTTCGGCGTGGTGAAAGCCGCGCAGGCAAGGGGCGATCTGCAAGTTCTGGTCGAACGCGGCCGCCGCGCAATGCGAATCCATCTTGGCTCCGACCTTCGCTACGGGCTCGCGAGACTGGCTTCGGCTATGGAGCGCGCGCTACAATAGAATTTCCCCCACTCAGAGCCGGTAGCTCAGTTGGTAGAGCATCGCACTTTTAATGCGGTGGTCGCGGGTTCGAGCCCCGCCCGGCTCACCATTCCACCTCATTATTTAGGTGGAACAGGCTGTGGGTACGCCCCGACGGCCGTCGCCGGATTTGTTTTGCGCTCCATCTGTTCGGCCCAGGCTTTTTGAACGGGCTCCGGGAAGGTTCGAAGCATTTCCGCGATTTTAGCTTGCATTTGCGCGACAATCTGCGGATTCTCAGGAGCGACGTCGTAGCTCTCGTCGGGGTCGTTCGAAAGATTGTAGAGCTCCGGTTTGGGAAGAGGATAACTGCGCCGTCCGATCGCCGGCGCGGGCATATAGGCGCCAGTGTTGTGGCGCGCGACGTGCAATTTCCAGTGCATCATGCGCGCGCATTGCAGATCCCAGTTGTCGAAATAGAGCAGAGGCTCGCGCTCGATCGACGACTTGTCTCCGTGCAGAAGAGGCCAGATGTCGATGCCGTCGAGAGGCTTCGCCGGCAGCGCGCTGCCGCAGAGTTTGGTCACCGTCGGGACGATATCCATCATCGACGCGAGACCGTTGACAACGCGCGCCGGCGGAATATGGCCCGTCCAGCGCGCGATAAACGGCTCCCGCACGCCGCCTTCATAAGTCGTGTTCTTGCGGCCGCGAAGTTTGCCGGGGCTTCCTTGATACCAGGGGCCGTTGTCGCTGGTAAACATCACCAGCGTGTTGGCATCCAGGCCGTGCTGGCGAAGCGTGCGCATAACCTCCCCGACGCTCCAATCGATCTCTTCCACCACGTCGCCGTAAAGTCCTTCCGGCGATTTTCCGCGAAACCGCGCCGATGCCGCCAGAGGAATGTGCGGGAAAGTGTGCGGCATATAGAGAAAAAACGGCGAGCCCTTCGATTGGGCGATGAATTTTGTAGCCTGCTCCGTATAGCGCGCGGTGAGCGATTCGAGAATCGCCGGCTCCTCAATCACCTCGGTGTTGTGCATCAGCACGCGCGGGTTCATATCGTTGCTGTAAGGGATGCCGAAGTATTCGTCGAAGCCTCGACTGGTGGGCAGATACTCGTCGGGACGCCCGAGGTGCCACTTGCCCACGCACATCGTTTTATAACCGCGCGCCTTCAGCATATCGGCGAGCGTGGTTTCGTCCAGGTTGAGGCCGGCCGCATCGGGCGGCATCAGGACGCGCGGAACGCCCACCCGCGTGGGGTAGCGGCCGGTCAGCAGCGCGGCGCGCGACGGCGAACATACCGGATCGGCGGAACAAAAATTCGTGAAGCGAACTCCTTCCGCGGCCAGCCGGTCGAGATTCGGCGTGCGGAGTTTGGAGCCGTAGCATGCGAGGTCGCCGAAGCCCAGATCGTCGCACAGGATGAAGACGATCTTGGGAGCCGGCGTGGCGGCAGCAAGCCTGGGTGCGGCAAGCAGAGGCGCTGCGGCGGTGGCAAGAAAATCGCGTCGGGTCACGGGATCATAGTACACCGTTATAATTGCGTAATGCGCAAGAGTCTCCTGTTTGGGCTTCTGATTCTGATGCCGGTCGCGATGGTCGCGCAGCGCGGCGGCCGCGGGCAGCGCGACACGAACGCTACGCCGCTGGTGCTGAAGCCGGCGCGCGTGTTCGATGGCGAGGCGATGCACGAAGGCTGGATTGTCGTAACTAAGGGCGAGCGGATTCAAGCGGCGGGTCCGGCGGCCAGCGTCGACGCGTCTGGCGCCACCGCCATCGATCTGCCCGGCACCACGCTGATGCCCGGAATGGTCGAGGGCCATTCGCACATCTTGCTGCACGCCTATAACGAAACTCCGTGGAACGATCAGGTGGCGCACGAAGGAATCGCGTTGCGAGCCGCCCGGGCGGTAAACCATCTGCGCGCGACATTGATGGCAGGCTTCACCACCATTCGCGACCTCGGGACCGAAGGCGCCGGATATGCCGATGTGGAGCTCAAACAGGCAGTGAATCAAGGCATCGTGCCGGGACCTCGCGTGCTTGCATCGACGCGGGCGATCGTGGCCACTGGTAGCTACGCGCCAAAAGGTTTCGTGCCGGAGTGGCGAGTGCCGCAGGGTGCGGAAGAAGCCGATGGCGTCGACTCCCTGATTCGCGTTGTCCGCGATCAGATCGGCCACGGCGCGGATTGGATCAAGCTATATGGCGATTATCGTTGGGGACCCCATGCCGGGTCGAGCCCGACGTTTTCGCTGGAAGAAATGAAGCTGGCGGTGGAGACGGCGAGGAACGCCGGCGTGCCTGTCGCCGTACACACCAGCACCGCCGAAGGGATGCGTCGGGCAATTCTAGCCGGCGCGGAAACTATCGAGCATGGCAACGACGGTACCGCGGAAACCTGGAAGCTGATGGTGGAGCATCATGTTGCGCTATGTCCAACGCTCGCGGCGGGCGACGCGACCAGCCAGTACTCGGGATGGAAGAGGGGGCAGCCCGAGCCCCAAGGCCTGGTGCGGAAAAGAGCCAGCTTCAAAGCCGCGCTGGATGCGGGCGTGACGATTTTGAGCGGCAGCGACGTAGGCGTATTTCCGCATGGCGACAATGCGCGCGAGATCGAGTTAATGGTCGACTACGGCATGCCAGCGGTGGAAGCTTTGAAATCCGCCACGTCCATCGCGGGACGCGTGTTACATATGGATATCGGACAAGTGAAGCAAGGAATGCTGGCCGACCTCATCGCCGTGGACGGGAATCCGATAAGCGATATCTCCGCCATTCGCAAGGTGAAATTTGTGATGAAGGGCGGGGCAGTGCAAAAGTAGCTAATGTAGTGCGTCCCAAATATTGCCAGTTATGTGGCGCATGCACTCCTGCGTGCCGCGTCGGACTCATCTCGACGCCCGCGGCTCTTCTCCGCGCCCTCTGCGTCTCTGAGTGAAAGTGTGCTTTAGTCTAAAAATGCACTCCTTCCTCCTGGCCCTCCTCCTCGCCGCCGACCTCACCCCCCAACAGCAATCCGCCATGGACCACATCTCCGCCCAATCCCTCCGCGGTCATCTTTCCTTCATTGCGTCCGATGTTCTCGAAGGCCGCGCCACTCCCTCCCGAGGTCTCGACCTCGCCGCCGAATATATCGCCTCCCAATTCCGCCGCGCCGGTCTCGAACCCGTCGGCGACGACGGCTACTTCCAAACCGCAACGCTCCTCCAGCGCGAGCCCAACTGGGAAGGCTTTGACATGACGTTTACTGCGGGTGGAAAAACCATTCGTATCGACAAAACCGAAGCCTACCTGCTCCCCGACGCAGCGCTGAATCTCCGCGACGTCCCAGTCATCGTCGCCGATCAGGATACCCCGGCCGACCGCGCGCGCGGGAAAGTGGTATTCCTCTCCAGTCCCCGAGGCCCAACCAACTTCGACACGTCCACGCTCGTCATCGCCGCCAGCCCCAACATCCCCGCCGGCCCCCAGGTTCGCGATCCCGAAGCCGGCGGCTCCCGAAGAGGCGCGCTGAACCTCATCAACAAGCCCGAGCTAGCCGCGTTCCTGAAAGACAATCCCGACGTCCGCCTCACCCTCCACATGGCCGCCCCCATCGAGCGCCCCGTGAAAGTCCACAACGTAGCCGCCCTCCTCCGCGGTTCCGACCCGCAGTTGAGCGACACCTACGTCCTGCTCACCGCCCATTACGATCACCTGGGCACGCGCACCACCGGCGACGACAAAATTTTCAACGGCGCCAACGACGACGGCAGCGGCACAGTCTCCGTGGTAGAAATCGCCGCCGCCATGGCCGCGCTGCCGAAGCACCCGGCCCGCAGCATCCTCTTCATGACCTTCTTCGGAGAGGAGCGAGGCCTGGTCGGCTCGCGTTACTACGGCCGCCATCCCCTCGTCCCTCTCGAAAAAACCATCGCCGACCTGAACCTCGAACAAATCGGCCGCACCGACGCCAGTGACGGCCCGCAAATCGGCACCGCCTCCATCACCGGTTTCGATTTCTCCGAACTCCCCGGCATCCTCGCCGACGCCGGCAAAATCGCCGGCATCAAGGTCTACAAAAACGATCAGGCCAGCGACCCCTACTTCGCCCGCAGCGACAACCAGGCCCTAGCCGACGTAGGCATCCCCGCCCACACCCTGTGCGTAGCGTTCGACTATCCCGATTACCATAAAGTCAGCGACCACTGGGAAAAAGTCGATTATACAAACATGGCAAAGGTAGATCGCGCGGTCGCCTTGGCGTTACTCCAACTAGCCTCCGACGCCCCACCGCCGAAGTGGAACGACTCGAACCCCAAAGCCAAAAAATACGCCGACGCAGCAAAAAAGCTGCACCCATAAAATGCGCACATGCGCGAAAACCGGGACTGACCACTCTGTCCCAAGGCCAAGGCGCCACAACCTCCCCAAAAAACGCACCCGCGCCGCTCGCCGCGTGGACAGAGTGGTCTGTCCCGGCTTTCGCCCCCCGGCTTTCGCCCCCCTAGTGATCCACAAATGGTATGTCAAGAGGCCGTGTGAACGATGCCGCGATCTTCCACTGCCCGTTCTCCTTCTTCCAAACGCGCAGGATCCCTTGCTCAAAGCTCGCGTGTCGAGGCGGCGTCACATCCAGATCGTATTCCAGCTTGCCATATGAAAACTCCCACGCCATGTCTCCGGAGGCAGACACCTCCACACGTTGCACGGAACGGCTGGACTTCGAGTTTTTCCTTTTCTCAAGCTGAGCCTCAGGGAATGCCTCCCCGCGTTGCGAACCTACGCTTGGCCGTTTCTCGGCCCCGCTCCATGCGATGCGATCGTCCGTCCACGGAGGGCGCCCATCATTGGCGATCAGCGCGCGGAGGGAAGCCTCTTCCGCTTTCAAATCTACTTTCGAGCCTTGCCCCACCAGAACGGCGGAACCAAGGCACAGGAAAACAGCAGCTATTCGTAGGGTCATAGCGCCAGACAGTATCAAAAATAGCGCTTGGTGTAAAGCGCCCTCCGATCAGATCCCCCCCCCCCTCGTCTTCCCCCCAAAATAAGCACACTCCCCCGCCACCGGACACTCCCCGCACTTCGGATTCGTCCTCTTACAAACCCTCTGCCCATGAACCTTCAACAATAAGTAAGCCCGAGCGCGCGCATCAAGCCTGGCCGGCACCTCTGAAGCAATCATCCCCTGCGCCTCCCTATAAACGACCCCATAATTCTCCCTCTCCAGCCCCAACCGGATCCGCACCAGCACATGAGGACAATTCGACGGCACCGCTGCCACCGGCGAAATCCCTCCAAACAACAAAATCCGATCCGCCCCCGGATCGGCAATATTCGGAAACTTCTTCAGGGCCGCGCGGATCTTCGGAATTGACAACCCCTTCAGCCCCTCCACCAAATCCCCGCCGAATTCTTTCACGACTCTCTCCGCAATCTCCTTCAACCGCATCGCGCGCAACTCCGGCACCATCCCTCCGGCCTTCAACGCCGCCGCCATCTTCCTAGGATTCGCCGCCAGCAGCCTCTCCGGAGTCACCCCGACTTCTCTTTCTAAAGACGCCCAGCCTTTAGCGCAAGCCGCATCGCTAGCCGGATACCCGCACAGCCACCAAACTAAGAAAAGATAAGGATCCGTCGGCCAGTTCGGTTGCTGCACGCCATGAAAGGCTTCGAGCGATTCCAGCAACTCCGCTAACTGTTCCATGAGAGCCTTTGCTACTTGCTGTGCCTCATCAGCATGGCTTCCCACCCACCTTCGCCGAGCTTGTTGATCTGCGCCGCGAGAGGGCGAGCGAAGTGCTGCCCCGCGACGCAGACTACCCGGACAACTTGCAGCTTCATGGGGACTCCTTAATCGGTCGCTCTTGAGACGGCGCGGAGTCGCGTCACGTTGCGCGTCAATCTACGCCTGACATTCATCGGCCGCTGATTCTGAGCCGCGACCGCAGGAAGCGATCTGCTCTAGTTTTCAGCACCCTCCTAAAACGTCGAGCAGATCTAGACCGTCGAAAACTCATCGGCTGATTATGCCGGCATTTGCCAGGACCCCGCGCGTGCACCCTCTCCCAGCGCCTGGGCGATAATCGATACCGCCTCGAATGGACGCGACGGCCGGGGCAGAATCAGCAGGTTTTCCGATCCCTCCCGAACACCCGCCGCCTCCGACCACAAAACGATGGTTAACTCCGCGTATGCGGCCCGCAGCGCCTGGACGGCCTTCTCTCCCTCTTCCGCGGCATTAAGATTGACCACCGCGAGGTCTATT
>Ga0210394_10008473_pt1 | contig 10562 bp, 9 predicted proteins | sample IncBWC12MmetaG_FD_160121 | JGI IMG/M metagenome (GOLD analysis project Ga0210394, IMG submission 160121) | Forest soil microbial communities from Barre Woods Harvard Forest LTER site, Petersham, Massachusetts, United States - Inc-BW-C-12-M | ecosystem: Environmental > Terrestrial > Soil >... | reverse complement strand
TGCCCGTCCATCGCGCGAAGGTGTTGCCCACGGCGTCCGTTCGCACTTCCAGTGCTGCTTCCGAGAAGAGCTTGCGAAGGTAGGTGCGAGCTGCCAAGTCCTGCGCCGAAAAAACTACGCGCGTGACAGCCGGGGCGGGAGCATCAGAGTAAGACGCCAGCGTTTCCAGTTCGCTCAGCAAGCGGCTCAGATCGACTGTGATTTGCATGCGTGTCCGCGTTTATTTCGTGGAGGAATCAACCAAGAGGATGGCGGTTCCACGGCTTGTAAATGAGATATTTGGCGGGCACTTTCCCTAGCGCACCGAACCACTGCAGGCAGTACGGAGCCATCCAGATGAAATCGCCGGCGGCGACGGGATACCAGCGGTCACCCAGGCGATAGATGCCTTCGCCTTCGAGCATAAGTAGTCCATGCTCCATGATGTGTGACTCGACCATCGGTAGCGCGGCGCCGGGCTGATACGTCATTGTGTTCACCGCAAAATCGAATGCGGGATCGTCCGGCAGCAGAGCCCGAACCAGCAGCGATTCGTCTCCCATAAAAGCCTGAGGCGCGATTGAACCTTCCTCTCCGATCAGTACATCAGGCTTACGGATGCTCCGTGGCCCTCCCTTCTTTCCATCGGTTTGAACCCCACCTGGTGACCCACTTAATGGCCGATATGCCTTCTCAATCACCGCAATCCGCGCCGCTAACGACGCGCGGAGTGATGACGGCTCTCCCGCTGGCAAGTACGCGTAGCCGCACTTGGCGAGAACGTGTTTCCCGCGCGATGCTTCGAGTTGCACTTTCCCTTCGAGGACGAAAAGGAAACGTTGTGCCTCGGTGGGCCCCAGCGCGCCACCGGGTTCGATCTCGGCAGTGTATTGGGTGAAGGCTGCTCCCATCGCCGGACCCGTATGAACGATTGCCGCCGCGCGCTCCATTCCCGGCAAAGGAGCGCGCACGAACGAATCCGGCGTCAAAAGCGCGTGATCGGCTTGCAGTGAGCTCCGAGTTTGCCCGAGGTGGTGCAATGCCTCGTCTTGAACGGGTGGCGCCACGTTCGTTGCTGATTTCACTCGCCTCTCAGGCATTCAGTTGCTCCAACTGCTCGAGGAAATGCAGACCTGTTTGCAATGCCGCTGCTACGTCCTCAGAAAGGACGCGCTCGTCGGGATGATGACTGATCCCGCCGGGACTGCGAAGGAAGAGCATCGCCACGGGCACTTTCTGCGCAAGGATCATGGCATCGTGGCCTGCACCGCTGGTCATGCGTTGCACCGGGAAACCGGCGCGCTCTACTGCCTTTTCCATTGTGAGAACTAAATTCGGGTCGCATGCTACGGTCTGTTGGTCCTGCCTCGCGGAACATTCGAATTTCAGCCCACGCCGCTCAGCGATGTCCTTCGCAGCGGAGAGGATTCGATCGACACCCGCGGTCCGCTGCCCATCGCTCGCGTGGCGTACATCCAGGCTGGCACGGGCCTCGCCCGCGATTACATTGCTTGCTCCTGGAAGTGTTTCCACCTGACCCACCGTTGCCACCAGACCTGGCGTAGCGCGGGCTTCGCGTTCGACGGCCAAAATCCACTCGGCCACCGCCGACACTGCGTCGTGCCTCAAATGCATCGGCGTGGTGCCCGCGTGATTTGCCCGCCCGCGAAAGGATACGCGCGCTTGTGTCTGACCGACAATGGCTTCCACAACGCCAAGGGGTAAACCTAAGTCATCGAGCACCGGTCCCTGTTCGATGTGGAACTCGAGGTAACCCAAAACCGGCCCCCTTAAGATTGCCTCGGACATCCTGGACGGATCCAAGCCGAAATCCCGAATAGCCTGCGCCACGCTGACGCCACGGGCGTCTTTCTTCTCGAGTAAGGCAGCATCTACCGTCCCGATCAAAGCCCGGCTTCCGATGAAGGGTACCCCAAACCGCACGCCCTCTTCTTCGGAAAAGCCGGCGATCTCGATCGCAAACGGCAGCCGACGTCCGTTGAGGCTTTCGACCACGGCGATGCCCAGAACCACTCCTAGAACGCCATCGAAAGCACCCGCGCATGGAACGGTGTCAAGATGCGAGCCAATGAGCAGCCGTGGCGCATCCTGATGCAGGCCCTGGTAATGCCCGCGCAAGTTACCCGCCGAATCCACAGAAGAGCTCATACCCAACGATTCCATCCAAGCTCGAAGGATGCCGTGCACGTCCCGCATCGGCGGCGATAGAAACGTACGCGTGGTGCAGCCGGGCTGCTCGCTCAGCTCCGCGATTGCTTTGCAGCGAGCGATGATTTCGTCCGGCTTTACAGTGTGAACCATGAGTCGAATCGGACTTGCCGTTGTAACATTTGTCGGCCATTCGCGCTATCCGATCCCCTTTTCTTCCGTTCGGCAAGACCGTTCGGTTCTGTCCCTTGTCTCCGCACGTCCTGGCCTCTGCGGTGAAAATCCGCACTTTCCGCTACAATCCTACGCTCGCGATGGAGAATGCCCTGAAGCGCCTCAATGCTCTCCCTGCCGCGGAAGCAGAAGCCGACTTACTGGCGTGCTGCGGAGCGTCGCGCTGGGCACGGGGCATCGTGGCTCGGCGGCCCTTTGGCAATTTCGCCGAGCTTTTCGCTGTGGCCGACGAAATCTGGCGCAGCCTTGGCCGCGAAGACTGGCTCGAGGCTTTCGCTCGGCATCCGCAAATTGGCGAAAAAGCGATCGAAAAGCGCATCGAAGCCCAACCGGGCCAGCCGCTCTCGAGCCGCTGGTCGGCCGAGGAGCAATCGGGGGCTCAGCGCAACTCAGCAGACATCGTGGCGCGGCTGGCGGAAGGCAATCGCGCTTACCGGCAGCGCTTCGGATACATTTTCATCGTTTGCGCCACTGGCAAGACGGCGGAGGAGATGCTTGCCATTCTCGAACGGCGTCTTCAGAATGACGCCTCCGCGGAATTGACCATCGCGGCGGAAGAGCAACGGCGGATCACGCGCCTGCGTCTTGAAAAGCTGCTGGCGGCGGAGACGCGGTAGAAGAACGTCCTGCAAAAGTCGCAGCAAACCGTCCTTGGAGAAAATTGAGCGGCGTATCCACTCACGTCCTTGACACGGCCCGCGGCCGTCCTGCCGTGGGCATATCCGTCTCGTTGGAGGTACGCGCCGGAGACAACTGGACACGTCTTGGAGAGGCCACTACGGATGAAAACGGGCGCGCCGGCAATCTGATTCCCTCCACAGTTCCCTTCGAGCGCGGCACCTATCGACTGCGTTTTGATGCTGCCGCTTACTTTCGCGCGCAAGGTCTAGAGACCCTCTATTCAGAAGTGAGCGTCACCTTCGAAGTGCGCAATCCCGGCGAGCACTACCATGTGCCGCTGCTGCTGAGCCCTTGGGGCTATACCACTTATCGGGGTAGCTAAAGCATGCCGCCTGAAATCAGCGAATGGTCAAACCTGATTCTCCGCTGGATCCACGTCTTCGTGGCCATACTCTGGATCGGCCAAACTTACTACTTCACCAAGCTCGACCTGCGCCTAAACGAGGAGGAACAGAATCCGCGCGCTGGCGGCGGTCCCGCTCAAGTCTGGATGGTACATAGCGGCGGATTTTCGATCGCCGAGCGTCAATCCACTCCCAAACTGCTGCCCACGAAACTGCATTGGTTCCGCTGGGAAGCGCTCTTGACTTGGATTTCCGGTTTCCTCCTGCTGGGGCTGCTCTACTATTCTGACGGCCTGCTGCTCGATTCCAGCGTCTCGCAAATCAGCATGGGCGTGGGCATCGCCATCGGTATCGGCACGCTGATCGTCGGCTGGGCTGTGTACGACCTGATCTGGGTTTCACCGCTCGGCCGGATTCCGCTTGTTTCCGGAACGATCTGTTACCTTCTCATTGTGGCCCTCGCATATGCCTTAACACATCTGCTAAGCGGCCGAGCCGCCTATATCCATATAGGCGCGCTCTTTGGCACGATCATGAGCGCCAATGTTTGGGCACGTATATTGCCTGCATCTCGCAAGATGCTGGCGTCCGTCAAGCAGGGCCGCGAGCCCGATATGACCTTGGGCGCTCGCGCGAAAGCTCGCACCGTCCACAATACCTACATGACCCTCCCGGTGATCTTCCTCATGATCAGCAATCACTTCCCCGGAACCTACGGCAGCAGCTACAACTGGCTGATTCTTTCCGCGCTGATTCTCGCGGGAGGCATCACCGCTCATCTCGTGTACTACACCTGACGATTCAGAAACTCGATTCAAACTCGCGGAAGCGTCGCTCGAGTTCCCACTGCTGCTGCGCTTTTTCGCTGGTCTTCAAGAATGCCACGCAGGCGCTCGAAGGCTTATTGGCGCCAAGCGAATCCGCCGAGCAAGCTGCGAGTGCGTGCGCAAATATGTCCTTCGCGCTCCACAGACTCGCGCCCGGGAGGAAACTGTGTTCCAAGCTTGTGCGCGCCATCTGCTTCAGGTCCGAGTAGCTCAGGCCATACGTTTCGGCAGCGCGGACGTACTCGTGCGTAATGTCGATACGGGAGACGCCTTCGTCGTCGGTGGAAAGCGCCACAGGCACGCCATATTGCCGATAAAGGGGCAAGGGATGCTCCTTGCCGCTAACACCGAGAATCGCGTCGTTGCTCGTAAGGTTGATCTCCACCATTACGTGCTTCAGAGCCATTTCTTTCAACAGCTCGTAGGGGCGCTCTTCGTACATAACGTCGACGCCGTGGCCAATGCGCTCGGCGTGCGCCTGCTCGACCGCCAGCCGGATATGACAACAGAGCCCTTCGGGCGGCACCAACCCCGGCGCAAGTTCGCCGGCATGCAGGCTGATGTGAACCCGCGGATACACACCATGCAGGAAGCCAATCATGCGCATGTGCGGTTCGTAATCGGCCATGGAGATGACGCCGTCTTCCGGCATTACGAAATTGAGGCCCACCACACGCGAGTCGGCGGCGGCGATTTCAAAGCCGAGCAGCGTCTGCGCAAAGACCTGCTCCTTCGGAAACCCGCGCAGCACTTGATAAACGTAACGGGTTTGAACTTTGCATGCGGCGGCCTCGCCTGCCTGATCGCAACGTTCGCGCATGCGGCGCAGGTTTTCAGCGTTGTCAAGAACCGCGCGGGCGACGGCAACATCGTCGCGCAATCCCGCGGCAAGCAAATCCCCGCGAAGCCCGGCCAAATCCTCCCGCCAGCCGATTTGCTTGGAAATAGTGGCCGTGTGAGTGAAATCGAGCGTCGGCATGATTTCGAGATACTGTTCATTCTGCGCGGCGGCGCGAGTGGCGATCTCGTCGAGCCACTCGCCTACGTGCGGCGAGTCTGTGCCTACGAATTTCGCAAACGTGTCGAAGAAATGGTCATGACCGGTGCGGCCCGGCGCAGGCACGAAACCCCGCATCGAAAAAGCGTCAACGATCGCGTCGTATAAGTGCTGGTCGCGAGAAGCCTGTGCGACCGGGACCTGACCTTCGGCGCAGACGGGATTGGGTGGACTGCTTTGCGTCAAGCGCTCCGGTTTCGCAAAAGAAAATCCCTCGAGCGCCACACAGAGACCGTCTTGCGCACCAGCCCGAATCCTCGATTCCGCGTATACAGCTCCATCCAGATGATTGTGCAGGTCGCCGCCTTTAGGCATGCGTACGAGAAAGGCACGGAGCACAAGAGGATTGGCGCGAGCTTTTTCAAAGGCGCGTGCGGTGCGCTGCTCGGGAGTTCCGCCACGATCCGGGGGAGCGGCGCTCGTCTGCGCGTAAGCGGGCGAAGAAAGAAACAAAAGAAGGAACGACAGGAGAGCGTTGGAATAAGCGCCCGGCGTTCCCATCAACACGCTAAGCCGCTTCCTGTTTCTATGTTTTCGGCATCCACTTGTAGTTTCGGCGATGAGGCAGCGTCACTTCCACTCCACGAATTGCAGAGTATACGCGGTGGCAGAGTCAAATGGTTTGTCGATCAATTTTAGATCCGAAAGCTGTTTATGAATCGCCTAGCTTTCGCTGGGTCCTTGCCAGGAAAGATCGATCCTGGTCAGCGCACTCGAAAACTTTCGTGACGCATTAGAACATTCTCCTCGCTGGCAACACACTTTTCGGTATTGAAGCGCTCACGGTGAACATGGGTTCGTTGACGACCTGGCTGAACTTTAGATGCAACGCAACGCTACAGAGCAAATAGGCGTGAACGTCACGAAAACCCCAGCGGTCCACGAGCAAGTCGATCATACGGGAGGTGGCCGCGCGGGCAGCGGCGGTCGCATCGGTTCCCGACTCGATGACGATCCACGCGGTTTCGAGATCCTGCTTGATGTGCGGAGCGGATTCGACGATGGGCCCAGGCAATGGGCGGCGTTTGTGCAGGTGAAAGCGCAAGGTAGCGTCCGCGGGACATTCAACGCCGTTGATGCAGACCTCTCCATCGCCTTGCGCAGCGTGAGCATCGCCGACAGAAAAAATGGCGCCAGAATTCAGAACAGGGAGGTAAAGAGTGGCGCCGCTGCAAAGCTCGCGAACGTCCATGTTTCCGCCGAAAATGCCCGGAGGCCGCGTGCGGAACTCGCCGTCTGCATCTGGCGCAACGCCCATGATTCCGCAGAAAGGCCGAAGAGGAACGATGGCCGGAGCCAGCGACCGGCTGACTTCGCGTTCCAGTTTCCATAAAAAGAGAAACGGATCCGAGAATCGCTCCTTCAAAAATCCCAGGCCTTCGACGACGCTCGTCCATCCCCAGCCCCTGTGTGCCACCTCGAGAACGTCGATTTGGAGCACGTCGCCCGGTTCGGCGCCGCTCACGAACACCGGACCGGTGAGCGCGTGGATGAGTCCGCGGTCGATCTTCAGGTATTCGGGCAGGGTCATTTGGGGATGAACCTGCGCGCCGCTGGAGTCGAGACATTCGAAATGAACTGTGTCGCCCGGTTCGATCGTAAGGCGTGGCGGCAGGGCACGGTTCCAGCACGAATGTGTAGGCCGAGCCGAAAGATTGTGTTCGGTCATGGCGCGCTAGATTTCGACAGTCATTTGGAGTTCAACCAGCGCATTGCGTGGCAGCGCAGAAACGCCGATGGCGGCTCTTACGTGCCGGGCTCAGTCATTTAAGGAGCTCGATAAAAGGTTTAGTTTTGCACAGTTTCAGCTGCTTTGCTGTTCCTACGTAAGAGGAGCCACAGCATCCCCGTCGCCAGATACCCGAGATATATATAAGGTAATTTCCCGTACGGGCCTTCTGGCACCGGGTAGAGGTTGCCTGCGAGCGCCAGCAGCATCGCCACGAAGGCGAGAGCCGGAATGGCTCGCGCGGCGGGATGGAAAACCCTGTGCTCGCGGAGATAACGTGGCAATGCGATTGAGACGAGTCCGTAAGCGACAATGAAGCCATAAGTGGCCAGGGAACCCATCCAACCGTAGACGTCCAAGCCGTTATCGCCTCGTAAAGCGAGGACTATCACAGGGGCGACGGCTGCAATGCCCGTGGTCACGATGGCGCGATGGGGAGTCTCATGGCGGGAATGCGTAGCGCGGAAAGAATCATGTGCGATTCCATTATGCGCCATCAGAAGGAGGACACGTGCTGCAGCAGTAATACATGCTAGCGTCCCAGCGGAAAGGCTGACCAGCAAACCTACATCAATTAGGTGACCCAGCAGCGGCAGGCCGCCCTCCATTGCGAGTACGTGCATTGGGGCTTGGCTGGTTCCTAAATCCAGGCCGACGGCTCGAAAACCGAGCACCTCAGTGTAAGCACACACCGCGAAGAAAGCGCCGCCCAGGATCGCACTTTGGATTACCGCGCGCGGGATCGTTTTCAAGGGATCACGCGCTTCCGCACCGAGCGTTGTGGCGCTTTCAAAACCGACAAAGCTGAAGAGCGCAAGAACCAATCCCAGACGGAGACCGCTGCCCGTCATACCTCGCAAGTGGAGTTGCTCAGAATCGATATGGAAGCCATGGCGCACGAGCACCAGCGCAACGAGCGTAACAATCATGGATACGGAAATAGCTTCGATCCAGAGCATCAGGCGGGCCGAAATTTTCACGTCGCGCCAGGCGATCCAGACGCAAGCGGCGGTCACGAAGAGTGAGATCAGCACGGCCGATACAGGATGCACTCCGGATTTTCCGACGAAAATCGTGGCATATTGATACAGTCCCGCGATCACGCTTGAAGCGGTGGCGACGTAGGCGAGAAGCAAACTCCAGGCAGCGATCGAGGATAACCACGGAGGCAGAATCATAGAGGCATAGCTATAGAGAGAACCCGGCGAGGACGAATATCGCGCGAACCGTCCAACGCACCATGCGACGAGCAAAATTGCGACAGTTGCCAATACATACGCCAGCCAAGTGCCGTTGCCCGCGAGAGCGCAGACCAGAGGTATCGTCGCGGCTGGCGTCGCGGTGGGAGCAATCGTCGAAACGGATTGCGCCAACGTCTCGAAGGGAGAAAGAATCCCGCGACGCAAGCCATATGCTTTGGAAGAAGGCTGAGTTGGATCAAGCAGGATATGCGAGGAATGGTCTGCCGTGCCGAATTTCGTCCGACTAGCCATGCAGTAAAATAGCGGGGTCCTCGCTTCGCCGCAAGGCACATCTACTCTCTGGCATTGAGCTTGGAATCATAATTTAGAGAGGCGCCGCCATGGGCCCGCTCGATCGCCATCGAATTTCTCGCGGGCATTCATTCAAAAATCTCATTTGGCCTAAGGCGGCAATAGCTTTATTCTCTCTCGATGGCGCAAACGCAGGCCGCGGCTTTTCCCGCTCAAAACGACCTGCTCGACCGCGTATTTCACCTCACCGAAAACCAAACGACGGTTCAGCGCGAACTCTTGGGCGGACTGACGACCTTCATGGCCATGGCCTACGTGGTCGTGGTAAATCCGCGCATCCTCGGGGAAGCGGGCATGCCTGTCGAAGGCGTGCTGTTTGCCACTTGCATTTCCACCGCGATTGCAACTCTTGTGATGGGGGTATGGGCGAACTACCCGATTGCGGTGGCGCCGGGAATGTCGCTGAATGCCTACTTCACCTACTCTGTTGTTCTAGGCAGGCACGTGCCGTGGCAAACGGCGCTGGGCGTGGTCTTTCTGTCGGGCGTGATTTTTCTGATCCTGACGCTCACGAAGGTTCGGGAAAACATCGTCAACGATATTCCGGATTGTCTGAAACACGGAACTGCGGCGGGAATCGGCTTTTTCATTGCATTCATCGGAATGCGGAACGCCCAGCTGATCGTCGCGAATCCCGCGACTTTCGTGGGAATCGGCAAGATGGGTGACCCGCAGGTGCTTCTGGCGTTATTGGGGCTGGTTGTAATCGTGATCCTAATGGTGAAACGGGTCACGGGATCGATTCTGATTGGGATTATCGGTATCGCGCTTGCAGGCATACCTCTCAAACTGACCAGTTGGCCGGCTCACCTTCTTTCCCTGCCGCATCCTTCCGGCACGTTCCTGAAATTGGACCTGCGAGCGGCAACCCATCTCGGTCTCGGCGAGCTCATCTTTGTGTTCTTCTTCGTAGACCTTTTCGACAATGTGGGCACGCTGGTGGGCGTATGTGAACAGGGCGGGTTTTTGCGGGATGGAAAATTCCCTCGCGCGAGCCGGGCCCTGCTCTCCGACGCATTCGGCACGATAACCGGCGCCCTTACGGGAACCTCCACGGTTACCAGTTATATCGAAAGCGCGGCAGGCGTTGCGGCTGGGGCACGAACAGGACTGGGCAACGTTCTGATCGCCGCGCTATTTGCCGCGGCGATGTTCTGTGCGCCTATAGTTGCGGCGATTCCCTCCTATGCCACCGCGCCCGCGCTGATTCTCGTTGGCGCGCTCATGTGCAGCTCCATTCCCAAAATCCACTGGAATGATTTAACGGATGCTTTTCCCGCCTTTATAACCATGGTGGCGATGCCCTTGACCTTCAGCATAGCCACCGGGCTCAGTCTCGGGATGCTCTCTTACACCTTCATCAAGTTGGGAACCGGGCGCTATCGCGAGATCAGGCCGCTGATCTGGGTCCTATCAGTGCTTTTCCTGCTTCGGTACGCATTCCTAGGGCGCGAATGAGCACATCCATTGGGCGATTAGGAGCAAGTTTAAGAGGCTGCGATTCTTGCCTCTCGGTTCGCCTCCCGTAACAGCGGTGGTTGAAAACCACCACCTGGTGAATTCCGGCCAGGACTCCGAAATGCCCAACTGCTTATGGTTGCTCTAAACCGCTGAAGACACTGAATATAATAATCAGGTTGGCTGGCGGTTTGGCATAGGGATTGCCCATCCTATTGGCGGGATATTGAATGAGGTGGCCCATGAGGACGAACATAACAAGTTGGCTGGCAGTTCCGATTCTAGCGCTTTTCGCACTAACGACCGCTGGGGCGCAAACGAACGGGCCGCTGCCGGCTCCGGGGCCAGAGGGAACACAAGATCCTAGCCCGGCGGGAACGCAGAATGATCAAGGCGTGGCCCGCGTGAGTTTCATCCGTGGCGATGTGACCATGCAGCGCGGCGATTCCGGCGATGTCTCGTCGGTGACTTTGAACACGCCGCTGATGGCCGGCGATAAGATTTCGACGGGCGATGGCTCCCGAACGGAAG
>Ga0210394_10008472_pt1 | contig 10562 bp, 8 predicted proteins | sample IncBWC12MmetaG_FD_160121 | JGI IMG/M metagenome (GOLD analysis project Ga0210394, IMG submission 160121) | Forest soil microbial communities from Barre Woods Harvard Forest LTER site, Petersham, Massachusetts, United States - Inc-BW-C-12-M | ecosystem: Environmental > Terrestrial > Soil >... | reverse complement strand
GTCCACCGGTAAGGTCTTGGCGCCGAGAAACTGGCCGCCATCCTCGTGGCCGTTGGCCGGGTCCCAAGTGCCGGAGATGTCGTGTGGAAGGGCGGGCGTCGATTTCTGGTCCTTCGCGGGCTCGGGTATGGGCCGGCCCCAACCATCGTAGTCAACACTCGCGGCGGCGGGAGCAGATTTTTGGTTGTTGGGAATTTCCGGTTGTGGCTGAGCACTTTGAGCGCGCGCGAGAGGCGACAACATCAATCCCGCGAGTAGGAGTTCCGGGATCACAAAGCGATTCAGCATCGCGGGAAGCTTGTCCACGGTCTAAAGCCCGTCCTTGAACTCAGCATCCATGCACGCGCCTCTGATGCATCACGCCAGATGCTCGCGTCACGGCCCTACTGTTTCGCAGGGTCTTGCGGGTTATAGGCCGGCAGCGGTGCAACTATACGGCCCGCCAGCTTTTGGCCGTTGGGCAGCACAACCTCGGTGATGCGCCCGATAGGCTTGCCATTCTTCACGGTGATCATCGTCACCGTGACCTCGTCGCCGGGTTTGAAGGACGTTTTGGCCCAGCCCTGATGACTCATGGTGGTGGGATTTTCCGTCTCCGCGCCCCAGTGCACGATTTGTCCCTTCTCATCTTTTACGTCCATCTCAAGGACGCAATGGGGATTGGCCCAGAACCACTGGGTAACGGTCCCTTTGAGGGTAATCGTCTTCTCGGTGTCGTAGGCCGCGTTGCCGTGGTGAGCGGACAGCGGAAGAGAAACGATCAAAATGCCGATAGCGAAACCCAAAAACATCAGGAAATCGCGTTTCAAGGGCCACCTCCTCTTTACGAGGACAAGATTTGCGCTTAGGTTGGATCCCGGCCGATCTTTCTGGAGGCGATTCTAAAGACAGCTTTGGATGCAGTCAAGCAGGCTTCCATCGGAGATATGGTATGGCGCCGTCCGATTAAAGATGTCGACTGGCTGCGGATTGACTTGCTCCACTCGTTCGGGCGGCAGTTCAGAATATGCAGTTCTAAAGGAAGGCTGAGGTAATATAGTCTTATGCGGACGGTCGCAAGATTACTGCAGATCCTGTTTTCGCTCCTGCTGGCGTTCGCGCCGCTCTCCGCTTCCGCTTGCGATTTATCCTGTTGGTTACAACGAAACGCACCCGATTGCCACTGGCTTGGCTCCGCCGCCGAGACGATGTCCGAAGCTTCAGAGATGGATATGAGTTCTGGAGCGGACACCAGACTTGGCAATGCCCACAGTATTGCGGTTCCAGATCACGCCGTGAGCGCTACCACGCATCACTCCATGTCTGCGCAAATGGATATGCGACGCGGCTCAGTCCTGATCGTGCAGAAATCGGACGCCAGCTCGATCGCCAGGTTCGATGATTCGAACACGCTCTCGCCATGTGGTCATGGGACATGTGCTCAAGCCGCGACGTCTTCTTCGCCTCCGCGTGCCGGCCATGCTCAGCCCGCCAATCTTCAGTTTGTGGCTGCCGGCGCGCTGAATCCCGCTAAGCCTTTGACGACCACTCGTCTGGCTCCTGAAACGTCTCCACCACCAAGCCGCTTGGCGGATCTTCTCCCCACACTCAGAATCTAGAATTCTCCCGCGCAGTCAACGGTTCGAATCGCGGCGCGCCCGCAGCTTGTAAAAGGGCTGCGTGCACACCTCCGTACTCAACACACATCCGTACTCAACAAACAGGCGAACCTGATAGGGGAGATCTTCATGAGGCGCTTTCGTAGGTTAGTACTGCTGATTTTCGTTTTTCCCGCCCTGGCCCTTGCGCAAAGTAGCCGGCAGAGCCAGCCCTGCATGCCGGGAATGAACATGCCGGGATGCCCGGGCGGTGACGCCATGGTTATGCAGCCACAGGATTTCTTGCAGAAGATTGTCAGTCACACGGGCTCGGGCACCAGCGCGGAGCCGATTTCCACTCCTGCCCCGATGCTCATGACCAGAAAAGGCAATTGGATGCTCATGTTCCACGCAAACGTATTCATCCTGGACGAGCAGCAATCGACCGCGCGGGGCGCGGACAGATTTTTCTCGACGAATTGGTTCATGGGAATGGCCCAACGCAAAGCTGGTCCCGGCACTTTTACTGCTCGGGCGATGCTGAGCCTCGAACCGGCGACGGTGACGCAGCAGCGTTATCCGCTGCTTTTTCAGCAGGGCGAAACGGCCTTCGGCGTTCCGATTGCCGACGGCCAGCACCCGCATAACTTCGTCATGGAAGTGGCCGCTCTCTACGATTTGAAGCTCAGCGGGAAAAGCCTGCTCTCTTTCTATTTTGCTCCCGTGGGCGATCCTGCCATTGGCCCCACGGCGTATCCGCATCGTGCCTCCGCGCTCGAGGACCCGGTAGGGACCTTGGGGCATCACCAGGAAGATTCGACGCACATTTCGGACGACGTGGTGACAGTTGGCCTCACCTATCGAATCGCCAGAATCGAGGCCTCAGGATTCCACGGCCGCGAGCCGGACGAGTTTCGTTGGGATATCGACCAGGGGAAAATCGATTCGTGGTCGACGCGCTTGACGATCGAGCCGGGCAAGAATTGGAGCGGGCAGTATTCCTACGCGCGGATCAAGAGCCTGGAAGCGCTCTTTCCGACCGAAGATCAGGAACGCATGACGGCTTCCGTCATGTACAACCGGCCCTTCGACAAAGGGAATTGGGCCAGCACGATTCTGTGGGGCCGCACGCGGTCGCTTAGCGACAACTCTGTCTTCGATAGCTATCTTTTCGAATCGACCGTGCGTTTCCGCGACGGCAATTACGTATGGACTAGGATCGAGAATGCCGAGCGTTCAAACGAACTGATTCTCGGTGAGAAAGTTTTGCCCCTCGGATTTCAGGAACGGCCGATCGGCCGGGTCCAGGGCTATACGCTTGGTTACGATTATGACGTCAAGCTCGTGCCGCATCTGGCCTCAGCCATTGGGGCGCAGGTGACAACATATGGCGTCCCGACTCAGCTGCAATCCATCTACGGCCAACACCCGGTGGGCCTTGCTATTTTCGTGCGCTTGCGTCCATTTTCCGGAGAAGAGAAATAGGCCGGCGTGGCGGTGACCTCCTGGCGTAGCCGCGGTATCCAATGCAGGAAGCACAGCACCCAGTTTTCGGAACTGCGGCAAAATGCCCTAAAATCAATCCAGCCGCTCTCGTGGGCGTGTAGCTCGCCGGAAAGGTATTTTTGGCGCTGTAGTCCGCGACCTATACTTTTGCTAACCGCTAAAGCGCCGAGCCTGCTCCTGGGCTCAGAAAAGCGGGAGAAACTAAAAGAGCAATTTCAGTCCCAACTGTATCTCGCGTGGACCTCCCGTTCCCAGAATTGGATTCACTGCGGCCACATCTGGCGTGGAGTTTTCAGCGCCGAAAGACGCTCCAGCAGGGTCGTTGGTAGAGTTCAAATTGGGATTTGCGAACTGAGGTTTATTCAAAACATTGAAGAATTCCGCCCGGAACTGGACCGTCAGACGTTCTTTGAACTTCCAGTTCTTGAAGACCGATAAATCCCAATCACGAAAGCCGGAATCGCGGAAGATATTGCGACCCATCGTCCCGAACGTGCCAGCCGTGGGCGCAATAAGCACCGAGTTGCCCTGGGCATAGCAGCCGTGGCTGAGATCCGTGCCGGGACGGCCCAGGCAGGCCGCGGGGAATGGGGCCGCAGCGCTGCCGTCGTAGAACGGAATCAGGTTTGGCCCAGCTTTGAAGTCGTTGGGATTCCCGAAGAAATCCCAACGGTCCGCAAACTCGCCGGTCTGGCTGATGTCATCGGTTGCATCCGTCACATTCCAGGGTAACCCGCTCTGGAGTGTCACGACTGAATTGAGCGACCAGCCCTCCAGAAATTGTCCAAAACCTTTTCTCCCGGGAATGGCATAGGTCAGCGATATGGTGAAGTGATGGCGAATATCGAAATCCGAGTTGCCATAATCCGCGTAAGGCGCGACGCTATTTTGGGGAAGCGATCCGCTGAAGTAGTGGGACATGTCGTCCAGAGCGTGGCTATAGGTATAGCCGACAAGAAAAGACAGATTGTGATAGGCGCGCTCCGTCAGCGTTGCCTGCAGGGCGTTGTAATTGGAGGTATCGAGGTTCGTGAAATAGTTGATAAAAGCTAAATACGGATACTGCGTGCCAAAGGGGCGGTCCGCGACGGCCTCGCAGTGGCCGCACGCGATTTCCGCAGGAGATTGGGGATCGATCTGGTTGAGGTCTATAAGACCGGGCAATCGTTTACTGTGATTGCCGACGTAGGAGGCTTCGACAGAGAGGCTAGGCGTCAAGGAGTGCTGGACGCCCAAATTCCATGTGCTGACCAGGGGGTTAACGAGGTTTGTATTCGGGACGAGTATACTGCAGGGGCTTGGGTTCGGCTTGATGCCGTTGCCGCATTCAAATGACGTTCCGCTTGTGGACACTGGAGGAAATATAGGCCCGCCCGGAGCGGGAACCCAGTTGAGTTTCGAAGAACCAAACGTAACCGCGGCTGCGGCGATCGTTCCCCCTTGCAACGCTGGGGTCACGACTCCGGTTGGCGATACGATGGAAAAGCCTGTGGGCACGGCGTTGATGCCCGTGGTACTCGCATTGCTCACGCCAACTTGGCCGATGAACGTAGCCAGGACGATATTCTCGTAGTAGATCCCATAGCCAGCCCGGACGACGGTCTTCCCCTTCCCGCCGACGTCCCAAGCCACACCGAGACGCGGACTGATATCCTTGTGGTCGCCGTTAACGACGTGATTCCCATTTACAGCATTTATCCCCGCCTGCTGAAATCCGGTCGATGGTGTCCAATTGCCAATCAGGTTATTGGCCTCCGACAGAGGTTGATCGTATTCGTAACGCAAGCCCAGGTTCGCGGTCACGTGCGAAGTGAAGCGCCAAACATCCTCGACGAACCCCGAGTACATCCACTGTTTCATATCGCGAGCTTGGGAGCCAACCAAAAGCTTTCCATTGGACGGGTCCCCAGCCAGGAACGCCTCGAGTCCAGTCGCCCCCGCGAAAGGAAGAGGGGAAGCCTTGCTCGCGGCGTTGAAGGCGAAGGTACCCCTGCCCTTGGAATATGTGGCATTGCCCGCGTTGAAGGTGAATATCTCACCACCAAATTTAAATGCGTGCTTACCGTGCAAGTAGGAGACCTGATCCACGAGATCGTAATCGTTAGTCGGGCCGTGTTCATTCGGCCAGTTGCTGCCTCCGCCTAATGTCGTGAGGCCGTTAACGGTAGTATTAGGGAAGCCAAATAAGAGTGGATTGGTGAGGCCCGTGTTCAGGCCATAGGTAGCCGGGTTTACGGTGTGATCAACTGTGAAAACAGGGCGATCATAAAAAGACCAACCCCCACGGAGGTCGTTGACCCAGGCGGAATTCGGGGTCCAGGTCCAGCTAGTGGTCACAAACTGGGTCAGGAGGGTCGCTGTGCTCCGAAATTGGGCTTGAGTAATCTGTGGTGAGTCCTGAGATAACGCGTTGCCGTGGCCTCGGAAATAGGTGCCATTGAGCGTGTGATGATCGTTGGGATGGTAATCGGCCTTGCCCAATACATTATAAATGCTGATGACGTTTGGGAAACCAGAAAGCACGGAATTCGTGTTTGAGGTGTTCGTCCCATAAAGCGGCAACAACTTCGCGCTTAGGGGGCTAAGCGGAATCCCGTGTAACGCTAATGCCGCCTCCGCATCCGGAATGCTATATTTTGGACCGTTTGGCAAGCCAGCAGCCGTAAGATCAAAAGTAGTTGGCAAGCTTGCCGTGAAGGAGTTCCCTGCAGTATAGGTTTGGCGTTCGAATCCAACATAGTAGAAGATCTTATCTTTTTTGATCGGTCCGCCCACCGTCCCGCCCCACTGCTCGAAATCCAAGGGAGCGACCGCGTTGGGCGCTGGATTGAAAAAGTTTCGGGCATCCATGGCTGCATCGCGCCCGAAGGCGTAGGCGGAGCCGTGAAGAGTGTTCGTGCCGGATTTGATGCCGACATTCACGACGGCTCCCGCTTTCCGCCCGAATTCCGCCGGCGCATTGTTTTCGACGCTGAATTCCTGGATGGCATCGATGGGCAAAATCGTGGCCGCATCGCCGGATGGGAGGCTCGAATTGATGATGCTCTGACCGAAGTACGGCTCGTTATTGTCCAACCCCTCCACGTAGTAATTGGTATCCTCGGGGCGAAGCCCGTTACTCTCCTCAGTATCCGTTCCGCCACCGGGAGTCTGCACCTGGCCGGGACGGAGTACGAGCAATCTCTGATAGTTGCGGCCATTTAATGGGAGGTCGGATATCGCCGCCGTATTGAGCGTTCCGCTGAGAGTAGCGCTTGTGGTATCCAGGAGCGGTGCGGTCTCGGTTACTTCAACGGTCTGTGTGATCTGACCCGGAACGAGTTGAACGTCAATGCGAACATCCGTTCCGATTTGCACCATAATGCCCCGGCGATCGAGGGCCTGAAAGCCCATGGCTGTGGCGCGGACCGTATATGTGCCGGGAGCCAAATTGGGAGCGATGTACTCTCCGGCCGTATCCGTGATCAAATTTCGAGCGGCGCCCGTGTCTACGTTAGTCACGGTCACCGCGGAGCCGGCGATGACGCCCCCGGTTTGATCGGCAACGGTTCCGAGAATTCGGCCTGTATTAACTTGCGAGAAGATGGGCAGAGACAAAAGCAGCAGCCCGAGACCCGTACCTAGCAACTGCATTTTTCTCACTGCGCCTAGCGGGCCCATTTTCCCCGATCTTGACGGACGCTGGCTCATACACCACCTCCTCGAGTATTCACTAGCCGCTCACTGGCCTGACACTTCTGCGCAAAAGCCCACTATTGCTGGCGGAGTGTCAAAACTAGACCCTTCACCAAGGCATTTCTCAATGGAAAGATGGCAAAACGCCGAATCACCCGCGCAGAATGAATTAACTGGCGGAACCTCGTATCACACGCGACTCTTGGTGTCAACAGATTTTGTGCGACACAGGTTTTATAAATGAGAAGTTAGCTAATGGTCGGTCCCGCTCCCCGCCGACATTCGACCGGATTCCGGCCACGCCGAACCGGCGCCAAAATCAACGAAGTACCACCCATGACGGTGGGGGCAACAGCAGTTCAATTCCCACAAGAGCAAGTGGAAGTGAAGACAGATAGCAGCATGACTCTAAGTTGAAGTTAAGCAGACCTACCCGTTTAATTGCCCATTTTCACCAGAGTCTCTGGCGAAACTTGCGTGCGTCTTCCGCCAAGCCTGTTGCCAGACGAAGACCAAAGTTCAAATCGGATTTCGCGTTACCTACTTCTTTTCGGCGGCGGCGCCAGAACCGATTTGATCATTATATTCCGCCATCTCCGATGGTGAACAGAGCAACTCCGGGATATCGAAATCGGCTGGTTGCAAGTGGAGAGGCAGCTTGTTGAGGGCCAGCCAGGGTTCCGTATACATCTTGGGGTCGTTGATCGTCATGGTGAGCTGCAAATTGTCGTGGTCGACGCGGTGGAATTCTTCCGTTACCCGCAATTGATCGCTATGCGGACGACCCGCATGATCGATCCAGCTGTTTGGATTCAGCCCGACCGTCTCTACGACGAAGGTGTAATCATCCACCCATTTACCTACAGAGTACCCGTTCCACCGCGGGTCTGGATCCGTCGGGAGTTCTCGCCCATCCGTCCAAATTATGCGGTAATTGCCGTAAAATGGGCTGATGAGAATCACCTGGTTCGCAGTCTGAACCAGTTTGACCGTCCTAAATTCCCACAGCTCCATGTACGGAAATCCGAGCGGATCGCACTTGCCGGCAGGATCATTTGTAAGCGCGGCGTGGACTTGCCTCACTCCCGGTCCCGAGGGCTTGTTGGCCTTGAGCGCTGCAAGTCCCAAAGGCGTGTAAGGCAAAGGATGCTCGATACCCTTCTCGTCGGGCCGCCCTCCTTCGGAACCCTTTCTTCCTGGGAAGAGTGCAGGGTGTTCTATCGCACCACTTGTCCCCAGCGCCTCTTGCATTCCTGCGGCATCCCAAGTCCCTGAAAGGTCTCGGCGCGGAGCGGGGCCTGACTTTTTTCCAACGTATGCGGACATTGGGGGTGGGACGCTATTCCATTTTTTTGCCGAATCCGTTGCCGCGTTGGGCGCTGGGGTTTGAGACCGCAGCTTTGGGGCGGACGTCAATACCATAACTAGGCCTAAGGTCGAGATGGCCGAACACTTGCCCATTTTTGAGATCCTCCTAAGTTTGTGTTCCGCTTTTCGAGTCTACCTGCGACTTAAGGGCAAGGAGACCAGACAGCCTGGGAATTAGGTCAGCTCTCTAGTCGTTGTGGAGCTTAAACTGTTTGCCATTGATCTCGATCTTGCCTGCGAACTGCCCGATTGGCTGTCCGTTCTTGACTGGACGGGTTTCAATGACGACTTCATCGCCGGGCTTGAATGTACTCTTACTCCAACCTCTATTGGCCTGAGTTACTGGATTCCAGGCTTCAATATTCCAACGAACGATGTTGCCACTGTCATCCTTGGCGTCGACCTTCACGAAAACATGAGGATTGGCCCAAACGTATTCTGCGACGGTTCCAGTCACGGTTATCGTCTTAGAGGTGTCGTATGAAGCGGCGCCGTGATGTGCAAATAGGGACACAGAGGTAGCAAGGAGACCAATAACAAGAAGTGAAGCGCTGATATTTGTGCGTGTCATAGAACTCCTTCATTTCCGACGCTATACTCGCTGTTGCCGCAGCTTCTCCGAGTGATCTTTGCGGGCCGCACGATACCATTGGTTATTTTGTAAAGTCAATCCGGCGAATCGCGCCATCTAAAATGTACCGAAGCGCACAATGTCGCGCCATTTAGTATGTAACCCATCCAAAGAGCGTTTTTGAGGAAGTCCGGTTGGGAAACAAAGGGCGATGGGAGTATCTGCTGGCAATTTTATGAGCGCTACCAGAAGACGGGACGAAAGGCCAAGAAGGTGATCTGGTGGATGCCGTGGATCCGAAACGCTTTCGCCTGCGGCCGGAAGTGGAGAAGCAATTGTTGAAGATCAGCGCACTGCAAATCGACCCACGGCTGAAATCGGCCAAGACGCTGAGGCAACGGCGCATCTACGGACGCACCAAACCGGGCTATTTGCTCAAGCACGATATTCCGGTGAAGACCGATCGCTGGGATGTGCAGAGTCCTGGTTTCACGGAAGTCGATTTGGTATCCCATTCCGGCAATTCGGCCAGCCGAGAGTTCGCCTACACGCTCAACGTGACGGACATGCATAAGACTTGGACCGAGTCTGGAGCCGTGCTGGGACGCGGGGAAGAGGTGCGGAAGCGGTTGGGCTGGGAACGCTACGACACGCCCGAGGCGGTGGAGGCGATCAACGATCTCTACCGGCAGGAGCTGCGCCTATGGATGAACTTGCCCGCAAGCGGATCGGGCACAGGTCACCCGACTGGAGGGCCTCAGAAAAAGTTTGGATCCCTCACAAATGGCTTGACAGGTGCGGGCGGCGCGAAAAAGGAGCACGCTTCAACGCTCCAGCGTTCCCACATAGATGCCGGTGCCGAGGCTGTGACCGTCCATGGCCTTTCTTACCTCTGCCTCAGTCGCGCCGCCTGGCGTACTCAGCATTTGATCGAGTGCGTACAGCGTGAATAAATAATGCAGACGCCCCACACCAGCCGGTGCGCACGGCGCCCGGTACCCAACAATTCCGCGTTGCCCAGTGGCCTGACGACTGCCGCCGGGAACCTCGGCTCCAAGCTTCACGCCCTCTGGAAGCTCTCTTCTAGCTTCAGGAATGTTCCAGATGACCCAAAACGTTTCCATGTCGATGCCCTTGTTCGGATGGTTGTCTGGACCGTTCAGAGTAAGCACGAAACTCACCGTACCCTTGGGCACATTCGCCCAGGAAAACGACGGCGATACAGCGTTTTCCGGTGGTGATTGTGCGTTGCCGCCATTGTTGTAACAGCTGAACGTAAGCGGCAGACTTGCACCGTCATCGAAACTGGGGCTGGTTAGCTTTAGTCGGGGCGTGGGTGTATTGGCGGTCCCGCGTTGCTGAGCGGCAGCGGCTATGACGCTGCTACAAGCGAACAGCATAATTATCCGGAGAGATCGGGCGTTCATGTACCTATTCCTTTCGCAATCTGATCAAATACACTTCTCCACATCCACGTGACCGATCAATCGAATAACTTAGAGTGGGCGAAATGTATCGCAACAAATCCAATTTGTAAAGCGAGGTATTCACACCGCTTCAGGTCAGCGCGATATATATCGAAGGTGAAATCGTCGGTTTGAGTGGACTTGATGCGCTTAGTCGAACAGCGTGCCGGAGCCGAGCGATCATTGCCGGGCAAGCTTCTGAAATTATTTGGCCGACAGGCTTCCGTTACCTGCCGGCGTCGCCAGGGTGTCCCGATACTCGATGGCTTCCGACGGGGTGCAGAAAATCTCCTCGAAATCCTGCGCCTTCATCCAGTAGTAATTCCCTTTCAAGAATACCCACGGTTTGGTATAGAACTTCGGATCGTCCAGCGTGGCCGTCAACTCAATGTTGTATTG
>Ga0210394_10008471_pt1 | contig 10564 bp, 6 predicted proteins | sample IncBWC12MmetaG_FD_160121 | JGI IMG/M metagenome (GOLD analysis project Ga0210394, IMG submission 160121) | Forest soil microbial communities from Barre Woods Harvard Forest LTER site, Petersham, Massachusetts, United States - Inc-BW-C-12-M | ecosystem: Environmental > Terrestrial > Soil >... | reverse complement strand
CGAGGCGGATGTTGATCTCGGCCTTCTGGTCCACTTCGAGGACAATCCCGGAGCGCACGGCTTTCTTGAAGCCGGCCTGCTCGACGGTGACCTGATAATTGCCGACGTTGACGGGCGGCGTGGTGTAGAAGCCGTCCCGATTGGTTTCGGCGTTGATGGCGACATTCGTATCGACATTCACGACGGTGACCTTCGCGCCGGCGACGACCGCTCCAGTGGAATCGGTGACGGTGCCGAGGATGGTTCCTCTTCCGACCTGGGCGGGGGCGGCCAAGGCGTAGCAGAGAAGCGCAGCGAGCGGTACGAGCTTGGATTTCGACATGGTCCCTCTCTTTTTGACTCCCGGAATGAAATCAGTTTGCCATATCTCATTCCCGATGTAAAGTGTGAAATTTCAGATGACTCTGCGAGCGCGGGCTGGGGTATAATCTGGACGAAGGGAGCTCCATGAAGCGTCGCGACTTACTGAGTTCGTTGGGGAGCTATTCGCTGGCGGTGTTTGCGGGGGGCGCTGCTGAAGGGCAGACGCAGGACCGTTTCGAGCGCATTGCGCCACACGCGAACGGGACGCTGCCGTCGCCGGAGCCGCACATGCGGCTGGTGGATCTGGATACGGATATTCTCGTCGCGGGAGGCGGGCTGGCGGGGGTTTGCGCGGCGATATCGGCGGCGAGGCACGGGGCGCGGGTAGTGCTGGTGCAGGACCGGTCGCGGCTGGGCGGAAATTCGTCGAGCGAAGTGAAGATGCACGTGGTGGGCGCGAATTCGCACAAGGCCCGGCCGGGGTGGCGCGACAGCGGGCTGATTGAGGAGTTCAAGCTGGACGACGCGGTGAATAATCCGCAGAGGTCGTTCGAGATGTGGGACCTGCTGCTGTACGACAAGGTCATGAGCGAGCCGAATATCACGCTGCTGCTGGAGACAGCTGTTTATGCGGCCGAGGTGACCAACGAAACGGTGCACCGCGTGATGGCGCGGTGCGACAAGAGCGAGCACCTTTACCGGATCAAGGCGAAGATGTTTTGCGATTGCACGGGCGACAGCCGGCTGGGAATCGAGACGGGCGCGCTTTATCGCGTAGGGAGGGAGACGCGCGCGGAGTTCAACGAACCGCTGGCGCCGGAGAAGGCCGATACGGAGACACTGGGGTCGAGCGTGCTGTTTACCTCGCGGCTGTACCACCGTCCGATGCCGTTCACGCCGCCGAAATGGGCTCGCAAGGTGACCAAGGAGCAACTGGTGCACAGGAAGATCGATTCGTGGGAATACGGCTACTGGTGGATCGAATGGGGTGGGGACCTGGATATTATCGGGGACAACGAAAAAATCCGTTTCGAATTGCTGTCCATCGTTCTAGGCGTTTGGGACTTTATAAAAAATAGCGGCGAGCATCCGGACAGCGCGTATTATGCGATGGACTGGGTGGGCATGATGCCGGGGAAGCGCGGCAGCCGGAGGCTGATCGGGGATCACACGCTGACGCAGAACGATCTGCTGCACCGGAAATTCGAGGACGCGGTAGCGATCGGCGGATGGCCGATGGACGATCATCCTCCGTCGGGGTTTGACAAGCCGGACATGGCGCCGAACGTCTCGATCCGGACGCCTGAGGTGTACGATATTCCGCTGCGCACGATGTATAGCAAGAACGTGAAAAATCTGTTCATGGCGGGACGGAATATCAGCGCGAGTCACGTGGCATTCACGTCCGCGAGGGTGATGGCGACGTGCGCGGTAATCGGGCAGGCGGTGGGCACGGCGGCGGCGCAGTGCGTCGAACGAGGTCTTCTGCCAAGGGAGCTAGCGAACACGCCGCAGCAATTGACGCGACTGCGCCAGATGTTGATTCGCGACGATCAGACGATTAAAGGCGTGGCGGGCAACGATCCGGACGACCACGCGAAGACGGCGAAAATCAGCGCCTCGAGCGAGATTGGGCCGGCGAAGGCCGCTCTGGTGCAGGACGGGTTTCTGCGCGATATTCCCGACGCGAAGGGCAATCCGCTGGAGTTTCACCATTGGGCGGGCGAGATGCCGGGGTGGATTCAACTGGACTGGGACCGGCCGCGACGGATCCGCGAAGTGCAGATCACGTTCGACACGGGGTTTCCGCGGGAATTGATCCTGTCGGCGCAGGATTCGGCGATCATCAACACGGTTCGCGCGCCGCAACCGGAGACGGTGCGGGACTACTCGATCACTGCCAATGGGAAGACGGTCGCGACGGTGACGAAGAATCACCAGCGCGTCAACAGGCTGCGGTTCGATCCGGTGGAAACGAAATCGATTCGAGTGGCGATTACGGGGACGAACGGGCTGGAGCAGGCCAGGGTGTTTGAGATTCGATGCTATAGCTAGGGCGGACATCGGCTGAAGCCGATGCTGCAAGCTGAAGCTCGCGCCACCTTAACGGGCGCATCGGAAACCGGCGCATCCAGTTGCGGAAAAATACTGTGATGCGGCGGCGCAGCGCCGGCCGTTCGCACGACTGCATGGAGCGAACTGCCGCCTCCGAGGGATGGCGAGGTAGCCGCGCGACATCCGGATGATCGTCCCGCTGCGAAGAGACATTGCGATTTCACACTATACTTGCAATGGCCGCCAGGAACTGATCGTTGGCGCGCGGAGATCCGATGGAAACGCGGATATGAGTTTCGAATCCGGGCTCGCGCCACGGCTTCGCGATCACTCCGGTTTCGAGCAAGCGCTGGGAAAACGCGTTCGCGTCCTCACCCGCGTCGAAGAACAGGAAGTTTGCGACCGATGGAGCCGTCCGGTAGCCGAGCCTCGCGAGTTCCACTGCAACCCGTTCGCGTTCGGCAATCGTTTTCGCGACGCACTCCCTTACAAAGTCCGTCTCTTCGATGGCGGCCAAGGCACCCGCCTGCGCCAGGCGATTTACGTTAAAAGGCGTTCGCACGCGATCGATGACGTCGATTAGGGATGCGTCTGACGCGATTCCGTAGCCGATGCGCAGGCCGGCGAGTCCATACGCTTTCGAAAAGGTGCGCAGGAGGATCCAAGATACGGAGGACGACTCCATGAGGACTTGAAGGAAGCTCTTGTAACCTGGGGCCGTCGAGGCGTATTCGAAATAGGCCTCATCGAGAACCAGCAGCGTGCCGGTGCCGACCGCGGAAAGAAGCTGGCGCAGCTCCCCGGCTGAAATGGTGGTGCCGGCTGGATTGGAAGGGCTGCTGAACATTAACATCCGGGTGCGCGGCGTGAGCGCATCGAGGATGGCGGGAACGTCAATCGAATGGTCGTCTCGAACGCGAACGGCGTGAACCGTCGCCCCAGCGGCTTGCGCATAGATCGGATGCAGTCCGAAGCTGGGCGCAATGGTGATCATCTCGTCGCCGGGTGCCAGAAACGCCTGGGCGCAGACGGCGATCAAGTCTTCCGAGCCGTTTCCGAACGCCAGACGTTCCGGCGGGATTCCCATGCGCGCGGCCAATTCTTCCCGCAGCTTGTCCGATGACGGATCCGGATAAAGGGCCGCGTCTTTCACCGCCCTGGATATCGCGTCCAGCACGGCGGGGCTGGTTCCCCACGGATTTTCGTTGCTGCCCAACCTGGCAACGTGTTCAACGCGGTAACGCGCGCGGACGTATTCGGCGGAGAGCCCGGCGTTGTAGGCGGGCAGGTTTCTGATCTCGGGTCGCAGACGATCGATAAAGCCGGATGCCGGTTTAGTTGTTGACACTGGCCTTGGGAGTGGCTTTCTTGTCTTTTTCCGGGTCCGTTTTCTCTGGAGTCTTCGGAGATTCCTGCTTCGGCTCGACCAGGCAATCGGCGGAGCGGCAGTTGTGCGAGTTGGGCGACCCCAGCGTTTCCAAGAACGCAACGGTCTCAGGATGCGGCGTCGCGAAGCGATTCGGACCGTTGGCCATGTCCGCCACGCTGTCGCCGTTTTTTGCCTTAACGTCGACTTTCGCGCCCTTCTCCACCAGCAGCTTGATCAAATCGATGTTGCCGATATAGGCTGCGCCGTGCAGCGCCGTGTAGCCGCGGCTATCGACCTGATTCACATCGAGGCCCAGTTCCAGGCACTGCCGGAGCGCGGGCAGCCAGGAATCGGGTGCATTGACGCTGAAGTTCGCGCCCCACCCTACGCCGGCGGCGACCATCAGGGCCGAATCGCCTCCCGTCGTCGGGATTTTGGGATCAGCGCCGGCATCGAGCAGAATCTTCATCGCATCCAGATCCGTGGCTTGCGCGGCGCGCCAAAAAGCGGTGGCTCCCGCCGGATCCACCCAGGTTGCGTCGTGGGCGAGCGTCCGGAACCAGGTCTTCTTTGCCAGCTTCGCGTTGACATCGGCGTGAGCGGCCAGCAGAATTTTCATCAGCTCCAGGTAACTGTTTTTTTCCTGCGCGGTGACCGGATTCGGGAACCAGGAATGGCCCGCCCATTGCACGTCCAGCACGCCGTAGAGCGGCGTCAATCCCTGGATATTGGCCAGATTCGGATCTGCGCCATGCTCGACAAAATACTTTGCCAGATCGTAATGGCCATTGCTGACGGCCATCACCAGCGGACTGGTTTTTTCGGCCGCGCTGACGGCGTTCACATCCGCTGCGGCGTCCACCAGCGCGCGTGCTGCTTCGATCTGGCCATCGCGCGCCGCGAACAGAAGAGCGGTCATGCCGCCGGTGAGCTGCGCGCCGATCTCGCGCATGGGCCGCTGGGGCGCGGCTTCGCCTGGCTTCTTTTCCGCATCGCCGCCCCTTCCGTTCCGCCGCGCACCCGGCGCGGGCTCCTCGGTAGGATCGTTCATCGGAACGAGATCCGGATCGGGGCGAAACCGCTCCGGTTTTACGATCCTGGTGGCGAGACTCGCATCCGCGCCATTCTTCATCAAAAGGCTGACGGCGTCCGATCGATTCAGCGCAGCGGCGAACATCAAAGCCGTTTGGCCGTGCGTCGACTCCGCGGCGTTAACCATTGCGCCGCGCTCGATCATGATTCGAATGGTCGCGGGATCTCCCGCAGCAGCCGCCATCATCAACGGAGTCGTACCGGAAGCATTGGCCAGATTCACGTCGGCGCCGGCCTTCAACAGCTCCTCGACGACACCCGCGGCTCCGTTCTTCGCCGCCACGAACAACGGAGTAATCCCGGCCAGGCGCGTCCGCGGGGTTACATTCGCCTTGTAAGCAATGAGCAGGCCGGCCAATTTGCGATCGGCGTTGGCGGCCGCCCAGTGAAGCGCGGTGCTGCCATCGCCCTGCGCGCCGTTGACGTCGGCGCCCTTGCGAAGAAGTTCGCGTACTGCCTCGATGTCGTCGCGCGCCGCCGCGTCCGCCACGCGAGTATCCGTTGGCGCTGCCACCAGTGCTACGGCTGCGAGCAGGATTCCGATTGCATGTTTCATGGCTAAATAGCAACCTCGCCCGTGCTGTCGCCGATCGATTCGACCTCGACACCCAGTTTATGCATCACCGTCAACAGGATGTTCGACATCGGGGTGCCGTCTTTTTCCCTCACGTGTAAATTGCCCTTCAGTTTGCCGTTGGCGTGTCCGGCCAGGAACATGGGCACCCGCTTATGATTGTGCGCATTGGAATCTCCCATCGGGCTTCCATAAAGCACCAGAGAGTGATCCAGCAGATTGCCGTCGCCGTCCGGCGTGGCGCGCAGCTTTTCGAGAAAATACGGCATCATGCCGACGTGATAGCGATTCAGCCGTGCGAATTCCGCGATCCGCGAAGGCACTTCGCCATGGTGAGAACACGAATGGAAGGGCGTTTTGACACCGCTTTCCGGGTAGACGCGCTGGCAGACGTCGCGGCTGGTCTTGAAAGCGGAAACGCGGGTTATGTTCGTCATGAAGGCCAGGGCCTGAAGGTCGAACATCAGCTTGACATGCTCTTCGAAGGATTCGGGCACACCGAGAGGAGCCGACGGCAGCGCGCGAGTTTCGCCGCTGGTATTGTATTTTTCGATTCTTTCTATGCGGCGCTCGATTTCCCGCACGTCGGTCAGATACTCGTTCAAGCGGGTGCGGTCGCTGGGACCCAGGTTCTTCTGCAGACGTTTCACGCTGTGCGAAATCATGTCCAGGATGCTGGCATTTTCCCGCTGTCGCATCAGCCGTTCCTGCGGCGTCGATCCATCGCCGAACAGATTTTCAAATGCCACGCGCGGATCGATGGTCATCGGCAGAGGCGTGGTGGGGGTCGACCAGCTGATGGTGTCCGAGTACACGCAGGCATAGCCGTAATCGCAGGCGCCCGATCCGTCGACGCTTTCAATGCACAACTGGATGGACGGCAGAGGCGTATCCTGACCGAACTGCTGCGCGTACATCTGGTCGATGGAGATTCCGGCAAAAATGTCCGCGCCCTCGGTCATCTTGGGATGGGCGGCGGTCAGGAAAGCCGCGCTCGATCGGAAATGATCCGCGCCTTCTTCCTTGGGCGATCCCGCGCCGGCCGGATCCAGGTCCGTATTGCTCACGATGGTCAGATATTCGCGGAACTGTTTCAGAGGTTCCAGCGTCTGGGTGAACTCGAAATCGGCGCCGGTCTTTTCGGGCGACCAGTAATGTTTGCGCGTGCCGTCCACTGTGCTGCCCGCGGCTCCGTGAACCATCTCGATACAGGCGAACCGGGTTAGGGGCGCGGCGGCCGTGCGCGACTCCGGCGTCTGCGCGGGAACCATCGCGTCCAAGAATGGCAGTCCGACGGCCACGCCCATGCCGCGCAACATCGTGCGGCGGGAGAGATGCGTTTTGGTGTTGAACATGGCCCGGTCTCCCCTAGTCGTGATCGGAAACTTCGCTTTTGTCCTCGGCCCGGCGCAGTTGGAATGCCGGACTACGCACGACTCCCAGAATAAACGAAGAGAAACGATTGTGGTTGCGCGCGGCTTCTTTCTCGATTTCGCGCACCGTAGTCATATCGGAAATTTCCAGCACCCGTCCGGCGCCATACGCAAACAGATTCTCGGTGAACGTACCGAGGAACGCATCGGAGTGGTTCAGAAGCGCACGGCGCAGGCTCGACGGGCCGTCAAGTTTTGCCCCGTCGAACATTTTGCCCCGCGCGTCGATGGGGAAGCCGGAATCGTTGATGCGCCACGCCCCGACGGGATCGAAATTTTCGAGCGCGAATCCGATCGGGTCCATCATTTTATGGCAGGAAGCGCATACCGGGTTGGCGCGATGCTCTTCCAATCGTTCGCGAACCGGAAGGGGCTTGGTATTTTCAGACGCCTCTTTAAGCGCCGGCACCACCCCCGGCGGAGGCGGCGGAGGGGTTCCTAACAGCACCTCCATTACGTACTTGCCGCGCATCACCGGCGACGTTCGATTGGCAACCGAGGTCAGGGTAAGAAGGCTCGCCTGCCCCAGGAGCCCTCGCCGATTCGGATCCGTCACCGTCACACGACGAAAACGACTGCCGAGAATGTTGGGGATGCCGTAGTGCTTGGCCAGCAATTCCTCAACAAACGTGTAATCGGCGTCGAGCAGCGTCAACACGTCGCGATCTCCGCGCATCACGCTTCCGAAGAACAGCTCTGTCTCGCGCCTCATCGAATGCACCAGGTTCCGGCTGAAGCTGGGGTAGAGATACACGTCGGGCAGCACCGAGTTCAGATCCTGCAGATGCAGCCACTGGCTGGCGAAGTTGGTCACCAGCGCATCGGCGCGCGGATCGGCAAGCATGCGGCGGACCTGTTTCTCTAGAACCAAGGGTTCGCGCAGGTGACCCTGGCTCGCCACCGTCAACAATTGGGAATCCGGAGCGCTGCTCCACAGGAAATAAGACAGGCGCGAGGCCAGCTCGAGATCGGTGACGCGATAATTCCTGCCCGACGCGACACCCGCCGGCGTGCGCTCAAAGCGGTAAACAAATTCCGGATTGGCGATCATCGCCTGCACCGCCATCCGAATGCCGGAGTCGAAATCGCGTTCGTTGACGCCCGCCTGATACATGCTAAGGAGGTCTTCCAGGTCCCCATCGTTGATTGGCCGCCGATAAGCCTGGCGAGCCAGCGTCACGATAATCTTTTTGGCGCACGGAATCTCTTCTGACTCCGCCACGGGACGGCAGGAAAAAATCTGCCGGCGGCTGGGCGTGTCGGAAACGCCCGTGACGTGGAATGGCCCGCCGATCACGAAATCGTGGAGGTGCGGCAGCGCCGTGACGCCCGGGTAGGCTGCCAGGTTCAAATCGACCAGCGTCTCTCCGATCGGCTGAACGACATCCTCGGCGAGGCTATCGCCGTTTTGCAGAAAGGCCGCCGCAACCATTCGCGGACCGGCTTCGAGGCGGATCGGCGGCGTCTTCATCTCGTCCCATTTCTTGCGAGCCGGATCGATGTCGACAAGCGCAACCCGCGCGCCGTCCACCGACACTTCGATTTGCTGGCCCTTCCCTTGACTTCGTCCAAACAACGGACCGTCCACCGAGTAGTAAAAGGTCATTTTGAAGACGTACTCGCCGTCGGCGGGGAAATTGTATTTGACGGACATTCCGCCGCGCGTGCCGAGGGGAGTCCCGTCCAGGTGACGCGTTTGAGAAACTGTCTTCGAAAGTTGATAAGTGCTTTCCGAAGGAGCCACGGACGGATCGCCCACGGCCTCCCGGCTGATCTTGCCCGCCGCGCGAATGTAGGCTTCCATCAGCGCGGGCGACATGGTCAGCGCGCCCGCCATGTTGTCGAAGCCGTGGGACATATCATCAGGTGGAAGCAGTGACACCGTGTTCACGTCCAGGTTCAGCAGATCGCGAATGGAATTGGCGTACTCGGTCCGGTTCAGGCGGTGCAACGCCGGACGCCCCGGATTCGGATGCAAGGCGGCTTCCTGGTCGATACGATTCGCAAGGAAAGAAGCGAGCTTTCCGAGCGTCGCCTGATCCGGCCGCGGCGCGCCCATAGGAGGCATCAACCCCGCCCGCAGTTTCCGGATCGCCTTCTCCGCCAGCTCCTGGCTTTGGACCGTATGAGCGAGGTTCAGGCCGGTCAGGGTCATCCCGCCCGACTTGAGGTTATCGTTATGACATCCCGCGCAATACTGGTCGAGCATCGCGCGAGCGGAGAATGGAGGAGCCGGCGCGTGCGTCTGGGCGTTGGCTAATATGGCCGCTAGAAGCGTCGCCGCGAAAGCTCTTTTCATGTTTACTTTGATCGCGGAATCATGCGGTTGATCTGTGCCACCGCGTAATCCACGTGTATGTCAAACACTTTCTTGCCCAGTTCCGCCGACGAACGCCGCGCATCGCCCTGGATTCCATTATTGACCCGCTGCGCGTTCTGATCGCGAGCCGCTCCGGGCTGCCTCGGCGGATCGCCTACCGCGTTGGCCATCTCCTCGGCACGCGTCCAGCCCTTATCCCCGCCCAGATAAATCATCTCCGACGTATCATTAATATATGCGTGGCCGCCGGGCGGATAACCCTGCTCCACGGCCCACTTATCGAAATCGTCGTTGGCTTTTTTGTACACCTCGTCGCAATAGAAAACGTGAATTCCGGTGGGCCCATACTTTTCGTCGAGCTTCTTGGCGACGTCGCGCAACTCCTTCTGCCCTCCGCCATGGTCGCCCATCAGGACCACGTTTTTGAATCCGTTCTTGATCATCTGCTCCGCCACCTGTTCGTTGATCTCGGCGAAAAGGGGCGCCGTGATTCCGATGGTGCCCGGCAGATTCGGATTCGCGTTATTCGGCGAGAACGGAAGCACCGGCGCGGCTATCGCATTGCCCAGCTTCTGCGCGATAGCGACCACCGTAGCGTGGCCCATAAGAGTGTGTCCGCCATTGACGTTTTGTGGACCGCGCTGTTCCGTGCCGCCGTTGTAAATCAGCGCCGTGGTTTTTCCGTGTTCGAGCGCGTACTTCACCTCGCCCCACGTCATCATTTCAAAGTCGACCAGATCCGTTCGCGGAGTCTTTGACTGGGCCGCGAGGATCCCGCCCGCCGCGAGGCAAACAGCTGTGAGAGTGGTAGAACGGTTCATGGCCTCTTGCTATCCGGGTGGAGTAGGACGGTTCGCCGCAGAACCGAGCGGTTACTTTGCTCGTTTGCGCTAGACTAACGCAACCGGAAGCGGATCCGCAAGGCCCGTTTTCAGCTCCAAAGGGGAAAAGGAAGAAAAAGGGGACATTTATCCGCGCTCACCCGACGCCCTATCCAGAAAATACGTCGGCCTTCTTAGATTGATTAAAAACCCGGCGCCCTCGTCATCCTCAAGATTACAGCGAATATCGCCGTAGCGGTTTGCAGGTTCGACTCCCTGCGTTCAAGAGATCCTCGCGCCGCTCGTGCGCGAGACTACAGCTAGCAATAAAATCACTGGGTTGAGGCACAAACAGATGCGCGTCTCCAGGATCGTTCGTTTTCCAGAAAGAAGCGGCATGAGCCACTTCAGCAGTGCCCAAAGCGCACTGACGGGAATCACTGTGTTCCAACTCCGCGATGTGGCAAGAACGCCGGCGCTGTTGGTGGCGTCCTGTTGAACCACGTTCTGGGTCGTCTGTTTCACGAAGCTACACGGCGTCTGAACACTGGCCTCGCTTTTGAATCGCGTATGGTCCTCCTGCGCGAAGGCAGTCAA
>Ga0210394_10008470_pt1 | contig 10565 bp, 9 predicted proteins | sample IncBWC12MmetaG_FD_160121 | JGI IMG/M metagenome (GOLD analysis project Ga0210394, IMG submission 160121) | Forest soil microbial communities from Barre Woods Harvard Forest LTER site, Petersham, Massachusetts, United States - Inc-BW-C-12-M | ecosystem: Environmental > Terrestrial > Soil >... | reverse complement strand
CTCCGCCCGATCACCCGCTGTTTTTGCTGCTGGCGGATATTGCCGCGCAGCACGGCGTGCCAATCTGTATCCATATGGAGGCGGTGCCACAGGATATGGATCTGCCCGCGCCGCTCAAATCTCCGCCGAACCCGACGCGGCTGCACGCAAATATCGCTGCCTTCGAGCGATTGCTCGCCCACAATCCGCGCGCCAAAATCGTCTGGGCCCACCTCGGATGGGATACGACCGGCTATCGCACGCCGGAGCTGACGCGGCGTCTGCTCGAAGCGCATCCCAATCTCTTTATGGAGATCAAGCTGGACCCGGTGGATACGGGCAAGACTTCGCCTCTCTCGAATGGCGCTTCAGGCACAATCAAGCCGGAGTGGCTGAAGCTCTTTACTGATTTTCAGGACCGCTTCGTTATCGGCACCGACCAACATTACCCGCAGAGCTCGGGGCCGCAGCGCTGGCAGGCGGCTGTGCGGCTCTTCAATCAGCTTCCTGCGGCGGTGAGGCAGAAAATTGGGACCGAAAATGCCGTCCGAATCTATAACCTGAAGTAGTGGGGCACTTGAAGTAGCGAGCGAGGTGGAGATGCCGAAAAAACTGATCTTCCTGTCGATCATGGGGCTGTTGATTGGGTTCGCTGTTTGCGAATTCGCAAGAGCGCAGGATCATCTCCCGTCTTACAAAGTCGATGCCGATTGGCCGAAGCAACTGCCGAATAACTGGATCATGGGGCAAGTGAGCGGCATTGCTGTGGATCGCGAGGATCACGTCTGGGTGATGCAGCGTCCGGGATCGAATGCGAAAGACGACCTCGCGGCCGCGCAGTCTCCTCCTGTATCCCAGTGCTGCTTTGCAGCGCCGCCGGTTTTGGAATTTGATGGCGCGGGCAACCTGATGAAATCGTGGGGTGGCCCCGGTTCGGGCTACGACTGGCCGGCTTCGGAGCACAGCATCTTCGTGGATGCTACCGGCAACGTGTGGATCACCGGAAATGGGCCCGCCGACCGGCAGGCCATCAAATTCACGAATGACGGCAAATTCATCATGCAGATCGGGCACGCTTCGAAGGCTCCGATAAATAGCTTGGACACGAGTTTGCTCGGGCGTCCCGCAGGCATGGATATAGATGAGAAGGCGCATGAGTTGTATATCGCCGATGGATATGGAAATCGGCGCGTGATTGTCTTCGATTCGGAGACGGGAAAATTCAAACGGATGTGGGGCGCATACGGGAGCATGCCGAACGATACGGATCCGGGCCCCTACGATCCCAGCGCCGCGGTCGATAAGCAGTTCAGGACGCCGTTGCATTGCGTTCATCTCGCAAGCGATGGACTCGTCTACGTCTGCGATCGCGTGAACGACCGGATTCAGGTTTTTACGAAGGAAGGCAAATTCCTGAAGGAATTCTTTTTGCGAAAGGAAACGCTGGGCAACGGTTCGACTTACGATCTCGCATTTTCGAGAGACCCGAGTCAGAACTTTCTACTCGTGGCAGACGGCGAAAACAATGTGATCTGGACGCTACGCCGAAGTGATGGAACGGCGCTGGGCAGCACAGGCCATGCGGGCCGGAACGCAGGCCAGTTCCATCATGTGCACGAGGTCGTCTCCGATTCTAAAGGGAACCTGTACACCGGAGAAGTGGAGACGGGGAGGCGCGCTCAAAAATTCGTTCTGCTACACCAGTGAACTTGCTTTTGATTGACGGTCGAAACAGCAGATTCCTCGCGCCAGAATCGGGCGCTCGGAATGACAACTCTTGATCCCTCGCCCTTCCACCCCAACGCACACAAGAGCGGCGCGATCTGGGGCCCGGCTCCGCTCGGGATGACAACCTTGAGGCCGTAGCTTCAGCTCGACGCTAGTTCTGCTCCGCAGGACCTAGGAAGCAGCGGAGCCTTTCAAACTTTGCATGACCAGCCGCACGTCATGGCGCGGGTCGTTTACGACCTTCCATTCATCGTTAATGATCATGGTCGCGCGTTGGTCGGTGTTGTAGGCCGGCCATTTTGGCGTGAGAGATGTATTCGGGTTTCCCGTGCGGGCAAAAGCCGTCCAAGCGCCACTCACTTTGTCCGCCAGCGGTTGCAGATCGGGGCCGTTCCCCACTTCGTCAGGCTGCTCTTGAGGATTGTCGAAGACGAAGGGAAGCTCAATCGTGTGCGGTGAATGCCGTCTCCCGCCTTCCACCGGCGTTTCCCAGGTGAAAAGGTACATGTAGACGGGCGCTTTCCCTTGCGTGAATTTGCGCTCGGCCTGCTTGATTGCGTCACCCGGAAATGCCGCAGCCATGAAGAAGAGCTTGCTGGGATTGGCATCGGGCGCTTCCTTGCGATACGCCTCGATGAGCTTGTCCGCCTGGTCGCCGAATCGCTGCGTCATCTGCGCCTTCAGCCCCGCGTCATCGAGCGAGTAAAGCGGTGCGAACTGAGGCGAGTCGGGAGGCATGAAGAACGTGCCTTCCGTGTTCACCGAGCCGATGATCACGGGCACATCGGCGGAGACTTCGGGCGCCGTGGGGTCCCACGGATCACGCGGCAAATTTTTGCTATCGACGACCGGCGCGAAATTGAAAGGGCCGCCGCCAGCCGCGCCTTGCCCCCGAACGTCAATCGCTGCCAGTAATTTTTCCTCGGGAAGTTTCTGCAGTTCATCCACTTGATTAGGCTGCAGATTCAGCTTTGCCAGCAATCTCTCCGCAGTCTTATTCGCGTTTTCCCGGCTAACGCCTTTAAGAGCCGAGCCGCTCTCGATGATCGCTTTGTGGATCAGGCCTTTCGTCGCAGGCATTCCCAGCAGCGTGCTTACCTTGGCGCCGCCGCCCGATTGGCCGAACAGGGTTACGTTGCCCGGATCGCCGCCAAAATGCGCGATGTTGTCGTGGGTCCATTGCAGCGCCGCCACGATGTCCAACATGCCCGCATTTCCGGAATCGGCATACTTTTCGCCGCCGACTCCACCGAGATAAAGATATCCAAAAACGTTGAGCCGGTGATTCACTGCGACTACCACAACGTCGCCCGAGCGAGCGAGGTAATTGCCGTCGAACGAATGCGCCGAGCCGGCGCCTCCTGCGAAGCCGCCGCCGTGCAGCCATACCATCACCGGCCGCTTGCCGCTCACGGCCGGAGTGAACACGTTCACTACGAGGCAATCCTCGCTTTCAAACGTTGGCGCGCGATGACCCAAAATCAGCGCGTTGGGCGGGCCGCCAAGCTGCGGCGCGGTCGGACCGTTCTGGAAAGCGTCGCGTACGCCCGTCCACGGCTCCGGTTTGCGCGGCGCCATGAATCGATTGCTGCCCGCAGTCGACGCGCCGTAGGGGACGCCTCGAAAGGTTTGAACGCCCTGTTGCACGACGCCGCGAAGCTTCCCCGAGGCTGTTTCTACAACGGAAGTCTCATACTTTGCGGTCGCGTCGGCGCCCCAGGCCGGATTCGAAATCAAACCGCCAAACAAACTGCCGGCCAATGCAGATCCGCCGCCAACCAGCGAGGACTTCAAAAGCGCGCGGCGGCCAAGCTGAGCTTTCAGGATATCGTTCAGAGCCATAACGGCCCTCCCTTTTTCGACTAGGAATGTTGAGCCTTATAAAAGCGTTGCGCAAACCATACGGCGGGCAGATTGCGGTGTCAAGATATCATCCCGCCGGAGGACCGCTGGAGAGTGCTATCGAGTGCTATCGAGGTCGGGCAAAGGTTAGTGGCCCGTGGCTTCCAGAAATTTCTCCGCGTCCATAGCCGCCATGCACCCGGAGCCTGCGGCTGTGACGGCTTGCCGGTAGTGATGGTCTTGCACGTCGCCGGCGGCAAAAACCCCTTGGATATTGGTCTTGCTGCCATTGCGAGTTGCGAGGTATCCATTCTCATCCATATCCAGAATGGAGCGAAAGACCTTGGTGTTGGGTTCGTGGCCAATGGCCACAAAAACGCCTTCCACGAGCAACTCCGATTTCTTGCCGGTTTCCGTATCGCGAAGCGACACGGCCTCCACGGAACTCTTGCCCGCGTCGGAGATATTTTCGATCACCGCTGGAGTAACGAATTTAATCTTCTCGTTGGCGTGAGCTCGATCCAGCATGATCTTGGTGGCTCGAAATTCCCGGCGCCGATGAATCAAATGAACGCGACTGGCGAAACGCGTTAGAAAAAGCGCTTCTTCCATCGCCGTGTCGCCCCCACCGACCACGGCGATTTCCTTACCGCGAAAGAAAAAGCCGTCACAGGTTGCGCAGGTGGAGACGCCATGCCCGATGAGCTGGCGTTCCGCATCGAGCCCCAGCATGCGCGCGGAAGCACCCGCAGCAACAATGACCGTTTTGGCCTCGAAGTTTTCCTTGCCAACACTGATATGAAATGGCCGCTTGCTGAAATCGACGTCCGTAACGGCTCCGGCCAGAAACTCCGCGCCAAAATGCTGCGCTTGCTTGCGCATGCGCTCGATCAATTCCGGGCCCAGGATACCCTCAGGGAAGCCGGGGAAATTCTCGACCATGGTCGTCAACGTGAGCTGGCCGCCGGGTTCGTATCCATCGATAACCAGCGGCTTGAGATTGGCGCGCGCGGCATAAATGGCAGCCGTCAGCCCGGCGCACCCGCTCCCGATGATGACCACGTTATGCACGATTCGTCCTCCGAATGGATCAAGCACCCGCAGAATTCTTAGAATGCAGGCGTCCCTGGCAAAGCGTTGTAGTGTAACATTCCGACGCTGGCAGGCGAATGCGTCCCGCTTCGCCCAGGTGCGTTTTGCATCAAAATAAAACGGAGAGGAATCTGAATTTGCGCCGATTGTAGAATTTCAAGGGCGCAACTTTGTCGCGCTATTTTGTCGTGATATTTTGTTCTGTAGTTTCGAAGAGTCATCGGGGAGGTGACTTTGACACGAGCGCCCGGAACATACGCCATTTTTGAGACTTCGCAGGGAAACGTCGTCTGCAAATTGTTTGAAAAAGAAGCGCCGCAAACCGTGGCCAATTTTATCGGCCTGGCTGAAGGCACAAAAGAGTTTGCCGATCCGAAGACAAGTCAGAAGACGAAGCGGCCCTTTTATGACGGCCTGATGTTTCATCGCGTCATACCCGATTTCATGATTCAGGGCGGATGCCCGCTTGGAACGGGCACCGGCGGGCCCGGATATAAGTTCGCCGATGAGTTCCATCCTTCCTTGCGCCACGCCGGACCGGGAAAGCTTTCCATGGCCAACTCCGGCCCAAATACGAATGGCAGCCAATTTTTTATTACCGTTGCGGCGACGCCCTGGCTGGATAATCGACACACCATTTTCGGCGAAATTGTCGAGGGTCAGGATGTGGCGGACAAAATTTCCAAGCTGCCTCGCGACTCGAGCGATCGCCCGCGCACGCCCGTGACTTTGCAGCATGTCCGCATCGAGCGCGTCTGAGCGCCAATGGCCAGCCCTGGCAATCTTTTTCGTGTCTTGAATGAGTTCGTATTCATGATGGTGGGCGGGTTGCTGGTTTTATTCGCCCTCACCGGCCGGTATCTATTCAACCCTCGGCGGCCTGGTTGGATCGTATTGTCGATCGTAGTCATTCTGTGGGGACTGGGAACGTGGAGCCGAGCGCGTCTCAGCAGAGTTGCCGCGGAACGGCTGGTCACAAAAATCGGGGGAGGCTCGCTCGTCGCGGGGGGATTGATTATGCTTTCGCTCGCGTGGGCGCCATTTCGATGGGCAGGATGGCTTTTGCTCGCTACCGGCAGCATCTTCGTGCTTCGAGGATTGGTTTCCGCCGCAATCATGGTTCGGTCCGCTTGAACTTTGGGAGCTTCTCCGCGAAAGGAGCGGTGACATATGGATCCCGCAGTAAAAAAGAAAGCGCTGCGAATGATCACTTACGGGCTCTTCGTGGCCACGGCGCAGGACGATTCTGGTCCTGCAGCCGGCGCTATCAACTGGATTTCGCAGAGCTCGTTCACGCCTCCATTGATCATGGTCGCTTTCAAAGCCGATAGCGCCCTTCACCGCGCCGTTACGGGCTCACGCAAGTTCATCGTTCACGTGGTGGGAAAAGATCAGAAGGATCTGGCGTCAGCGTTCTTTCGTGGCGCGGAACTTTCCGGGGATAAGCTGAACGGCTATCGGATTGAAAAGAGCCCAGACGGAATTCCGCTGCTGGTGGATCCGCCGGCTTGGTTCGAGTGCCGCGTCACGCACGACGTGCGCGGCGGCGACCATACCGTATTCCTGGCCGAAGTGGTCGAAGCCGGCGTTCGCCAGGACGCGGAGCCGCTCACCTTGCGCGATACAGGCTTTTTCTACGGCGGCTGATCAGACTTTCGGGGCGCGTGCTTACTTTTCCAAACTGTTTAGTTATCCGGCTGCGTGCGCGCGAAAGGCTTTACCGCATTCCTGGCAGGGACAAATCGTCCGCAGGTAGTCGTAGCTATAAATCCCCGTCGTGTGTCCGTCGGAAAAGTCGATCTGTAAGGCGTAATTGCCCACGGCTTTGGCTGCGCGAGCCGTCGGACGCGGCTTGAACATCGGCAAAACGCCGCCCGCGCCGCTGACGGTGTGCGCGGCCAAGCCCTCCTTCTTCAGTCTCTCGTCATTGCACAGCGCGCAGGGACATTGCTCTCTGAGATAGACGAAATCGTAGTGGCTGGTGTGATGGTCAGCCCAGACGATATCGACGCCGGCGCCGGTCGAGACGCGCACCTTGATATCGGCAGGTTTTTTTCGTTCGTCCAGAGGAATCGGCATTGGTTTTCTTCCAGGCTATCTACTAGCGTACTGCTGTGGCTGCCGTTGTCCAAACGCTAGGTCACATTCGCGACAATGTGCATCAGGCGTCCGTGCGCCAGTTCGATTCGCCGGTCGGCCATGCGACCGATCTCCGGCGAATGCGTCACGAGCAGAATGGTGTGTCCCGAACGATGCAGTTCCCGTAGCAAATCCAGCACGATCTGCTCATTGGCCTCGTCGAGATTTCCGGTCGGCTCGTCCGCCAGAATCAGCTTGGGATGATTGATCAGCGCTCGAGCGAGTGCGACGCGCTGTTGCTCGCCGCCGGAAAGCTGGCTGGGCAGATGTTCGAGCCGGTCTCCCAGCCCGACGCGCACAAGGGCTTCCGCAGCCTCAGCTTCATCCGCGGTGCTGTGAAAATACTGTGCGAGCATTACGTTTTCGACCGCCGAAAGATAGGGGACAAGGTAAAAACCCTGAAAGACAAAGCCGATTTTCTCGGCTCTGTATCTCGTCAGTTCTCGCTCGCCAAGAGTTCCGACGTTGACGCCGTCAACGATTGCCCGGCCGCTTGTCGGCCGGTCCAAACCGCCGAGAATATTGATCAGCGTTGTTTTGCCGGAACCGGAAGGGCCCATGATGGCGATCCATTCGCCCGCACGCACATCGAACGTGACGCCATCGAGGGCGCGCAATCCTCCATAGGTTTTGGAGATCTCTTCGACCTGGACCAGTGCAGCCATCATTCGCCCCGCAAAATGTCCGACGGCCGCACGCGGCCTAATAAACGTAGCGGCAGTGCTCCGGCCAGCGACACAAGCACCATCAATGCCAGAGTGGCGGGCAAAACAATCAGCCGCGGCGTTATGGAAACCGCGAAAACGCGTTCGCCGATCCACTCGGAGAGACCGATGCCGACGACGAACCCACAAATACCGCCCGCAAGAGCAATAGCGGTGGCCTCGGCGAGGAAAAATCGCATGATCCTGCGCACCGAGCCGCCCAGTGCTTTCATGAGTCCGACGTCACGCCGCCTCTCCAGCGCGAGCCCGGCCATCGCTGCCAGAACGCCAAGCGATGTCAGCACGAGAATCAACAAAACTGTGCCGAAAAGCAGCCCGCGGATGTGTTCGAGCAGCCTGCCTTCGGCTTGTGCAAGCTGATGCAGTGGCCGCACTTGTAATCCTGGCAGCGCGGCGGAAAGGCGGCCGATCACATCTTCGATTTGCCGCGCGGAACCGTTTGCGGTGATTTGAATTACACTTGTCCGCTGACCCAGTCCAGCCAGTTCCTGGGCCAGGGGCAAAGCGATAAATATCTGGCTGTCCTCAGAACTGCCCGCCGTAATGATACCGGCCACCCTGAGCGTCGCTTCTTGTTTTGCATAACGTATCGTGACGTTTTGTCCTGGAATCAGACCGAGACGAGAAGCCGCCTGTTCCCCGATCATACAATCGGAGCGATTATCGCGACCGCTGACCCAATTCCCGTCCACTTTCCACCACGAATTCATGCGCGCGGCTTCGTCGAACCAGGTTCCGGCTACGATCACAGCCGTGCTGTTCGCTCCTGCGTGGGCTTCCGCTGAAAGATAGAGATAAGGCGCAACAGAAACGACTTCGGGCAAGCGGAGGTCTTCGATCTGTTGTGCAGCGGCAGCATCCAACGTGGCCGCATCATCGCCGTTTTGGGCGCCTGAGATTACAACGTTCGCGCCGAGTACGCGGAATTCGCGGGTCAGCTTATCGGTCGCATCCAGGTCCAAATTGATCAACGTTGCGCAAACAGCCGCGCCACTGGCCACAGCAAGGACCGCCAGAGCGAGCCTGCTGCGGCTTGCATACAGCAATCGCCAAAGAATACGCCAGAACATTTTTGGATAGCGCAGTCGCGGCGCGCGCTTGAGGCGGATCTATTCGCCGCGTAGGGCGGGCGCTGGGTCTAACCGCATCACCTTTCTCAATGGAAGCAAACTTCCCGCGGTCGCTACGGCTGCGGCAAGCCCCAGAATCACGGGAAGCAAGATCAATCTGGTGCTCGGTGAAACGCCAAAAACGCGCTGGCCCAACACATGCGCAAGGCCCATTCCAGCCGCATAACCGAGCAATCCGCCCACGATGGCCATAAACCACTGCTCCCCGAGGAAAAACGCGCCCACGAGGCTGCGGCGCGCGCCCAGGGCCTTCATTAAGGCGACCTCGGCGGTGCGCTCGAGGACGGTTGTTCCCGCGGTGGACGCAACAGCGAGGGCGGCTGCCAAGAGCGCCGCGAACGTCACCAGCCACATCAAAGACTGGACGCGCGAGAGGATTTGGCCTTCGCCCTCGGCAACTTGCCGTATCGGCCGCACACTAACTCCCGGCAACTGTTCCTGAATCTGACGCGAGATCGACGAGATATAAGGCGAACAATACCAGCGGTCGAATTCCGCCGAGTTCATGGATTTGGGATCACGTTGGGAAAAAGTATCTTCAGGCTTGGTTAGCGCGCTCACCAGGAGGCGGCGATATTGCGCCGGTTTGCCGGAAAGTTGTTGCGCGATTGCCAGAGGAGCAAGAATGGCGTCGTCCTCCTGCCCACCAGTCGAAACGATGCCGGTGACCATGAGTTGTACCGTGGCGTTCGCAGCGCGGATATCGAGAATCTTTCCGGTTTCAATGCCTGTGCGGCGCGCGAAGTTCGCGCCCACAAGGGCTTCGTGGCCGGAATCATCCCGGAACCAGCGTCCGTCAACTCGCCATCCCGGATTTGTGGCGGCTACGCCGGTACTAAAAACGCCTCCGCCATTCGGAATCGGCACGTCGCGGCGATACCAAGTGCCGATCAGAGTCGTACGGAACGGATCGCTCGGGGAAGATTTCAGGTACGCACCAGTGCCGGGAGATATCACCGAAGTCACTGTTACAGGGACATCCAGGAAGGGCGCAAAGCCGATCACGTTATTGCGCCAAAAAATTGTTTTCAGCTTGCCTAACTCCGCGTCAGACAAAAAAACGCCGGAATCTACCGGGCGGTAATCGACACCGCCGATCTCCAGCGGAAGTGTGTCTGCTTCGGGAGTAACAAGGAGGTTGGCGCCCAGGCTGCGAAATTCGCGTGCCAGCCGGTCCCCCACGTCCAAGGCAACCGTAAGCGTCGCCGTAGCAATAGCCGTGCCAAGGGCCAATGCCACAGTCGTAAGCAGCTTGCGCCGCGGCTGCCTCTTGAAAGAATCTGTGATTAGCCTGGCGAACACGGAACGATGCCCTACTGAGGAACTTTACGCGCAGCATCGGTGAGGGCAGAGACATCGATTACCAATTCGCTGCCATCAACGTGTGCGGGAAATGTCACGGGATTACAGCCGCCAGCTTGGCCGATGCTTGGGACGTAAATTGCTGACGCGCAGTTGCGGCAAACCACATCGGATCCGTTCTGCCGGTACCCGGCCCATCCACAGATCATGCACGCGTCCAGCGCCGTTCCCCAACTCCCATCGGGCTTGCGAATGACGATAAAGCGCAGAGAAGTGTTGTTGGCTTCGACCTGAAAAAAGTGCAGGTTGCCGTCGTTTACGCCCGCTGTCGGTATGCGCACTGAGCCGTTCTGGGCAGTCACCGTCTGGGCCTGCGGAGGCGCTGCCGACACGCGCCCGTAGACGAAATCGGCGGTCAACGCAAGGATCACAATCACGAAAACGGCCGCCGCCGTGAACATCCAACGGCTCCTCGTTCGCTGCTCCCATTGGATTCGGCGCCGATCGGCGGCATTTGCGGCTTCAGGTGCACCGGCGAGACGCATCGAACGCCATTCGCGAAGAATCAGCAGCGCCGCCGCACCCAGGATGACCACGAAGAAAAAATATTCATTCCGGACAACCACCG
>Ga0210394_10008469_pt1 | contig 10574 bp, 9 predicted proteins | sample IncBWC12MmetaG_FD_160121 | JGI IMG/M metagenome (GOLD analysis project Ga0210394, IMG submission 160121) | Forest soil microbial communities from Barre Woods Harvard Forest LTER site, Petersham, Massachusetts, United States - Inc-BW-C-12-M | ecosystem: Environmental > Terrestrial > Soil >... | reverse complement strand
ATAGTCTGGCCCTCCATCGAACCATGGGCGATTGAAAGGGGCACAAATGATCTACACTGTAGGTGGTCTCGATTGACATGAGTGGAACTCGCCTCCGCTGTTGAGCGGCGAGGGCCTCATACTCCCAACATAAGCACAGCGCGCGAAGCATCGATCGCCGGCTGCGCTCGACCGGCCCGCCGGATAACGCGGAAGCGCTGGAATCACACGTGTAATCGTGCCTTGTTGACACCCGGAAAGAATGGGGCCTGAAGACAGCATGTCCGCACGGATTCTGATTGTCGAGGATGAGCGGGTCACTGCGGAAGATCTGCGCGATATTCTGACCGATCTGGGATACAGCGTCACCGCGTTAGTCTCCAACGGCGCCGATGCCATTGCGGAGGCCGAACAGAATCCGCCGAACATCGCGTTGATGGACATCCACATTCAGGGAGAGATGGATGGCGCGGCCGCAGCAGTGGTGCTGCGAAGACGCTTCAACATTCCGGTGATTTATTTGACAGCGCACGTCGACGGGGAAACGGTGGCGCGGGCCAAAGACGCCGGACCTCTGGGCTACATTACGAAGCCATTTCAGGAAGCGTCGCTGCACGCCAGCATCGAGATCGCGCTCCACCGGCATGGTGAAGAACTCAAGGCTAGCGAGAAAGAGGAACTGCTGGCTTCCACCTTGCGGGCCATCTCGCAGGGCGTGATTTCCATGGATGAGCAACGAACGATAACGCTCTTCAATCCGGCAGCCGAAGCGTGGACCGGGTGGAGCAGCGGGGAAGCGGTTGGACAACCGGTGGAAGGAGTTTTCCAAGCCGTGGTTGGACCCGGCCGGGATCCAGTCAGGAAGCCTTGGGAGCAGGTGCTCTCCGACGGTTCGCTGCGGGATCTGCCGGCGGGCGCGGTTCTCGTTTCGCGCGCGGGAGATTGGCGGCCCATCAGTGGCAGTGTGGCCCCAATTCGCGACCACAAAGGCGCCGTGGCTGGCGCGGTGCTGGTGTTTGGGCGAACGAGCGAACCTGAAGTCCCCACCCGTCCGAAGGTTTCTGGCGGAACGGTCACAGGCGACGGAATCGAACTGGGCGGCTTTAAGATGATCGCCGTGTCGCCCGCCATGAAACAGCTGCTTACATTCGCGCGCCGCGTAGCCCAGAGCGAGGTGTCGACGGTCCTGCTGGAAGGCGAAAGTGGAACCGGCAAAGACGTTCTGGCTCAATTCCTGCACTACTATGGACGCAGGCACGAAGGGCCGTTCGTCCCGCTGAACTGCGCCGCCATTCCGGAGACGCTGCTCGAAAGTGAACTGTTTGGCTACGAGAGGGGTGCATTCACCGACGCGCGGGCGGCCAAGGCGGGCATTCTCGAGATCGCATCCAGCGGATCCATTTTCCTCGACGAGATCTGCGAGATGCCGCTCACCGTGCAGGCCAAATTGTTGCGTGTGCTGGAGGACCAGTGCTTCCGGCGGCTCGGCGGAGTGCGCGACATTCAAGTTGATGTGCGCGTAATGGCGGCCACCAACCGCAAGCTGACCGATGCGATTGAAGAAGGCAGGTTCCGTCTGGATTTGTACTACCGGCTGAACGTGATTCAAGTTTCGCTTCCCGCGTTAAGAGACCGGAAGGAAGATATTCTGCCGCTGGCGGAGCATTTCATCCACGTCTACAACGGCAAATTCAAACGCGACATCCAGGGCGTCACGCACAACGCGGCGGCCACGTTGATGTCCCACGCCTGGCCGGGAAACGTCCGCGAGCTTCGCAACGTGGTGGAGCGCGCCATGATTCTGGAGGAATCCGATCGCATCCAAAGCTCCAGCCTGTACATCGCCCCCAATGGCGCCGTCCAGAGCCGCCCGGGAATCCAGCAGGCAGAGGCGCCGGAGGCCCCCTTTCAAGCGAGCTTGGCGGAGACCGAGAAGAACCTGGTGATGAAGGCGCTGCAGAAAGCCAGCGGCAATCAAACGCGGGCGGCAGTACTACTAGGCATTACACGCGACACTCTCCGTTACAAGATGAAGAAGTTCAACCTGCATTAGTACTCCAGGCCCTGCGGTTCCGAGTAACTGATTCTCCTCCGCGTGGTCTAACGATTGCTTGATATATCGCAAGCTGGGCAGAACGGGCGAACGAGTCTCTGCAATCGGAGTGGGTGGATTCCATCTGGGCTTGGCGCGAGATTCCGCCGAGGCGGTGCGCATCGTCCGAAGCGCGGTGGACCGCGGCATCAACTTTCTCGATAACTGCTGGGATTATCATTCCGGCGAAAGCGAGCGCCGCATGGGCGCGGCCCTGCGGGACGGTTATCGCGATCAGGTTTTTCTGATGACCAAGTTCGATGGACGCACCAAGAAGTCCGCCGCTCAGCAGATCGATGAGTCGCTGCGGCGCCTCGAAACCGATCATGTGGACCTGATCCAGTATCACGAAAACATCCGCCTGGAAGATCCAGACCGTTTCTTTGCGCCGGACGGGGCGCTGGAAGCAGTGCTCGATGCTAAGAAGGCCGGCAAGATCCGGTTCATCGGATTTACAGGACACAAGGATCCGCTGGTCCATCTGCGAATGTTGGAAGTTGCGGCCGAGCATAAGTTCCGTTTCGATACTTGCCAGATGCCGCTCAATGTCATGGATGCGCACTTTCGCAGCTTCGGCCGCCAGGTGCTGCCGAAGCTGGTGGAGCAAGGCATCGGCGTGCTTGGAATGAAGGCTTTGGGCGACGGCCACGTGCTGAAATGCGGCCATGTGACGGCGCTGGAATGCCTGCACTACGCGCTTACTCTTCCGACGTCGGTGGTCATCACCGGCTGCGAAAACATGGAGCGGCTGGACCAGGCGTTTCATGCCTCGGAGACCTTCCGGCCGCTGAGCAACGAGCAGGTCACTCAGATTTTGGCGAAAACCAAACCGTTCGCGGACGCAGGCGGGTGCGAGCCGTTCAAAACCACCTCACAGTTCGATGGCACAGCGCGCAACCCGGAATGGCTGGGTGAAGAACAGCCGGCTAGTGAGTCAGCGAATAAATAACGTAGTTCACACCGATCCGGATCCCCAGCGCCGAGTACTTTTCAGGATATTCCGGATCGTCAGCCCACTCCCAGGAATCTCCGATATCGGAGTTGTATGACATAGCGACCATGACGCGGCCCTGGTCGTCCAGGATCCCGCGCCAATGCGCGATGGCGCCCCCATACTCGCCGTTACGATAGGTGGTGCCGCGCCGGATGGCCCACTGCCCTGGGACCTGATAGCGGTCGTCCAGATCGTAGACGGTGTGAAAGATGGAATCGGAATCGGGGATTTCAACGATCGGCCGGTCGGGAAACACCTGCCCCATGCTTTCGTAGAATCGGTCCCACTCTTCGGTGCCCCAAAAGTCGTCCAGCATGAGAAAACCGCCGCGTAAGAGATACTCGCGCAGTTTTTGGATCTGGCTGGAGGTGAGCTTCCAATCGCCCATCTCGCCGGCGTTGAGCCAGGGCCAGTTGAAGACATCGTCCCCATCGTCGAGATTGACGGGCTGCTCGATGGAGCGCACCGAGACGCGAGTCAAGCGGCGCAGGGCGAGCGCGAAGTGCCGGTCGGCCCGCGGATAATCCTGGGTCCAGCTGGTGCCGCCTTCGAGCCAGGTGGTTCCCGCGCCATAACCAAAATAGCGTCCGAAACGCGCATGGGGATGCTGGGGATACATCAAACGTGCAAAGACCCATTCGGTCTTTTCCTGCCAGTCCGGCGGCATTTCTATGTTGTCGTAGGGTTCCATGCTCCGATAGAGACGCCAAGGACGCTGGAAGCCATACAGCGTAACGGCAAACAAGATTCCGGCGCCCAACCACAGCGCATTTCGGAGATTCATCGCACCCTAGTTGGAGAATAGCACTCCGCGGGATCGAGAACCGGCCGTGCCACCGTTCACCAGATTTGTGGTGGACTGATGCGTTTTGAGATTTGGAACAAAGACGAGCGACGCTAGCAAGATCGCATACCATGCCGCAATAATCGCCGAGCCAACCCATAAGATGAGGCGGCGGTGGCTGTTTACCCAAGCGGTTGTATTCATGCAGTGTGTAGAGAAGTGGGAGCGGGGCATCGCGTGACGTCCCGCCCTGTCACCGTTAGCGCGGCGCGACCGGACTCCGCAGAGCCTCGTCGTTGATCATGTTCTCAGCCAACTCGGTAAGCTTCTGATCGGCCTTCTTTTCCTCTTGCAGGGTCTGCTCGAGCAGCGCTGCCGCTTCGGTGAGACCGAGGATGTCGGCAAAGGTGCGAGCCGAACCATATGCCGCGATCTCATAGTGCTCCACGCGGTTGGCGGCGGCAATCAGACCGGCATCGCGCAGGGGCGATTGGTCAATGTCACTGACGACGTCCTCACCCTCGCTAATCAGTCCTTTCATCGCATCGCAGGTGTGTGTCTTGGGGTTCTGTCCCAAGGTGCGGAAGATATTCTCCAGGCGGCTGACATGGCCTTCGGTCTCCATCAAATGCGATTCGAAGGCCTGGCGCAGAGTTACCGATGTGGTGGCTTCGGCCATCTTTGGCAGCGCCTTCACCAGACGCTTTTCGGCATCGTAAAGGTCTTCCACTTGCTCCAGGAAAAGATCTTCCATGGTTTCGATTTTCATGATGACGCTCCTTAGGTGGGATGTGGAGTAATCACTCCTGCCGTTAGACGATTCGGGAGCAAAAGGTTGTTCAGTTTTTGTGAGGCGTGTGCCTCAGCGGCGATCACGGCCGCAGTTACGGGACGGGCGGCGTTTTTTCGCGCCCATCCAGATAACGATCCAGATTGAACGCCGCGCTGATCAATGCCAGGTGCGTAAGCGCTTGTGGAAAATTGCCGAGCGCCTGGCCCTGATGCCCGATCTGCTCAGCGAACAGGCCGAGATGATTGGCGTAACCAATCATCTGCTCGAACAGGTTGCGGGCTCTTCGCAGGATTTTGACATCGTTGTAACCGGCGCGCGTCAGGGCCTCCACCAGCCAAAACGTGCACAGATTGAAGGTGCCCTCGGTGCCTTTCAAGCCGTCGGGGGTTTTTGCGACGTCGTAGCGAAACACCAGTCCATCGGAGACCAGGCCGCCATCGCGAGGCGAGCGATTGATTGCGTCAATGGTTTGTAGCATGCGCGGATCGGTCGGCGACACGAAGAACACCAGCGGCATCAGAAGAGTGGAGGCATCCAAGTTGGCCGCGCCCGGCGTCTCGCCATCGAACTGCTGCACGAAAGCCCCGCGCTTCTGGTTCCAGCCGCGCTGCATGATGGTTTCGTACATCTCATCGCGAGCCGATGTCCAGCCATTCCAATCCGCGGGGAAGGAGCGCTTGGCGGCCAGGCGCAATGCGCGATCCACCGCCACCCAGCACATCATCTTGGAATAGACGAACTCGCGCGGGCCGCCGCGCACCTCCCAGATGGCATCGTCCTGTTCCTTCCAATGTTTGCAGACCCAATCGGTCAGCCGGCGGAGATATTTCCACAGATCGTAGGAAATGGGGGTTCCGTACTTGTTGTAGAGATAGAGCGAGTCCATCAACTCGCCGTAGATGTCGAGCTGGAGCTGCCGATAGGCGTCATTGCCGATACGGACGGGGCTGGATCCTTTGTAACCCTCCCAGTGGTCGAGCGTTTCTTCGGTCAAGACATGCCGGCCGTCGATACCATAGACGGTCTGGAGCGCGCCGTCCGGTTCCATCTCGTGGCAGCGCGCATCAAGGAACGCAACGAACTGCGCGGCTTCGTCGGTGAATCCGATTCGCATGAGGCTGTATACGGTAAAGGCCGAGTCGCGAATCCAGGAATAGCGGTAGTCCCAGTTGCGCCCGCCCCCCAGACTTTCGGGCAGGCTGCAGGTCGGGGCGGCCACAATGGCTCCAGTGGGCTCGAAGGTGAGGAGTTTCAGCACTAGCGCCGAGCGATGGACCGTTTCGCGCCAACGGCCACGATAAGTGCATTTCGCGATCCAATCGCGCCAGTAATGAATGGTGTCGCGAAAGAGCTGTTCGCTATCGTCTTCAGTGAGTCCAATCTGTTCGCGCGGAATTTGTAATTCGAAGCTCTGGACCTGCCCTTCTTCGAGCGTAAACTCAGCAGCCACGCCATTGCCCGAGAAGCTTTGGAGCGGGACGGTGGATGCGAGTGCGAGGCGCAGGTTCGGAGAACAGAAGCGCGCTCCTTCTGGGACGACCTCGGCGGTGTGCTCATCGCGGCCGTAATTGAACGCCGGGATGCATTCCAGACGGAATCGCATGCAGCCGCGCGCCACTTTCACTCTCCGGATCAGACCATGCTCGGGTGGGGAGTCCTTCGATTTGGCGAGAGGCATGAAGTCGATGATTTCACCCACGCCATCGTTGGAAAGGAAGCGTGTCACCAACACATTGGTGTCGGGCCAATAGACTTGCTTTTTGGTATTTTCCTGGATGGTTGGGGAGATTCGAAAGTACCCGCCTTTGTGTTCGTCGAGAATGGCGCCGAAAACACTGGGCGAATCGAAGTGAGGAAAACAAAACCAGTCAATGGAGCCGTTCTTGCCGACCAATGCCGTAGTACGCAAATTCCCGACTACGCCGTAGTCTTCGATCGGCTGATAGGGCATGTCTGGTCGCGGGCCGAGGAGAGGCTCCCAGGTTATCAGGCTGGGAGCCCCGAGGAAGAAACTAGCCTATCGGTTGACGTGTTCCTGATGAGATTGAGCCTGCTTGTCTTTTTGTTGTTGTTTTTGTGCTGGCCGCTGCTCCGATTGGCTCTGATAGGTTTGACTCGATTGGCCAGCATAGCGTTGAGGCTCTTTATCGAATTTGTCCTTGCAGTCCTGGCCGCAGAAAGAATACTTCTGGCCTTGATACGAAGTGGTGGCCGGAGCCTTGTTTTGGTCTACCTGCATTCCACAAACCGGATCTTTAGTCATGATCTTTGTCCTTTCGGATGAATTTGACTCCAGCCGTAAGATCCGACCGCAAAAGTGACCGTTTCTCGAATTAACGGTCTCAAAAGGTTATCGAGCAGCTCGCTTTACTATCGAGTAACGATCAAGTTCCACATAAATAGGCTGGGCCACCGCAGGCCGCCTTACCCGACCCGTCAATATCTCACGCTGCGTTACGTCGCGACCGTACAGTTCCCGGTTATCGCCGTTATCGGGACGCAACGTGGAGCCCTCCAGCGCAACGCCGGCGAAAATGCCGTGCGCCCGCGAGTATCCCAGTATTTCCGCGCGCATCAGGGCGTCAGTTTGAGCTTCGCTCGAACGGCCAACCGGCCCCGCCATCGCACTGGCATCGCCGCCCAGCGTGAACTTATCTTTCATCAGATCCCGCACTCCGTGCCGGTTCATTACGATGAAAACCAAGTCGGTTTCGCCGGCTCCGATCTGAAAGCCAAAACTCCCGCCTTCGATTCGAATGGTGGCTGGCGCGCTCCACCCGTGATCGGTGCGGCAAACCACTTCGCCCTTTCCGTACTTCGCGCCTACGATAAACCCGGCGCGCTTCAAACTCGGCACAATGCCAACGCACTGCGCTTTCGCGATGAGGTCCTCGGGAATACCTTTGTCTTTGGCGTGGAGAATATCGCTTAAGACCTCAGCGGACGCGGTCACTCGCTTCTGTGCTCCGCTAGGCGGCTGGACCGCGTAGATCATCGGCGCCAGGCCGAACAATGCCAAGCTCGCTGCATATCTCATAAAATTGCCTCCTTGTTTGCCAGCTACAGGCTTACTTGCCCCAATAGAAGAAGCACGAGAAAGATGACGAGAATCGTTCCCAGAACTCCGGTCGGATAATAGCCCCAGCCACGGCTGTACGGCCACGCCGGCGTGGCGCCGATTAGCAGCACGATCAGCAGGATTAACAAGATCAACATAAGATGTCCTTCCTTTCCCTGCTACTCAGAAGGCAGTTTTCCTGCCAATGCGGAAAACAGTCACAAAGCGCTGAATCTACGTTGTTTAGCTTGAGGAGGGACCGCCAAACCCGGCATCGACCTGGCGATTTTTTGAAGATCCTACGCGGCGCCCGGGGCCGGATGGCAAATGTTACTCGTTGATAACGAGAGCGGGCGATACCGCCGATTAGAACTATGAGTCTATGAACTACGGGACATGCTACCTTAGGAATTTGCCGCTGTCCACGGAGCACCATTTCGACCGCCCGCGGGCGAGCACGTCCCTCGCTATCGCAGCCGCCATTTTGTGCGCGCTGGCTTGCGTTTGCCTGGCTGGCTGCGGCAAAAGCACGGCTCAATACATCGATCGCGGAAATCAGCTTTATGCGTCCGGAAAATACGTCGACGCCACGCTCAACTATCGCAATGCAATCAAGAAGACTCCCACTTCGGGGGAGGCTTACTACCGCCTCGGACTGGTGCTGTTAAAGCAGAATCAGATTGGCGAGGCCTATCAGGCGTTCAATCATGCGGTACAGCTGAGTCCCACGAACATGCCGGCCAAGGTCCAATTCGGCGACCTGTCACTGGCGATCTATGCGCGCGATCCAAAGCATCCCGCGGCGCTTTACAAACAGGCCGAGTCCATGGCCAATGCACTCCTTGCGCCGGGCGGCAATCGGGTGGAAGGGCTGCGAATAAAAGGGGCGCTGGCGGTGTTCGACAATCATCCTGGCAACGCCGTGGAAGCGCTTCGGGAAGCGCAACACCTGGCGCCCAACAATTCAGCGGTAGCAGGCGGGCTGGCGCAAGCCTTGCTGCTCGACAATCAGACGGACGATGCCGAGAAAACGGCCCGGCAGACGGTAGAGAGCCATCCCAGATATAACAAGGCCTACGAAGTCTTGTACTCGATTTACGTCTCGCAACAAAACTGGGAAAAAGCGGAAGCGCTGTTGAAGCTATGGATCGCAAATAATCCGAAAGATTCCAATCCAATTCTCCGTCTGGCGGCGTTTTACTACGCCCGCAAGCGGACCGACGATGGCGAGAAGGCGCTGAATTCTCTGCTCGGCCGCCGTGCTGAGTTTCCGCAGGCGGATTTGCTGGTCGGAGATTTTCATGCGCTGATTCACAACGAGGGAAAGGCGCTGGCGGACTACCAGCGAGGCGAAAGCACTGATCCGACCCGGCTCGAAGCTTACCAGGAGCGGGTGGGTAGCACGCTGGCCACGCTAGGACGCCACGCCGAGGCGATCAAGGCCGCCGACGTCATCCTGGCGAAGGATCCCAAGAACCAGTTCGCTCGCGCGCTGAAAGTGGAGGTGTGGGAACGGATGGGGGGGCCGCAGAATCTCAATGCCGCTGCCGACCTGGCCAACGATCTGGCCAAAGAGGCGCCGACCAATGGGAGGATGCAACTGCTGGCTGGGCAGGCTTTGTTGATGAAGGGCAATCTGGACGAAGCATTAACCCACCTGCAACGGGCGGCGCAGGCTGAGTCGTTGGCAGAGGCCGCGCAAATGTCGATGGCGCGCCTGGAGCTGGTGCGGAAAAACTATGCCGCGGTACTGGAACACGCCAATGCGGCATTAGCGATTCGCCCTAACGATACAAGAGCGCGGTTATTTCGCGTGATCGGTCTTACCGGGACACACACCTACGCAGTGGCAAAGGCCGAAGCCGAGCAACTGGCCCGCGACACCAAGGATGCGCCGCAAGTGGAGATGCAATTGGGGGTCATCGCATTGGGACAGGGACGTTATTCGCAAGCTGAAGAATTATTCCGCAAGCTTTATAAGGAAGGCTCGCCTGATCTGGAGCCGTTAGCTGCCCTGGTGAACACCTACGAGGCCGAGCATTTGCCGGACCGGGCATTGGCACTGATGCAGCAAGAGACACAGCGCTCCCCGGACTCCAACGGAAGAGAAGCGCTATTGGCAGCCACCGCGGAAGCGGCCGGCAAAAACGACGTGGCACTTGCCGAGCTGAACAAGATGGCCTCGCAGAATCCGACCTCGGCCGAGGTGCAGGTACGAATTTCCGCTCTGCAGCAGAGAAACCACAACCTTCCCGAGGCCCTGCGGGCCTTAGAACGAGCCCGCCAACTGGCGCCGGATCGCAAAGGGATCGACGCCATGATTGCAAATCTGGAGGAACAGACGGGCAAGAACACGGAAGCCATCGCGAGCTACCGTAAGGCTCTCGCAAAAACGCCGGACGACCCGTCTCTCCTCAACAATCTGGCGTTCCTGCTGGCGGAAAACGGCGGAGATACGAAGGAAGCTTTGGACCTGGTGAGCACGGCGCTCCGCAAAACGCCGAACGTTGCACAACTGCGCGACACGCTCGCCTGGATCCAAGTAAAGCGGCACAACACCGCGGAGGCGCTTCCCATTCTGCGGGCCCTGACCGACAAGTTTCCGCAAGACAACATCTTTCGTTATCACTATGCGGCGGCGCTGATCGAGAGCGGCGATCGCGCCGGTGCTCAACGCCAGGTGGAAACGGCCTTGTCCCAGAAGCCTCCCGCCGAATTGGCCGGAGCGCTTCAAAAGCTACTCACGCAGGCCAAATAGCTGGCAGGGCCCAATAAGGTACACGCGGCTTCAGAGTCTGTGTGAGAACTCCGAACATTTCTCTTGAGAAATGTTTAAAACTGAGCGAAAAAGAAGTATGGCGAAATTTCGAGTCT
>Ga0210394_10008468_pt1 | contig 10574 bp, 12 predicted proteins | sample IncBWC12MmetaG_FD_160121 | JGI IMG/M metagenome (GOLD analysis project Ga0210394, IMG submission 160121) | Forest soil microbial communities from Barre Woods Harvard Forest LTER site, Petersham, Massachusetts, United States - Inc-BW-C-12-M | ecosystem: Environmental > Terrestrial > Soil >... | reverse complement strand
TCCGATTAGTCGTCCAGGATCATCCGATGCAGGTCCAAGAACGCCTTGACCTCGCCCGGAGCTTCGGCCGAGACGGCACCGCGCAATTCCTCCAGCTCGGCGCGGACCAGCGAAAAGGCGTTGTTCAGGCGTGCGACCTCGTGCAGCACGTCGGCGCGCTGGACGTGGTACTGCTTGATCTCCAGCTCGCTGGGTGCCAGCAGATGCGCGCGTCCGATCGCGATGCCGCGAGCGACACCGATGCCGCGCAGTTCTGCATTCATGACCCGGGTTTCGCCCATCGTGTCGTCGATCTCAGCCTGACTCTCCGAAGCGGGACTCGATCAGAGCTCCGATCGCCGCCACCGCCGATTCCTCGTCCGGACCCTGTGCCTCGACGGACACGGTCGATCCCGGCCCTGCTGCCAGCATCATCACTCCCATGATCGACTTGGCGTTGACGCGGCGCCCCTCCCGCGAAATGTGGACCTCGCTCTGGAAGCGGGAGGCGGTCTGCGTCAACTGCGCCGACGGCCGGGCATGCAGCCCAAGTCTATTGCTGATCTTGAAGTCGCGCGAGATCATCGTCTTTGGCAGGCGTTTGCCGCTCCGGCGCGGGCGCCGGCCCGATCGCAGCGATGCCTCGGGCGCCGCCTGCAAGCGCCTTCTCCGTCAGCGCATCCAGCGTCGAGTCGCAATAGCACAGGGCGCGCAGCAGCATCGGCAGATTGACGCCGGCGACCACTTCAACCTTGCCGGGCTGGGCCAGCCGCGCTGCAACATTGGCCGGCGTCGCGCCCACGCAATCGGTCAGGACCAGCACCCCGCGCCCGTCGTCGGCTTCGGCCAGCAGGGTGCGCAGCCGCTGCTCCAGCTGCACCAGGTCGGCATCGGGGGCCACATCCAGCGCCGACAGCCGGTATTCGGCGCAGCGCGGGTCCCGGCTGAACACGTGCCGCGCCGAGCTCTCGAGCGCCGAGGCGAGCGGCTGATGCGCAATGACGACGATGCCGGCCATGATGAGTTTGCTACAGCGGACTCACTGGAGGATCTGTCGCTCCAGCGCCTCGACGAACATCACGGCCACGTTGAAGCCGGTCTCGCGCTTGATCTCGACAAAGCAGGTCGGGCTGGTGACATTGATCTCGGTCAGGTAGTCGCCGATGACGTCCAGCCCCACCAGCAGCAGCCCTCGATCGGCCAGCGCCGGTCCAAGCGCCGCCGCGATCGCCCGGTCCCGCTCGGACAGCGGCTGCGCATGCGGGATGCCGCCGGCGGCCAGGTTGCCGCGCGATTCGCCGGGGCGCGGCGTGCGGGCCAGCGCGTACGGGACCGGCCGGCCCGCCACCAGCAGGACGCGCTTGTCCCCGGCCGCGATCTCCGGAATGAATCGCTGCACCATCACCGTCTTTTGCCCGCCTTGGGTAGCCGTCTCCAGAATCACGCCCAGGTTCGGATCCTGTGGCGCCAGCCGGAACACGCCGCGGCCACCCATGCCGTCCAGGGGCTTGACGACGACATCGCCGTGCTCGGCATGAAACTCGCGTATCGCGTCCGGATCGCGGCTGACGAGCGTCGGCGGCGCGTAATGCGCGAACTCGGCAATCGCGAACTTCTCGTTGTGGTCGCGCAGCGCCCGCGGGTCGTTGAAGACGCGCGCGCCGCGCCGCACCGCCGCTTCCAGCAGGTACGTGGCGACCAGGTACTCGAAGTCGAACGGAGGATCCTTGCGCATCAACACCACGTCGAAGTGCTCGAGCGGACGGCGCGCCGTCTCCAGGCGTGTGAACCATTGCGCGCCCTGCGGCAGAATGTCCAGCCGGGTCGCCACCGCCTGCACCACGCCGTCGCGCCATGCCAGGCCCCCGATCTCGCAAGCCCAGATCCGATGGCTGCGACGCGCCATCTCGCGCATCATCGCGATGCTCGAGTCCTTGGACTCCTTCAGTTCGTCCAGCGGGTCGAGCACGAACAGGGCCGAGACCTCGGATGTCATTCCGGCATCCGAGGCGTCAGGACGCCGCCAGGGCCGCGCTGTGCTCGCCGCTGTGCCCGTTCGGCGCGGGCCCGACCGGCAGCGTGCGCTCCAGTTCGATCGCGGCGGCCAGCAGCGCCAAACGCCCCAGCACGCCGTAGCAGTAAAAGCGGTTCTGCGCGCTGGAGCCCGGCTCGGCCTGCACGTTGGGCAGATTGCAGGGGTTGGAGAAGGCCAGCGGAACGAACTCCATCCCAGGCGCGTTCAGATTCTCGTCGATTCCGCGCTCCCGATGCACCCGGTAGAAGCCGCCGACCACGTAGCGGTCGATCATGTAAACGACCGGTTCGGCCACCGCCTGATCGATCGTTTCGTAGCTGGGTACGCCCTCCTGGATGATCACTTCGCTGACCTCGAGGCCCTCCTTGACCACCGCCATCTTGTTGCGCTGCTTGCGGTTAAGGCCCGTCACCTCGGAAGCGTCTCGCACCGTCATGATGCCCATCCCGTAGGTGCCGGCGTCGGCCTTCACGATCACGAACGGCTTCTGCGGGATTTCGCGCTCGCGGTAGCGCTGGCCGATCTCGGACAGCAGGCGCTCCACGTTATGGACCAGGCATTCCTCGCCGAGCTTTTCGCGAAAATCGATCTTCCCACAGCGCGTAAACAGAGGGTTGATCGTCCAGGGGTCCACGCCGATCAGCTGCGCGAACTGCTCCGCGACCTCGGCGTAGCAGCTGAAGTAATTGGACTTGCGGCGCACGGCCCAGCCCGCGTGCAGAGGCGGCAACAGCATTTGCGCCGGGTCCAGATCGACCAGCTCGGGTGGAATACCGGCCGACAGGTCATTGTTCAGCAGCACGATGCAAGGATCGAAATCGTCCAGGCCGACCCGATCGCCATGTCGGCGGACCGGCTCGAACGTCAGCCGTTCGCCGCCCGGCAGCGAAATCGCGGTCGGCCGGGTCACTTCGGGTGAAAGGGTACCGACCTTGACGTCCAGCCCCGGCGTGGCCAGCAGGCGCACCAGGCGCGCCACGTTCTGCAGGTAGAACACGTTGCGGGTATGCCGCTCCGGAATCAGCAGCAGCTTGCGCGCATCGGGGCAGGTGCGCTCGATCGCAACCTGGGCCGCCTGCACCGCACACGGCAGCGCCTCTTCGGACAGGTTGTTAAACCCGCCGGGGAACAGGTTCATGTCGACCGGGGCCAGCTTGAACCCCGCATTCCTCAGGTCGACCGAGCCGTAGAACGGCGGCGTGTGCTCCTGCCAGCTTTGGCGAAACCAGTGCTCGATGTCGGTCATCGAGTCCAGGATGCGCCGCTCGAACTCCAGAATCGGCCCGGCGGCTGCGGAGGCCAGGACAGGAACGCTGAGCGGCTGCATGACAAGTCCCTCGGCTGCGGACACCTATTCTATCCAATCGACCCCCGATGCTGTGCTGCACCAAATAAGGTCAAAAAAAACAGGGCCCAGATGGGCCCTGAAGGGAATAGGGCGGCGTCGTCGGGTACGCCGCCCCGCGCTCATAGGTTGCGCCGTGCTTGCTTCAGGTCGACAGCTCCGATTCGAACACGGAAGATCAGAAGATGATTCCGGTTTCGAGCAGCACGCGCGTCTGGCTGTCGCTGTTCCCGGTCGGGCCGAACGCGAAACCGGGCGTGATGCTGCCGGCTCTGACGTACGAGAACTCGCCGCGCGCGAAGAAGAACTTGTTCTGGTAAGTCGGAGTAATCGTGAACGACCAGGCGCGGCTGCCAGGTCCGTACAGCAGACTCGGGTCGCCGGGGTCGCCGCTGGCCTTGATGTACTCGGCGCGGCCGGCCACGCTGTAGCCGCCGTCCAACGTATAGATGGCGTACACGCCTCCGCCGTACGTGTCCAGGCTGTGGGTCGTGCCCAGTTGCGTGTCCGCCGGAACCGTCGTGTATTGCAGCGTCGGGATGATGGTCAGCGGCCCCGACGTGTGCGTGTAGACGAGGTTGTAGATCGTCGAGTTGTTCTGCAACGTCGGGGTGGCGGGGAACTCCGAGACCGTCTCGGTATTGATGCTGCCGCCGCCGCTGAAGGCAATCGAGTTGGACGGGTCGATCGTGTAGGTCGCCAGACCGCTCAACCAGCTGTAGCGGTTGGAGAAAAAGCCGTCAGACCAGGCGAACGACACCGCCAGCGGCCCGATCGTGTAGTTGGCCTGCACGCCCCGGTTGACGATGTTCTCCTGGTTCCAGATCAGACCGCGCTGGATATTCACGTTCTGGAACGAGAAGGCGTATTCGGCGCCGATCAGCGTCGGCAGGTTGCCCGCCTGCACCGAGAACGCATCGTCCGGAGCCCACTTCAGGAACCACACGGGAAGACCACCGAAGGTGTCGGACGTGGCGGTTCCAGCCCGCAGGTAGGGTGCGCCCAGGTCGGGAAACGAATAGGCGCCGGCCTCCAGATAGAACTGGATCGGCCCGTCGACCTTCTGCACGACGACCTGCCCGTTGGTCAGATCGACCGCGTTGCGGTGGTCATCGGGCGGAATCATGTTGCTCTGGTACTGCGCCATCACGCTCAGCACGCCGGTGACATACAGGTCGCCCAGCAGCGGGCCGGCATCGACCTTCATCGGCTTGACGTTGGCAGAGAGCGTTCCGCTCATCGCCGGCATCGACACGGGCGAGGCGGGCGGGGCCGCCTCCGCGGCCGGAGCCGCCGCGGCCGGTGCCGCCGCGGCCGGGGCGGGTGCCGGTGCCGGGCTGGGCGTCGCCTGCGCCCACGCGGGTGCGCTGCCCAGATCCAGGCACACCATCGTCAGGGCTGCCGCCAAAGTCGTGGTTCTTTTCATCGAAAGGTTCCCCCCTTTTTGGTTCTCGATCATTGAAATCGCTGGTGCATTCAAGCAAGTGCCATGCCACTGACGAAATCGCTTCGCGTGGGGCGCCGTACCGACGCCTTAGGGCGCGCCCAATCGAAGCGCCCCGTGCTCTTGCGCATGCGTCCGTCGAACCGGCGCAAATCGCACTCTGTTAGTGCATCGGTCACCGTCCGAGTGCAGCCGGACCTGGTGGAACGGAAGATCTCTGCCTGCGCCAAAAAAATCGGGCCCCACGCGGGGCCCTGGGAAAAGAGGACGGCGTTGTCGGATACGCCGCCCCCGCGCTCATTCGCTCAGATGTTGTACGCAGCTTCGCCGTGATAGGTCGTGTCCAGGCCCTCGCGTTCCTCTTCCTCGGTTACGCGCAGACCCACGATCAGGTCGGCGACCTTGAACGCGACGAAAGCGACCACCGCAGTCCAGACGAACACCAGTCCCACGGCCTTGGCCTGGATGATGAACTGGTCGAGGATGCCCGGATACTCGGTCGGCTTCATCGTCACCCAGTTGGTCACTCCCGGCCCGCCCAGACTGGGCGCGTTGAAGATGCCGGTCAGCAGCGCCCCGGTGATACCACCGACCGCATGCACGCCGAACACGTCCAGCGCATCGTCCTGGCCGATCAGCTTCTTCAGTCCCGTGACGCCCCACAGGCAGATCGGACCCACCGCAAGTCCGATCACGAAGGCGCCCGGGATGCCGACATTACCGGCGGCGGGCGTGATTGCGACCAGGCCGGCCACGCAGCCCGAGGCGGCACCCAGCATCGAGGGCTTGCCCTTGATCATCCATTCCGCGAACGACCAGGACAGCACCGCGCAGGCGGTCGCCAGGAACGTATTCATGAACGCCAGTGCGGCCATGCCGTTGGCTTCGAGCGCCGAACCGGCGTTGAAGCCGAACCAGCCGAACCACAGCAGCGAGGCGCCGATCATCGTCATCGTCAGGCTGTGCGGAGGCATGGCCTCCTTGCCGAGCCCGATCCGCTTGCCCAGCAGGATCGCCCCGACCAGCCCGGCCACCCCGGAGTTGATATGCACGACCGTGCCCCCGGCGTAGTCCAGCGCGCCCCATTGCCAGATCAGGCCCGCCTTGGCGTTGACCGCGTCGACCACGCTGGCCGACGTGTACGCGTCCGGGCCCTCCCAGAACCACACCATGTGGGCGACCGGCAGGTAGCTGAGCGTGAACCAGATCGTGATCGCGATCAGCACCGCGGAGAACTTGATGCGCTCCACGGTGGAACCCAGGATCAGGCAGCAGGTGATCGCCGCGAAGGTCGCCTGGAATGCCACGTACACCAGTTCGGGCAGCGGCGTGGCCTTGTCGAAGGTGCTGGCCATCGAGAAATCGCCCGTGGCCGGCGTGAAGGTTCCGGCCAGGAACAGCCGGTCCAGTCCGCCGAAGAATGGACTCAAGGCGCCGCTGCCCTCGGTGAACGCCAGCGAGTAGCCGTAAATGGACCACAGCACAACGATCAGCGAGAACACGACGAACACCTGCATCAGCACCGACAGCATGTTCTTGGTGCGTACCAGTCCGCCGTAGAAAAGCGCCAGCGCCGGCACCGACATACACAGCACGAAGGCGGTCGAGGTCAGCATCCAGGCCACGTCGCCCTTGTTCGGCGTCGGCGCAGGCGCGGCTGCCGCCGCGGCGGCGGCCGGGGCAGCCTCGGGGGCCTTGGCGGCTTCAGCCGGCGCAGCGTCCTTTTTCTGCTCGGCTGCGGGCGCTTGCGCCAGCGATACGGTCGGCGCCACGGCGCTCAGGGCCAACGCCAGCATCGACGCCGCCGCAATGATCCACTTCTTCATCGTGTTCCCTCCCTCGTCTTCATCGCGTTCCCTCTCTCATCGGTTTAGAGCGCATCCTTGCCGGTCTCGCCGGTTCGGATGCGGACGACCTGCTCGAGGTCGTAAACGAATACTTTGCCGTCGCCGATCTTGCCGGTACGGGCCGAACCTTCGATCGCCTCGATCGCGCGCTCGACGATTTCATCGCCGACAGCGGCCTCGACCTTCACTTTCGGCAGGAAATCGACTACGTACTCCGCACCCCGGTACAGCTCGGTGTGCCCTTTCTGCCGGCCGAAACCTTTGACCTCGGTCACCGTCACACCCTGGACGCCGACGGCCGACAACGCCTCGCGAACCTCGTCCAGCTTGAACGGCTTGATAATCGCAGTGATCAGTTTCATAGCGCTTCCTGCGTGCTTGTGTTGGACTCGATTGGGACAACCAGCTTGCAGTCGGCGACGGTGGGCCCGTCCTGACCGGCCGTTCCGGTTGCGTCATTCCACTTCGTCATTGAAGATCCCCCCTGATATTTCGCCAAGTTGGGCGGCTCTGCCAGCCGGAGAAAGACGCAACGCAACTTGTGTGCCAACCGGGGCGCCCGGGTCTGCTGCCGGTCGCCCCGACCAACCCGCGGCCGATCTCAAAAACCTTTCTGATACGGCCAGTTAGCGCCTGACATCGAGTCAGCTAAGCAGGCTTTGCCGGGTTGGGACCCCGCGTCGACCGGGAGCCGGCCCGGTCGCCGGCAGCCGCACTCACTTGGTGCACCAGTAGCGCGCTCACCCGCCGGCAGCATCCGACCGAACTGCCCCACTGGATGCATCATTATGGTGCAAGCCTAGAGGTCTCGGGGCGCGACTACACTGCGCTGACCGAACGCGACTGAACCGTCGCCCCAGACCACAGGCGGTCGTCCATGGAAAAGGCCCACATCTTGGAAGATCTTCAGCAGCGCATCGCCGCGCTGCTGTCCTCCACGCCGGCAGCTGATATTCAGAAGAATCTGAAGGCACTGCTGATGCAGCAGTTCGCCCGGCTGGAGCTCGTGACCCAGGAAGAGTTCGAGCTGCAGCGCCAGGTGCTGGCCCGCACCCGTGAAAAGCTGGAGGCGCTGGAAGCGCGCGTGGCGCAGCTCGAAGCCAAGCGCTCGCAGACCTCCCCTTAGGGAGTGACCGACGCCTTGCGCAAGCGCGCACGGCTGCGCGCCACCGCCATGATCTTGGCGGCCACGCGAAGATCGAGCTTTTCGAACTCCCGGCGCATCTCGTCCTGGTCCATCAGGCGGACCCCCTGGCGGCGAAACCGATGCCGCAGGCCGGGCTCGAACCCGCTTTCGGCGGCCACCAGCACCCTGGTCAGGCCGATCGAACGCGCGTGTTCGACCAGTGCCGCAACCCGGTCCGCCGTCACCGATTCGCGCTCGACGATGAACGCGTATGCGCGAGCCGGATCCTTCCGGTGCCGCAATACCAGTTCGATCGGCCGGACCGCCTCGGAAGCGCTGGAAGGGCGGTAGCCGCGCGCCTCGAACCACGCCAGCGCAAGCTCCCGCACCGGCACCGGCACCGGCGGTTCGGCCGCGGCCGAATCGGTCTTGCCGGCGGCGCGCACCGGGTTGGCTGCGCCGCCACCCGGTCGGGGCGGCGCCGCCGACGCAGCCATCGGCGCGAAGGCCATCCCGGCCCGTCCGGCCGGCGTGGCCGGCAGCGGAAAGAACGTGTCGGGCGCGGTACCGACGTCGGTCAGCTGCTCCAGTTGCACCCGCGCCGCCGCCGCGATGGATCCTTCCTCGCCGGCCAGCAAGTCGTCCAGGTCCAACACCTCGACGGCCGAGGCCAGATGGGCCAGCGGAAGCACCGATGTTTCGCCGCCCTCGGAGGCCGCCTGCTCCGCCAGCCGCCGCCGGCGCTGAAGCTGTACCAGCGTCATCCGACGGCGCACCAGCAGCCCGAGCGCAACTGCCAGCAGCGCGAGCGATGTGGCCAGAATCAGCGGGTTGATATTCAGTATGGCTCGCAGCATCGCAGTCCGGCCATCGGATCCCGGTTCGAAAGCGGGCACCGTACAGAGCCTTTGCATTGTCGCAAATGGCGCCCTTTGGTACATCAGCCTGTCGGATCGGCCATGTCGCTGCCGCGGGCCGGCCCCGTAGAATCGGACTCAATCCTCACCGCGTGCACGATGACCCTCGCCGTCGTTCGAAGCCGGGCGCTATCCGGGATGTTCGCACCCGAGGTCACGGTCGAAGTCCATCTGGCCAACGGTCTTCCGTCGTTCACGCTGGTTGGGCTGCCCGAGGCCGAAGTCAGGGAGGCGCGCGAGCGGGTTCGCGCTGCCCTGCAGAACTGCCGCTTCGATTTTCCGTCGCGGCGCATCACGGTCAACCTGGCGCCCGCGGATCTGCCCAAGGAGTCGGGTCGCTTCGATCTGCCGATCGCGATCGGGATCCTGGCGGCGACCGGGCAAGCGCCTGCACGCGTGCTGGAGCGATTCGAATTCGCGGGCGAGCTGTCGCTGTCCGGCGAATTGCGACCGATACTCGGCACGCTGGCGATGACGTTTGCCGTATCCAAGGGTGCCGCGAATCGTTACCCGCCGCGCGGATTCATCTTGCCGTTCGACAACGGAGACGAGGCATCTCTGGTCTCGGAGATCCCGATCTATCCCGCCCGCACGCTGCTCGACGTCGTGGCTCACCTGGAGCACGAGGCCGGGGACCTGCAGGCCCAGCGGATCGAGCCGCATCTGGCCACGGTACGCCTGACACCGCCGTCATATCCGGACTTTTTCGACGTCAAGGGCCAGGGGGCGGCCAAGCGCGCACTGGAAATCGCGGCGGCCGGGGGTCACAGCGTGCTGATGGTCGGTCCGCCGGGCACCGGCAAGTCGATGCTGGCCCAGCGGTTCGCCGGATTGCTGCCGTCGATGACCGCGGATGAGGCGCTCGAGTCCGCCGCGGTGCTCAGCCTGGTCGGGCAGTTTGCCCCGCAGCGCTGGGCCACCCGGATGTTCCGCGCTCCGCATCACACGGCCAGCGCGATTTCGCTGGTCGGAGGCGGCACCCAGCCGACCCCGGGCGAAATCTCCCTCGCCCATCACGGGGTGCTGTTTCTGGACGAGATTCCCGAATTCGACCGGCGCGTGCTCGAAGTGTTGCGCGAGCCGCTGGAGACGGGCCACATCACGATCTCGCGCGCATCGCGCCACGTCGACTATCCGGCCCACTTTCAGCTGCTGGCCGCGATGAATCCGTGCCCGTGCGGCTACTTCGGCCACAAGACGATCGCCTGCCGCTGCACGCCGGAGATGGTGGCGCGCTACCAGGACCGGATCAGCGGTCCGCTGCTGGACCGGATCGACATGCGGGTCGAGGCGCCGTCGCTTACCGAAGACGAGCTCGTTGCGATGCCCGACGGCGAGCCGACCCGATACATCTCCGAACGGGTGACGCGCGCCTACGAAATCGCGCTGGAACGCCAGGGCAAGCGCAACGACGAGCTGCAAGCGGGCGAGGTGGAGCGCATCTGCCACCCGGCCGGCTCCGTCAAACAGCTGCTGCACGCGGCCAGCACCCGCCTGGGCTGGTCGGCTCGGGCCTATCACCGGGTTCTGAAGGTGGCGCGCACGATCGCCGATCTAGCCGGCGCCGAGGATTTGGTCAACGAGCATGTCGGCGAGGCGATACAGTATCGCCGGTCGCTGCGCGAGACCTGAGGGAAGAGAACCCTCTCGAAAGAGAACCCTCTCCCCCTCCCCTCTCCCGCTGCGCGGGCGAGGGGCGATACGGCATGCCTTTGGAACGACTTCAGATCTGCGGCGATCGGTCGCCCCTCGCCCGCGCAGCGGGAGAGGGGCGATACGGCGTGCCTTTGGAACGACTTCAGATCTGCGGCGATCGGTCGCCCCTCGCCCGCGCAGCGGGAGAGGGGAGGGGGAGAGGGTTCTCTTTCCTCAGGTCTCGCG
>Ga0210394_10008465_pt1 | contig 10575 bp, 8 predicted proteins | sample IncBWC12MmetaG_FD_160121 | JGI IMG/M metagenome (GOLD analysis project Ga0210394, IMG submission 160121) | Forest soil microbial communities from Barre Woods Harvard Forest LTER site, Petersham, Massachusetts, United States - Inc-BW-C-12-M | ecosystem: Environmental > Terrestrial > Soil >... | reverse complement strand
GATCCCGTGGACCTACGGCACCATGTTTGTCGCTACGCTGGCGATTTCCGGCACGCCAGGCTTTTCCGGTTTTTTCAGCAAGGAAGAGATTTTGCTCGCCGCGCGCACTGGCCCCTACGCAAATCCCGTGATTTATGCGCTAGGCGTGTTCACCGCGGGCCTTACGGCTCTTTATATGTTCAGGCTTCTCTTTTTGACTTTTCATGGCGCACCGCGTTTTGATTCGAAGAAAACCCACGTGCACGAATCGCCGCGCGTCATGATTGTCCCGCTCGCGGTGCTCGCGTTGCTTTCGCTGGCGGGCGGCTGGTGGGCGGCTCCGCATCTGGTGGGTGGCCTCAATTATTTCGATAACTTTGTGAAGCCGGTTTTTGCCGCTGGCGAAGCATCCAGTTCTACCGAGCCCTACACCGGCAGCGGTCAACTGATCGCCACCGTCTTTGGTCCCCCCGTGATCGCCGCGTTCATTGGATTTCTGCTTGCCTGGTGGCTGTATCTACGCAGCCCGGAAACACCCAGGCGCCTCGCCGAAAGGTTCCATGCGCTCTACCGTCTGCTTGTCGGCAAGTATTTCATCGACGAACTTTATGCCGCCACAATCGTACGGCCTCTTCTGTGGATCTCGACTAATCTCCTCTGGCACACCGTGGATGAGGAAACCATCGACGGCCTGGTCAACGGCGTGGCCCACGAAGCCGGCGAATTTGGCGATCGCCTGCGGCATCTGAATTCCGGCAACACGCGAAGCTATGCAGCTTGGGTAATTCTGGGAGCCGTCGTGCTTACAACCTTGCTCGCCTGGATGGCGCGCTAAGATGCGCGGTTCCTATTTGCTCACCGTCTTGACCTTCCTTCCGCTCGCGGGAACGCTGGCGCTTTTCATGCTGCGGCCCGACGACCGTGAATGGATTCGCCGTATCGCGCTGGCCGTATCGCTTTTTGAATTCGCGCTTTCGCTTCTATTGCTCCGAGGCTTCGTCCCGAATTCCGCGGACTACCAGTTTGTTGAACTCCACAACTGGATTCCTTCGCCCCCCATCCACTATCACCTCGGAGTTGACGGCATCAGCTTGTTTCTCGTCCTGCTCACCACTTTTTTGACGCCGATTGCGATTCTGGCTTCCTGGAAATCGATCGAGCAGCGGGTGCGTGGCTTCTTCATCAGCCTGCTCGTGCTCGAAACCGGCGTCATCGGAGTTTTTGTTTCGCTCGATCTGTTCGAATTTTTCCTGTTCTGGGAAGTGATGCTGATCCCGATGTATTTCCTGATCGGAATCTGGGGACACGAACGGCGCATTTACGCCGCAGTCAAATTCATTCTGTACACGATGTTGGGCTCGATTCTGATGCTCGTGGCCATGATCTGGCTCTACGAACTCAGCGGCTCCTTCGACCTGCCGCAGATCCAGAACATGCTCGTGAGCGGCCAGGTGGTTCTCTCTCTGCGCACCGAGCAGCTTCTTTTCGCCGCTTTTTTCCTGGCGTTTGCCATAAAGGTGCCGCTTTTCCCGCTGCACACCTGGCTTCCCGACGCGCATACCGAAGCGCCCACCGCCGGTTCCGTGATGCTTGCCGGCGTGCTGCTGAAGATGGGCACGTACGGAATGCTGCGTTTCTGCTTGCCGCTTTTCCCCGAAGCGGCTCACCGTTTCGCTCCCTACGTCGCCGTTCTCGCCATCATCGGCATTATTTACGGCGCGCTCGTGGCCATGGTGCAGACCGACCTCAAGCGTCTGGTGGCGTATTCCTCCGTTAGCCACCTTGGATTTGTGGTGCTCGGGCTTTTTGCTTTCGATCCCACGGCAGTTCAGGGCGCCTTGTACCAGATGCTGAACCACGGAGTGTCCACCGGCGCCCTTTTCGTGCTCGTCGGAATGCTCTATGACCGCCGGCACACGCACCTCATTCGAGAATACGGCGGACTCGCCACTCCGCTGCCGGTCATCGCGGCTTTCTTTCTGTTTGTGTCGTTGTCCTCGGCGGGTCTTCCCATGCTGAATGGTTTTATCGGCGAGTTCCTGATTTTGGCAGGCACATTCGTACATCACGTGAACTGGGCCTCTTACGCGGCGATCGGCATTATTCTTTCCGCCGTTTACCTGCTGTGGGCCTACGGGCGCGTTTTCTTCGGCGAAGTAACGCAGGATAAAAACCGCACGCTGAGTGATGCAGACCGCCGCGAACGCCTAGTTCTGATTGCCATGGCGGCACTCATTTTGTGGATGGGCATCGGCTCGGTGAGCTTCACGCGGCGCACGGAAGCCTCCGCGCGAAACGTATTCGTGCTCATGCAACGGCCGCAGATTTACAACGCCCGAGCGGCGCTCAATTCGGCTCGCCCTGCCACAACAGGTGGCGTCCGCTAATGTTTCCTCCTCGAGAAGACATCCTCCGCGTGATGCCGGAGATCATTTTGTCGGTTTCGGGCATCCTGCTGATGCTTATCGAGCCGCTGCTCACGCGCGCCCGCCGGAACGTACTCGTCAGCCTGGCCGCGCTCGGCAGCGGATTGGCGCTTGTCTCCACGATCTATCCGGCGATTCTTCCGGGCACGGCATTTTCCGGCTTGCTGCGGATTGACGGTTTCAGCGTTTTCGTACACGTCGTGGTGCAAGCGGTCGCGTTCCTGGTGATCATCGGCTCGGTCGATTATCTCGACCGCGAACACATCCAGCACGGCGAATACTATGCGCTCATTCTTTTCGCCACCGTGGGCATGTGCGTGATGTCCAGCGCCGCCGAACTCATGACCGCCTTCGTTGCCCTCGAAACCAGCTCTATTGCCACCTACATCCTGGCCAGCTATCGCCGGGACTCCCCGCGTTCGAACGAATCGGCCCTGAAATACTTCCTGCTGGGCTCCTTCGCCACCGCGTTTTTTCTGTACGGAATTGCCCTCACTTACGGCGCCACAGGCACTACTCAGCTTGTGCGCATGACTTTTCCCACGACAGCCGGCGGCGAACGTCTCCTCGATCTGGGGTTGGGTCTTATGCTCGTCGGCCTCGCCTTCAAGGTTGCCGTGGCTCCGTTTCAGCTCTGGACTCCGGACGTCTATGAAGGCGCGCCCGCTCCGGTCACTGCGCTGATGGCTTCCGGACCGAAAGCTGCAGCCTTCGCGCTGCTGCTGCGCATTCTGGCGAGCGTCTCGGCGGCGGGAACATTCTGGTTCTGGGCGCTGTGGATTTCGGCTGCGCTAACAATGTTCCTGGGCAATCTGGCGGCGATCGCGCAACACAACGTCAAGAGAATGCTTGCTTACAGCTCCATTTCGCACGCCGGGTATATTCTCGTCGCGCTGGCAGCAGCTGCGGCGTCCGACCAGGTGGAGCTCGGCGTAGCCGCCGTGCTCTATTACCTCGCCGTTTACGCGCTCATGAAACTTGGCGCGTTCATTTTGGTTTCTCAGCTTGGAGGTGAATCCGAACGCCACATGGATATCGATGATTTCCGTGGGCTGGCTATACGCCAGCCTGTCGCTGCGGCCTGCTTTGCGTTGTTTCTGCTCTCGCTGCTCGGCCTTCCGGTAACGGCAGGATTCCTCGGGAAGTTTTACATCTTCCATGCGGCCCTTGCCTCGCGCTTGATCTGGCTGGCCGTTCTGCTGGCGATCAACACCGTCATCGCTGCCTTTTATTATCTGCGGGTGATCGTTGTGATGTATATGCGCGAGCCCAACCAGACCTGGCCGCCTGTGCCGATGCCGTGGGCGGTAACGTTCGTGCTCTCGATCGCCGCCGCCGGAACTTTCTACCTCGGCCTGTTCCCCGGCCGAGTCATGGCCCTCGCCACCCAAGCGGCGCTCTCGCTCCCCGGCCGGTAAACGGGTCTTCCTCGCGGCATAAACAAAAAGCCCGCGGAGCGCTTTCGCACCCCGCGGGCCCGAACTAACTGGATCTACTTGGTTATTTAACTTTAATAAAGATGATGGCGAACGTGTACAGCGCCATCGATTCGATCAGCACCAGGGCCAAAATGAGCATGTTTTGAATCACCCCGGCGGCGCCGGGATTCCGTGCCATGCCTTCTGATGCCGCCGCAGACGCACGGCCTTGAGCGATACCGCAAGCGCCCGAGGCGATGGCCATGGCGAACCCCGAAGTGATGGCCACCCAGTTAGTGGCCTGCGCTGCTCCCTGATCTCCGCCTTGAGCGAACGCGGCCGGTGCGATCAGGAAAAAAGCGATAGCCACCAGCAGCCCTATAGCGAGCTTTCTCATCGTGACGATTCTCCTTAGGTTATGAAATAGCCGCTCGGAGGTGGTTCCCGACATCCTCGTGCAGCCGGGCTCACGCAAGACGGCAAATGATGATGCCGTTATAAAAAAGTTTAGTGCGCTTCGGAAACCGCTCCGGCCAGATAGATGACCGGCAGAATCGTAAAAACGAATGCCTGCACGAACGCCACGAAGATATGCAAAATGATGAAAATCACCGGTGCCAGAAGCGGCAGCGGAGCCAGGATGTATCCCAAGGCGTTGAGCCTCTCGACGAAAATGAATAAGGCGAGCGTCAGCCCCAGGAAAATCCCATAGAGCAGCTCGCTGACCATCATATTCACCCAAAGACGAACGGTGAGCGACAGCAGCCGCGCCAGATGGCTGAACGTTTCCACGACCACCATGAGCGGCGAAAGAGCCAGATTCGGTCCCAGGAAATGCTTGCCGTAATGCAATGGGCCCTGCTTTTTCAGTCCCGACCAGTGGTAATAAAGAAACACAACGATGGCGCAACCCAACGGGACGGAAACCTCAGCCGTGGGCGAAGCCAGTCCCGGCACGACGCTAATGAGGTTCGAGAACAACACGAAGAGGCCGACGCTCCCGATAACCGGAAGATACTTCATCGCCCCGTGGCCGATATTGTTTTCGAGCAAGTCCGCGACGCCGAGCGACATCGGATTCCGCAGCAGAAGCTCCATCACCTGCTGCGTGCCGCCGGGTTTTTCCACCGAAAGCCGCGCCCGCAGCCACAAGAAAAACACAATGGCCAGGAGAAACACCAGCAACTCCATGGCAACGTGGTTGGGGATGGGATATTCGGGATTGCTGGGCTTGATGTGCAGAGCGGTTAACAGCGCCAATGCCAGTTTGCCGAAAACCGCATTCACCAGTTTCGTGATTCCCAGGATGCTCTCTTCCATTGTCCTTCCGGGTTAATGATCCGTGGCTTCGATCCGATTTGCTACGAGCCGCTTGCGTTCTGGTGCACGCCGCTCGACACCAACTCGTACACCAGGGCCAAGACCACCGCGGCGGCCGACGCAAAAAGTCCCGTAAGCACGGGGATCATCGGCAGCCACGAACGCGTGAGAATAACATAGAGAATTCCGAGCAGCAAAGCGAAGCGCGCAAAGAATTTAATATACGCGCCCACCGGTACACGCACGTTCTGCGAACCCGCCTGTGCCGTCGCGGATCGGCCAAATGCCTGCACGCTGCCCTTCAGCCAGCGAAAATTAATCCATGAAACCAGGGCCCCGATTGCCAGCCCCGCACTCCCACGCCATCCCCAGCGCCACCCGGCCCAGGCCGCACCAGCGCCGCCGAGGAGCAGCGTCAACCATTCGATTCGACGCAGCGCTGCCGTTCCAAATGGCTCGCCTGCCATCTTACTGTTTTCCAGTGGGGCGCCCTACCGAGAGCCGCCGGATTACTTCAAACATTCCGCCGGCAAATCCGAGTAATCCGAGGATCAAAGTCAAAATGGGCGAGGTGCCAAAGCGCTTGTCGAGCAGATAGCCCAGCCCCGCGCCGATCACCAAGCTCCCGACCAGCACAAACGGCAGGTCCATGACGTTCCCAAGCTGCCGGGCAAACCCGTCCGCATCGCGCCGTGGCGCCGGGGGAATCTTCGAATCTCGATCGTTATCGGGCAAAGAGTACGGACGGCAATGTCAACGAGTAAGTTGCCAGACGAATGAATGGCTCAGGATAGATCCCGGCAATCACCGTGACGAAGCACATCACGGCCAGCGCCACCGACTGCCCAGGCGTCACCCGCGTGCGCACCTCGCCCGTCGGCTCGCGCAGCCACGCATGCGCTACGATGCGGAAATAATAATAAAGAGCCGGCACGATATAGAGCGCGCCAAACAGCGCCAGATAATAATGTCCCGTCTCGATCAACGAGAGCAAGATGTAATACTTGCCCACAAATCCGGCCAGCGGCGGAATTCCGGCAAGCGAAAGCATAAAGATGAGCAGCAGCACCGCCGAAACCGGGCTGCGCTGGAAGAGGCCGTTCAGGTCGTCCAGTTCGTCGCCAATCAAGCCTTGGCGCCGCAGCACAATAATGATGGCGAAAGCGCCGATGGTCATGAACGCATAAACGAAAAGGTAGAAGGCGATGCCCTTCAGCCCCGTTTCATTGCCCTCAGGACCGCTCATCGCCGCTACCAGGCCCAGCAGAATATAGCCAACGTGCGAGATCGAAGAATAAGCGAGCAGGCGTTTGACGTTGGTCTGCGTGATCGCGGCGAAATTGCCGAGCGTGAGCGACGCTATCGCCACCGCCGCGATGATTCCCACCCAGTTCACGCGCACCGGCCAGAAGGCATACAGGAACAGCCTCAACAGCAGCGCGAAACTCGCCGTTTTCGAAGCTACGCTGACGTAAGCGGTGACCGTAGTCGGAGCGCCTTCGTAAACGTCCGGCGCCCATTGGTGGAACGGCACCGCCGCCACCTTAAAGAAAAGTCCCGCCGCTACGGTCACGATAGCCAGAATTACCAGCAAGTCGGTCGGTCCACGCAGCTCGAGCGCCGTGCGAATCACGTCAATATTCGTGCGCGGCACCTGCAGAGGCAATCCCAGCGGGCCATTGATCTGCGCCATGGCGCTGATTCCGTAAAGAAGCGAAAAGCCATACGCTAAGAGGCCTGAGCTGAACGCTCCCAGCAGCAGATATTTCACGGCAGCTTCATTCGAACGCCGCTGATGCCGCAAAAAGCCCACGAGAATGTAAAAACTGATCGCCATGGTCTCCAGGCCCAGAAACTGCACGATCAGATCGTAGCCCGAGGCCATGAACATCATTCCCACGGTGGCAAATAGAAGCAGCGCGTAATATTCGCCGTGATGTTCGTTTTCGATTTGCAGATAGCGCACTGAAAGCAGAATCACCAGCGCCGTGGCGATCAGGAAGATCATTCCGAAAAACAGAAAAAACGGATCGACCACAATCGAGCTGTTGAATCCGCCGACCGCTTCCGGACCCAATGGTCGCAGCCTGTAAAGCGAGATGCCGCTGAAGATCACGCCGAGCATCGCGAAAACGGCGTTGCCGGCTTTGTCCTTTACGCCCAGCATGAAGTCGAAAAGCAGAATCGCCAGGCCGAAGAGCGCGAGCTCCACCTCGGGCAGGATCAGGAAGAAGTCGTGGCGAAATGCGGCAGTATCCATGCGGTTAGCGGTTCTCCGCTGTGTTCGCGGCCGTAGACGCGGAAGCCGCGGCGATTACTGCAGCCACAGCTGGCTTCACCGGCTTTTCAGGTTTCGCCGAATCGGACTTGGCCGGAGCGGTTGCCGTCACAATCGCAGCCGGAGGTTTTTCACCCCAGCGCTGCGCGGTCGCGGAGTTGTAATAGTTCGGATTCACCTGCTCCACGATCTGCCGCACCGGCACGTCAAGAACGCGGAATAGCGGCTTGGGGTAAATGCCAATCCAGAACGCCAGCAGCACCAGTGGAATCAGGGTTGCGTACTCGCGCATATTCAAATCCGGCAAATGTTCGTTCACGGGATTCGTCACCGGCCCGAACATCACGCGCTGATAGAGCCACAAAAGATACGCGGCGCCCAGCACGATGCCAATCACGGCCCATGCCGTCCAGCGCAAGCTCACCTGAAAAACTCCGCTCAGGATCGTAAATTCGCCGATGAAGCCATTGAGCAGCGGTAAGCCCAGCGAACTGAGCGTGGCAATCAGGTAGATCGCCGCGAAATTCGGCATGGGCGTCGAAAGCCCGCCAAACTCCGAAATCAGCCGCGTATGCCGCCTTTCATACAGCACCCCGATAAGCAAGAAGAGCGCGCCGGTAGAAATTCCGTGGTTGATCTGCTGGATGACGCTGCCGGAGACCCCATGCGGGTTCAGCGCAAAAATGCCGAGCGTGCAGAAGCCCAGGTGGCTGACCGAGCTGTAAGCGACGAGCTTCTTCATATCCTTTTGCATCATGCAGACGAGCGCGCCGTAGATGATGCCCACGATCGAAAGCACCATCAGGATATTGACGATGTGCTGCCGCGCGACCGCGTCGGTGGGCAAAAGAGGCAGCGAGAAGCGAATGAATCCGTATGTACCCATCTTCAGCAGGACGCCCGCCAGGATTACCGAACCTGCTGTAGGAGCCTCGGTGTGCGCATCGGGAAGCCAGGTGTGGAACGGAAACATCGGCACTTTGATGGCAAAAGCAAAGAAGAAGCCCCAGAACAACAGCCGCTGCAGGCTAGTCGAAAATTGCGGTACCGCGCCAAGTAGCGTAGGAATGTCAAATGTGTAAGCTGCTCCAGCCCCCGCCACTTCATGCGCGCGATAATAAAGCGCCAGAATCGCCAGCAGCATCAGCACCGATCCAGCCAGCGTATACAGGAAAAATTTGATCGCCGCATAGAGTCGGCGGTCGCTGCCCCACACGCCGATCAGGAAATACATCGGAACGAGCATTACTTCCCAGAACAGGTAGAACAAAAAGAAATCGAGCGACATGAAGACGCCGAGCATGCCCGTCTGCAGAAGCAGGAACAGAATGTAGTACTCCTTCTTGCGGGTCTGAATCGCGCTCCACGACGATAGAATCGAAATCGCGCCCAGAAGCGTGGTCAGCATCACCAGAAGAAAGCTGATGCCGTCGATTCCCAACGAATAGTGCGCGCCGATGGAAGGAATCCAGTCGTAGTTTTCGCGGAACTGATACCCCGGCGTCCCGATCTGGAATCGCCAGATCAGCGGCAGCGAGACAACGAAGCCGAGCATTCCGAATACATTCCCGATCACACGCTGCGCGTTATCCCATTCGCGCGGCATAAAAAGCAGCACCATGGCACCGATGAGCGGCGTAAACAGAATCCAGCTCAGGATGTGAGTTTGGTTCACTTGCGTTCTCCCTCGCCTTCTAGTGCAGCATGCTGTGCAGCGTTACGCCGGTCACCCGCAGGTAATAGCCCAAAAAGACCAGCACGCCCAAAACGATCAGCAGCGCGTAATTCGAAACGCGTCCGCTCTGAATCATCCTTACCGGATAGCTGAAAATCCACACGATGCGCGCCGCCAGGTTCACCAGCCCATCGATGATCCATTTGTCCCAAACCATGGAAACACTCGAAGTCGCCCGCGTCGCCCATCCCGCGCCATTTACGAACAGGCCATCGATCACGCCGCGATCGAACGCCCCCAGCGTGGTACCCAAATCCTTCGAGCGGTTCACAAACATCGCGTCGTAGATCTGGTCCACGTAATACTTGTTGTAAATCAAGCGATACAGCCCGCCTGATTTCTGCGCGAGCGTTCCGGGTATGGTGGGCTTCCGCAGATAGAAAAACCATGCCAAGCCGATGCCGATCAGCGCCACTAACACCGACACGCCCATCAACTCCAACTCCGCCATACGCTGCGTTGCCTCGGGAACTGCCGCCACCACTTGCGCATGCCGCGCGATTACCGGATCCAGGAACTTCGCAAAATGATCGCTGCCGCCCAAAGACTCCGGCCAGCCGATCCACCCGCCCACAATTGAAAGCAGCGCCAAAATCATCAGCGGCACGGTCATCGAGCGCGACGATTCGTGAATGTGGTGCTCCACGTCGTGCGGCACGCGCGATTCGCCGAAAAACGTCAGAAACACCAGACGAAACATGTAGAACGCCGTCATCCCCGCGGTCACGAACCCGATTCCCCAAAGCAGCGGCCGCGCGTTGAACGAAGCCGCCAGAATCGCATCTTTGCTCACGAATCCGGCAAGCGGCGGAATTCCCGAAATTGCGATCGTGGCGAGCAAAAACGTCCACGCAGTAACGGGGATTTTGCTCCACAGCCGGCCCATCTTGCGCATGTCCTGCTCGCCGCCGAGAGCGTGGATCACGCTGCCGGAACCAAGGAAGAGTAGCGCCTTGAAGAACGCGTGCGTCATTAAGTGAAAAATTCCCGCCGTGAACGCGCCCACGCCTAGCGCCAGAAACATGTACCCAAGCTGGCTAACTGTCGAGTAAGCCAACACGCGCTTGATGTCGTGTTGCACGAGGCCCATGCTCGCGGCATAGATCGCCGTCACCGCGCCAACCGTCGCCACCGCCGCCAAAGCCACCGGCGCAAGCTGAAAGACCACGTTCATGCGCGTGATCATGTACACGCCCGCCGTAACCATCGTCGCCGCATGAATCAGCGCGCTCACCGGCGTGGGCCCTTCCATCGCGTCCGGCAGCCAGACGTACAGCGGAATCTGCGCCGACTTCCCCGTCGCGCCCACGAAAAGCAGCAGCGCAATCGCGGTCATCACTCCATTGCCCACGGTGAATCCGCCTGCCTCAATGGCCGGACCGATCTCCGTGAAGCGCAGCGTGCCAATCGCATTCAGCA
>Ga0210394_10008464_pt1 | contig 10575 bp, 8 predicted proteins | sample IncBWC12MmetaG_FD_160121 | JGI IMG/M metagenome (GOLD analysis project Ga0210394, IMG submission 160121) | Forest soil microbial communities from Barre Woods Harvard Forest LTER site, Petersham, Massachusetts, United States - Inc-BW-C-12-M | ecosystem: Environmental > Terrestrial > Soil >... | reverse complement strand
GCAAGAAACGTCCGTCCCGGGTTGCCTAAATGGAACTCTGTCTCCGGCACCGACCATGAGCTGTATGTAGCGCCAAAGCCAGAGAAGGCGAAGCGTGCAGGTTCCCCCGCCGTGTTTCACCCTATGAGACAAGAGCCATCGCTGGGGACGGCAACTGAACCGTCCGCGCAATCGCCCAGATGAAGCAGACCATCTCACGGGCGATGGCCGTGATAGTAACATTCTTGTTCTTGCCGCGTGCGGTCATGGATCGGTAGCACTGGCAAAGCCGCACTTGTGCCTTCCAGGCGATGTCCAGAACCTCCTTTGTGAGAGTATGGTGGCGTTTCGCGATATGGTTACCGATGCGGGCGGGCATTCGGTAAGTCCAAGCTTCTTCGATGAGCACGCGTCGTCCTCGTTCTGTACCGGCCTTGTGATTGACCCTCGGATGGTCTTTTCTCCCGAGGAATGTTCGGAGGGCGATAGCCCCACATAGCTGACGAGTTGGCGTGGATGACCGAATCGTTGGAAGTCCCCAATCTCAGAAACCAGGGTCACGGCGGCAATATGCGAGATACCACGCATCGCCTGAATCGCCTCCACCACTGGAGCGAGAGTCCAGTCTGGCACGATGTTCGCGATCTGTTGCTCCAGCCGTTCTAACCGAGCCTCGCTGTCTCGGATCGCCGCCAGGTTTTCTTCCATCACGATGTAGTGAGCCGGGTGCTCGAACTCCAGTCCACGAATCCACCTGAGATGTGCCTTGGTCCATGCGCTCCTGCCCTGGAAAATTCGCCCGTTCCGGAGCAGAAATCCCTGAAGGTGCTGCCGGTATTTCTTCATCATCTGCATCGCCGTGATGCGGGCACGAACCAGATCGCGGATCGCTTCATGCGCTTTGTCGGGCGCCCAAATGGCGGTCAGGTCACCGGCGCGATGCAAGCGGGCCAACTCCAAGGCATCGCGGTGATCGTTCTTAACGTGGACTCCTTTCTTGGGAATATGCGACGGGGAAATGACAGCACAATCGTGGCCGAGACCGGTGATGAGACGTTGCAAGCCATATCCGCAAGGACCTGCCTCGTAACAGAAGAACAGCTTGTCGTACTTCTCGCTGAGTTTCTTCACGAACTTAATCACCAGCACGGCCGTCCTCGGCAATGGCGATAGCGATGCTTTCCTTGTGGGTATCAAGTCCCAGAAAAGCTGTTCCTCTTTCCAACTTCAATTGCAGTACTTATCATGGTTTGCCTCCCTGTGATTGAGTCGCTGCAGCCGCACCGTCCGGCCACAATACTCGGAGACACTCGTGTATCACAGCGGAGGCAAGCCACAATGGAAAGCAATCATACGAACTATCATTCATTATCCTGACGAAAGGGCAAGCGCCGAGATGGTGGGGTGGTGGCTGACTATCCAGAATCGTAAGTGAAGCAACGCGTCCGGCTTTAGTTAGTTGTTTAGCCATTTCGAATGCCACCCATCCACCAAAGGAATGCCCTAGCAAGTGAACCGGACCTTTGGAATGGATTTCGCCAAGCGCGGCCAGATAACCGTCTGCCGCAGCCGAAACTGTCGAGTAAGGAAGAAGCGACCCATCTCCTTGTGGTTCTGGTTCGAAGCTGTGAATGCGCCATGTTTTAGGCAAGCATGATACGAGTTCATGGAAACTTGCGCCAGTAGCGCCCGCGCCAGGCACACAGAAGAGCGATAGCGCATTACTTCTGCCAACCTGCAAGGCAACTGTCACGGCACTGATTTCTGGCCCTTTGCTCATCTCTGCAGAGGCATTGCGCATGGCAGTTAATGAAGTTCGACCGAGCGGCTTGATGTGAGGCCGCCACGCGTCACTCACACCCCTCTATCTGTGCTAAAAACCACGACCTCCGCTGTGCAAAGGAGGACGGCGCATACTCGCCGCGCTCCCAATCGTGTCTTGGCGCGCCATCACCACCGCTTCTCCCACCTCCTCATGCTCCCGCAGCCGCGCTTCGATCTCCCCCAACTCAATCCGGAACCCCCGCACCTTGACCTGATCGTCGTTGCGCCCCAGAAATTCTATCGTTCCCTCCGCCAGCCATCTTCCCAAGTCCCCCGTCTTGTACATCCGTCCATCCCCGTCGGCTACGAATGGATCCCTCACAAAGCGCTCCGCTATCAGTTCCGCCCGATTCCAATACCCTCGCGCCACCCCCGCCCCGCCTATGTTGAACAGCCGGGGACATGTCTGACATTTTAGACTGGGCACATGCCTGACACTTTTTCCTTTTCTTGCATCCCGGTGAGGGGATGGGGTGCAGGGGAAGGGATACTTCCTCTTCCCCTGCTTCAGCCATGTAGGAGCCAGCCGGTTCCACGACTTTCGCTCCCTTGGGATTTTTCTCCGGCGGCAGCGGCTGCACTTGCCGTTGCCAGCTATCAAACCGGGCCAGGGGAAGCTCGGCAAAGTAGACCGTATACCAACGCTCATCAATCGGCAACAGGCCCACGCGTTCGCCCCACAACACCTCGTTCAAAAATACGTCGTGACGTTTCTTCCAGCGAAAATGTCCGTGCGAATGCACGCTGCGCACCAGCATCGTCGACGGATATTCCGGCTCTCTCACTTTCGCCGGATACGCCCGCTCCGACGGCTCATACACGCTGGCTGGCGTCTGCACCCCCAGCGCTTCATGCGGCCGCACTTCGTTGTATTCCTGGCGGAAGTCCTCCAGCGCCCGTTGTTGCCAGCGCCGATCTTCGGCCGGGGGGCATCGCCACCTCCTGCTTCAGCGTGCGATGCATGCGCTCGTGTCTCCCGTTCTGCTCCGGATGTCCCGCCTCGATCCGCTCCGGCACGATCCCTAACTTCATCCACCACACCGAAAGCCGCGACAATCCTCCGATCGCCGTCGAGGCGAAGGGCGCTCCGTTGTCGGTGCGGATGGCTTGCGGCAATCCATATTGCCGAAATGCCGCTTCGAAGATCGCCTGCACCCGCGCCGTGTCCGTCTTGGTCACCGCCTGGCAGCGCAGCAGATAACGGCTGTGCGCGTCGCTGATCGTCAACGGATCGATGCGCTCGCCATCCCCGGTGCGAAACCAGCCCTTGAAGTCCGCGCACCACACCCGGTTCGGCCCGTCGGCATGCGCCAGGGGTTCGCTGTATGGCGCCGTCTTCCGCCGCTTCTTGCGCGCCACCACCAATCCTTCTCGCTTCAGCAACTCACCGATCGTACTCGCCGCCGGCCATCTCCGTCCCGCTTCGTCGCGCTCCAACACTCGTTTCAACTTCCGCGGTCCCCAGTGCATGTGCGCCTGCCGCAACTCCAAAACCAGTTGCTCGATCTCGCCCGGCGTCTGGTTGGGATGTCGCTCCGCTCTCCGGTTTCGTTCCAGCAGCCCCGCCACACCCGACTGCCGGTACCGCCGCAGCCAAACGTACCCGGTTTCCCGCGCGATCCCAAAGCTCTGGCAGAGCTCCGTCATGGTTTGCTCATCCCGCTCATACTCAAAGACAAACCGCAGCTTCTCTTCCATCACACTGCTCGCTTTCCATGGCATGCGCTCCCTTGTATCTCGCGCTCGCCACCGCTTGCAGTGTCAGGAATGCTCCCGGTCTAATCTGTCAGGCATCCCCCCGGTCTGTACCATGTACAACTCCCCCGCCACCCCCACCGGCTCCGGCTCCGGCTCCGGCTCCCCTTCCTCATCCAAGATGTATATCCGCGCGTTCGCAATCGGTCGCCCGATGGGCGCATTCCGAAACTTATCTTCGATCTCATCGTATGTCGTGCTGAATACTGTGGCCTCGGTGGGTCCGTAACCATTGACAATGTGAAGCCGCGGCGTGTTTCTCCGAAAGCGGTACAGCGCCGACTCCATTAATGGTTCAACTCCGACCAGAATAAGTTCGAGAGGAAGAGGTGGTGCGGGGATCCTCCGGCCCCGAGATCGCATTGCATTCGCCTGCGGCCTTTCTTGAAACCGGACCGCGCAGGTGCCTTCCGGAGAAAAGGCGGGACAGTGACCCTTTCGCCGACGAGCAGTCCGTTCTCTGAAGTCCGGTTTGCCTGTCAGTAATCGCGAAATACGGGCATTATTCGCATATTTCGGCGCAGAGCGAGCGGAAATTCTGTGCAGTTCAGACTTGCTGGCGGAGGAAGAGAGATTCGAACTCTCGGTACGGTTTTGTCGCGCTAAGGCTCGACGTGTCCGCAAGTTGCAGATAGCAAAACCCTGCCAGAGAATTTCACCCGAAACCCGACATCAGAATTGGGCAATCAGTCCGGTTTCGATTCGCCATCTATTCGTACGTGAACGGCGAATGCAAGGCGATTCTGTGGCACAAAGGGTCGCGTTGCGAGGTCCCCAGGCAGCCTGATGGGGTTCGCAGGTGACTGCCTGCCTACCGCGCAGTCTGAAAGCGAAAAATCTATCCGCAGCGAATGCTCCAAGAAAGGCAAATAAATGGGAATCTTCAGAGATTCTTGCTCATGCTTCCTGACTTGCGCCTCTGGTTGAGAACTCTTGGTTAAGAATTGGAGACATCGTTAATTTGTCAGACTTGTTGTGTTGTCGGAGAGAACCAACTTCCTAGAACCGACTTATGGCGCGTAATTAAGTTTCGGTTCTGCTTGTCACTCGAACGTAGATTGCCAATGCTGACTTGTCGCTGAAAATTGGGCGACAGGAAGCTATTCACCGCGAGAACCTCTTGGAATGGCCTTCTCTAACCCAATCCCTCTGAGAGTCCAGCGAACTTCAGCGCCGGGCATGATCTCGTAAGGGCATGATCGGTCCACGAAGGCTCATGTAGTGCCGCGGAATAGGAATACATTCCTGATCCTTCAGCCCCGTTCACGACTTCCGCTTGCTGCTCCCGAACGTCGCGATGCACGATTCTTGACCACGGCCCAACGAAAACGCAAAATCGCCTCTGTCGCGCGATAGCCCCTTCATACTTTCATGCTCCACCGAGATCGCGCGACCTCCGGCCCGCCACTTTCGTTAATTTAGGCCATGCGCTAGTCGAGGAAAAAGTCAATACTGACGGTCGCCACCCGAGTCGCCTTTGCAATGAAAATTACGAGCCAATTATTCAACGCGTTCATTCGATGCAGGTTCAAGCTGCATCTCTTGGCGACGAAGCAAGAAGGTGTCGCACAGCAATACGGAGAACTGCTTGAGGACCTCGACCGAAGGTACCGTGACGAAGCGATTTTAAGACTCCAACGACGATTCGGTGCTGACCGGATCATTAGCAATCCAGCTTCGATTGTCGATGCGCAAATCGCTGGCCCTGAGCTGGTGCTGGAGGTTGCCCTGCTCAGCAACGATTTCTCGGTTGACTCCCTCGTGCTGACAAAAATTTCGAATGATGGCTGCCTCGGAAAGCCGGAATACGCACCAACGCTGTTCGTCCACCGAGAAAAGATAAACCGCTGGGATAAACTGCTCATTTCGTTTCACGCTTTGGCTCTGTCGGACGTGCTTGGCGACCTGCCGACTTTTGGAACAATCATCCATGGCCAAAGCGCAAAGACAACAAAGGTCAAATTTAAGACTCAGTCGGGAATGACTGCGGTTCTCACGGATGCTCGCCGAGCCGCCAGCGAGATCAGAAAACAAATTGAAACGAAGCCGCCAGCGCTCACGCTCAACAGCCATTGCACGACTTGTGAATTCAAAGATCGCTGCAACGCCGACGCGCGGGCAGCCGATGACATCAGTCTACTTCGGAGCTTATCGGTTGGTGAGATCGATGCATTTCGAGAGCGCGGTGTTTTCACCGTGCAGCAGCTCTCGTACACGTTTAGAACGAAGAGTGTAACCGGTAAGCGGTCTGCCACCGCGGCACGACTCTTGCCCGCCCTGCAGGCCTTGTCCATCCGGGAAGGCAAAATATACGTAGTCCGCGACCCGGCGCTGCCGACGGACGAGCCCAAGGTTTTTCTTGATGTCGAGGGCATACCCGACAGGGATTTCTATTATCTGGTGGGTATCGCCCTGGTGGAGAACGGTCAAACTAGCGTCCACACACTCTGGGCCGATGACGCAAGTGGTGAGCGTGGCATTTGGCACGACCTCCTAAATCTCTTGAAATCCGTGCCGAACTCCAAAATCTATCACTATGGTTCGTACGACCGCAGATTTCTGGACGACATGGCAGAACGATATGGCATCCCTCCAAATTGTGAGTCGCTTTCGCAACGCCTCAAATCCGACACATTTGATGTACTGGCGGCCACTACGGGCAACGTATATTTCCCGGCATATTCGCGGAGCTTAAAGGCGGTAGGAGCGGTTCTCGGAGCGAAATGGTCAGATCCTTCTGCATCGGGTATTCAAAGCATGGCGTGGCGTCACGAATGGGAGCGTACTGGCGAGCCGGCGCTGAGAGAATCGCTCATCCGATATAACCGCGAAGATTGTCTGGCTCTGAAAGTCGTAACAAGCACGTTGGAAACAATCGCTCACGGAGCAGCCAGCCCCGCACTAGAGATCGTTCACACCCAAGATTTGCCTGCTGACCGTGATCGGAAATTTGGTCCGGTTAATGCCGCAATTCCGGAGATCGACCGAATCATCAAGTGTGCGTACTTCAAGTACCAAATGACAAAGGTGTTCTTTCGTGCTGATAAGGTGGTGCGCAAGAGCCTACGCCGGCATAAGGTGCGGCGGAAGACACCCAAGATCAACAAGATCATCGATTGCCAGCCTCCTTGCCATAAATGCCCCGGTTGCGGTGAGGGTCCGGATTTTCGCTGCGACAAGAACGTGGTGTATCGGCGGGTCATTTCCGACTTGCGGTTTACCGGGTCGGGGATTCATCGCTGGGTCATATGCCATCGCTCCAATCGATACGTGTGCGAATCGTGCGGCACCAGCACAACCTCCAGCCAATATCCGTCCTGTCGGGCGAAAATTGGGCACGGCTTGGCCAGTTGGGCGATTCATGCACACATTGTGCTGAAACAGTCCTTCAGGGATGTAAACGCGGGCATCAATGACATCTTCGGATATTCGTTTTCAACCGTGATTTTGACCACGCTTAAGCCACGGCTTGCCGCCAAATACGCGCCTGCGCAGGAGGAATTGCTCGCCAAACTGCGTGCCAGTCACGTCATGTACGTTGATGAGACAAGAGTGAGCCTGCATGGGAAGCCCGCATATGTGTGGGCGTTTACCAATCTCCATGAGGTGCTTTACCTCTTCAGCCTGCGCAGAGACGGAACCGTCTTGGGCCGTGTGCTTCAGGGTTTCGACGGGGTTCTCGTCACAGATTTTTATGGTGTTTATGAATCGGCTTCATGCGAGCAACAAAAATGTGTGGTTCATTTTATTCGCGATTTGAACGACGATCTGATGCGTGCGCCACACGACGCGGAACTCGCCGGTCTAGCTAAGGGGTTCACCGCCCTATTCACTCCGATCATTGAGACCATCGACAGGTTTGGCTTGAAACGGAGATACCTCGCCAGACACAGGCCATTGACGGCCAAGTTCCTCAAAGAAATTGCTGCCGCAACATTTCACTCGAAGGTCGCCGCCAGCTATCAACGGCGCTTGGCAAAATCGGGGACCAAGCTCTTTACGTTTTTGTCGCACGACGGAGTGTCATGGAACAACAACGTAGCTGAGAACGCGATCAAAGTGTTCGCATCCCGACGGCGCGTCATGGGCTCTACCTTTACGGAAAATGGCATAGGCGACTATCTGTTGTTCTTGAGCATCTATGCCACACTGCGGCGCAAAGGGTTGAGCTTCTTGAGGTTCCTTCGATCCACCGAGGGAATGTAAACAACTTCCCAGGGCTTTAAGAATTGCTCGCGCGCCAGGCGCAACTCAACTCCGCGCTTGATCTCGACAAGAACGAAACCCAGATCGCGCCACCGTCAGAGGATGATATCGAGCCTGTGATTGGTGCTCTCCAGGGTCCGCCAATCCCTCCTAGAGTCCAGCGGAATTCCGTGCCGGGCATGAGTCCTTAAGGGAGTACCCGATCCAAAATAGCGCGTTTGATGCAGCGGTGTAATAGGAATATATTCCTAGCCCCACGGATGTTCCGTGCGAAGAACTCATGCTTCGCTTACGTCTGCATGTGCTCAAAGGGAAGTTCATATGTCCAAGGTGAAGCCGGCCCTCCAATCTTCCACGACCTGGTGTATCCGACTAGTCTCGATAAATCTAAGCCTACGGGCGGACACCGTTCTCCGTCTCTCTGATATCGGTATAATTGCTGACGCTCATGGACCGGCTTGCGTCTGCCACCCGATGGTTATTCGACTCGGAACATGGCACAATCGACCGCTTCGTTCCACGTTGGCTTTTCTTGCGCGCACTTGGGTGTATTTATTTTTCCGCTTTCTTCTCACTGGTCTTTCAGATCCGCGGGCTCATCGGGCCGGAAGGAATTCTGCCGGCAAATGAATACATGCAAGCCGTAGCACATTCATTTGGCTACAGCCGCGGCATCTGGTTCGCGCCCACCTTGCTATGGCTTTCAAGCGGCCCGCATATGTTGATCGTACTATGCTGGGTCGGCATGGGTGCATCGTTGTTATTGGCGCTGAATGCGTGGCCGCGGGGAATGCTCGCGATCTGCTTTGCTTGCTTCCTGTCTTTCGTGAGTGCGGCGCAGGATTTTTCAGGTTATCAGTCGGACGGCATGCTGCTCGAAGCGGGCTTTATCGCACTTTTCTTCGCTCCCTCAGGATTCCGTCCTGGCTTTGGGATCGCCTCACCGCCATCGCGTGCCAGTCTCTTGCTGCTGCAATGGGAATGGTTTCGCATCTACTTCGAGTCAGGTGTGGCGAAGATTATCGGGGGCGATCCACAGTGGCGCCGCTTTACCGCTATGGACGAGTACTATCAGAACGGTCCGCTGCCCACGTGGATCGGCTGGTATGTGCAGCATCTGCCACACTGGTTTCATGCCTCGAGTGCCTTTGCGACTCTCGCGCTTGAGTTGGGTTTGGTTTGGATGTTATTTCTACCCCGCCGCTGGCGCCTCCTTTGCTTCCTGATTGTGACACCCTGGGAGCTTGGCGTCATTCTCACCGCCAACTATACTTTTCTGAACTACTTGGTTCTGACGCTAGGATTTCTTCTGTTGGATGATCGCTTCCTGCTGCGCTTCTTTACGCAACGATGGAAGAAATTTGTGATCGCGGAAGCCACGCCTAAGCAGAGCGAAGTGCAAAGTTCGGGAAGCGTCCTTCGTCGGTTCAGGATAGCGAGGCTTTCTGTAACTAGCTTTGTCCTCGGCTGGATTTTCTATGCCACCACGGCTGAGTTGATCTGGATGTTCTCCACCATACCGCTGCCAACCAGACCTGTGGCGGTGCTTGAGCCTTTTCGGATCGCCAATAGATACGGTCTGTTTGGCATCATGACCCGAGGGCGATACGAGATCGAGTTCCAGGGCTCGGACGATGGAAAAATCTGGGTGACATATCCGTTCCGTTACAAACCTCAGGATCTGAGTACGCCGCCGGGTATCTACGCACCCTATCAGCCACGATTCGATTGGAATCTCTGGTTTGCTTCGCTGGGCTCATGGCAGGATTATCCGATCGTGCCCAACACCGAAGTGCGACTGCTTTCCAATGACGGCGACGTGCTCAGTCTTTTTAGGAGCAATCCTTTACCGAATAAGCCGCCGCACGAGGTGCGCGTTGTGATCTGGCAATATTGGTTTACAACCATGTCCGAAAAACGGACTCAGGGTCTGTGGTGGCGCCGTCAGTTCGTGGGACTGTATGCTCCGACCATCGCACGCGATCCGGATGGCAGTATTCGCGGCATTGAAGGTCCGACGGTTGGTCCACGCGAGTGAGACCGCCCAAGCACTCTGTAACTTGTGTAATGGCCTGGTTACAACAGCTTCAACGAAGCGATGTCTGGCTGCCGAATGTAGGGCCAAATACATCCTAGAATAAAGTCCCTCTATACCCGCGTCCAACCCGAGGTACAATCCTAGGTCACCTTGGCGATTTGTGGAGGATCAGTCGTGATCACGAGTAACTGCTGGAAAACGATATGTTACCGTATTTGTGATTTGTGCCGCGATGGCAAGCCCAACGTTTGCCCAGACCTTCAACACGCTGGCAAGTTTTGACGGTGTTGATGGCTCTAATCCGTTCTACGGGTCGCTCGTGCAGGGACGCAACGGAAATTACTATGGTGTCACCGAGCTTGGTGGCATGGGGAGTTGCTATTCCGATAACGGCTGTGGCGCGATTTTCGAGGTGAGCCCGAGCGGCACGGTCGCGTCCCTCTACAGTTTCTGCAGCCAAAATTGCGCTTCGGGCGAGATTCCGTTGGCGGGTCTGCTCCTGGCCAAGGACGGCAATGCGTACGGAACTTCCTGGCACGGTGGCTCAAGCGGATTCCCATGCTCCGAGGGATGCGGCACGATTTATAAGATTGCAAAGGGCGCGGTTACCACACTTTATAACTTCTGCGCAGAGGCGAACTGTGCGGACGGCGGCAATCCGTACGCAGCTTTGATCGAAGGCTCCGACGGCAACTTCTACGGGACTACTTCTGGTTACGGACCCTTCTCCGGAGGTACCGTTTTCAGAATCACGCCAGCGGGTCAACTCACTA
>Ga0210394_10008462_pt1 | contig 10576 bp, 8 predicted proteins | sample IncBWC12MmetaG_FD_160121 | JGI IMG/M metagenome (GOLD analysis project Ga0210394, IMG submission 160121) | Forest soil microbial communities from Barre Woods Harvard Forest LTER site, Petersham, Massachusetts, United States - Inc-BW-C-12-M | ecosystem: Environmental > Terrestrial > Soil >... | reverse complement strand
GTTCAAAGGATAATCCGAAGCCCGCTTCCCCGAGACAAATTGCGGCAGCCGCATTTTTTCGCTCGCGAAACCCCTCTCACCTCGATACGCTGATGTTCTCGCCCCGCGCCGATCATCGCGCGCATCGATCCACAAAATAGCCGGAAAATACTGTGTGATGCCAATCGGTTACGTCCCCCTCGGATTTTGCCCTCGAGGGCCCGCAATTTAGGGGGACGGTCGCCGCAAATTTGGCCGCATTTGCAAGCGCCTTTGGGTGCAGCAATCGGCGGCCTTCGCAATCTGAATAGTCTGCCCCGCTGATGCCACGTGCTATTCGGGTTGGAATCCACTGCCGTCAGAATAAAAGGAACACGATGCGTAAATTGATCTTGGTAGTCACCCTGCTGTCGCTGTCAGTCTCGACCGGTGCCATCGCTCAGCAGCAACGCAGCGGCACGGCGGAGGAGCAGAAGGCGTGCGCGCGCGATGTCCAGAGACACTGTCGTTCCGTCATGAATGAGCCCGACCTGACCGTTCTGGCCTGCCTTCAGGAAAATCGTCCCAAATTGAGCCCGGCCTGCAATCAGGTCCTGGTGAGTCACGGTCAGTAGCAGCTCCAAGCCGCCTCCATAAGCCGGCCGTCGCCCATTCCGGGCGCCGGCAAGGATTTGCCATGGACTGCGGACGGCATTGGTTTTGGTAACGTATTCCCCTATATGGGGCCTGCGATCCGCAAAGCATGCCGGTATTTCAGACGCATGCTTAGCCCCAACAGCATAGTCAACCTTTCAGATGACCAACGCGAGCGAATGGCGATCCGGCAAGGGCCACCGCGACGAGAATTTCCCGGTCGCGTCGTGGATCATCCACCCGCGGCACCGCGCGTTGATCCTCGCGTTCTATAATTTCGTCAGAACCGCCGACGACATCGCCGACCATGCGACATTGGATGGCGACGAAAAGCTCGCGCTTCTCGATCTCCTGGAGGCCGAGCTGCTTGGCAAGGGTGACAGCCAGGTGGAAGCGGTCAATCTGCGCCGCGCACTGGCGGAGCGCGCGATGCCGCCGCGTCATGCGCTCGATGTCCTGATCGCTTTCCGCATGGACGTGACCAAGCTTCGTTATGAGACGTGGGACGAGGTGATCCATTATTGCCGATATTCGGCGATGCCGGTCGGACGCTTCATGCTCGATGTTCACGGCGAGAATACCTCCACCTGGGTTGCATCGGACGCGCTCTGTGCCGGCTTGCAGATCAACAATCATCTCCAGGACTGCGGCAAGGATTTCAAGAGCCTCAATCGCGTCTATCTTCCGCGCGACGCGCTCGCCGCCCACGGCGCTTCCGTCGAGCAGTTGGGGGAGGCGCGTGCCGCGCCGGCCTTGCTGCAATGTCTGCAATCGCTTGCCGTGCGCAACGAGGCGTTGCTCGAGGAGAGCAAATCGCTGGCCGCGGAGGTGAGAGACTTCCGGCTTGGGCTTGAGATATCCGTGATTCAGGCTTTTGCCGACAAGATCGTCCATCTTCTGAAGGTGCGCGATCCCCTGTCCGAGCGCGTGCACCTTGGCCGGCTCGAATTGCTCGCCTTCAGCCTCAGTGGTCTGGCCGCAGAGTCGCTGCGCCGCCTGATCGGGCGTCGTGCTGTTTCGAAATCGGCGGCCGGCGCATGACGCTTGAGACGGCGGCAGCCAATCCGAATTATGGGACGACAGCGTCGGGCAGTTCATTCTACGCAGCGATGCGTATCCTTCCGCAGGAACAGCGCCAGGCGATGTTCCAGATCTACAGCTTTTGCCGTCAGGTCGATGATATCGCCGATTCCGATGGCCCGCGCCAACAGCGATTGGCGGCGCTGCAGCAGTGGCGGCAGGATATCGACGCCCTCTATCAAGGCCATCCGCCGCCGCGGTTGCGCGACTATGCGGCGTCGGTCGAGCGATTTGGCCTTGAGCGCGAGGATTTTCTGGCCATCGTCGACGGCATGGAAATGGACGTGCCGCAGGACATCCGGGCGCCGGACCTTGCCACGCTCGATCTTTATTGCGATCGCGTCGCCAGCGCAGTAGGGCGGCTTTCGGTGCGGGTTTTCGGTTTGCCGCGTGACGACGGCATCCTGCTCGCGCATCATCTCGGCCGCGCATTGCAACTCACAAACATTCTGCGTGACATCGACGAAGATGCCGCGATCGGCAGGCTGTACCTGCCGGCCGAAGGTTTGCGGCAGGCGGGCATCAGCTCGACCGATCCGCTTGTCGTGGCCGCCGATCCGGCGCTGCCGAAGGTCTGCGCGCCGCTGGTGGAGCGGGCACGAAATCATTTCGCGAAGGCCGATGAGGTCATGGGCCGCAATCGGCGCCGTGTCGTGCGCGCACCGCGGATCATGTCGAAGTACTATGGCGCCATTCTGGAATTGCTTGTTGCGCGAGGGTTCGCTAACCCCCGCCCGCCGGTCCGCCTGAACAAGGCGGCCCGCATCGCCATTCTGCTTCGCTACGCCTTTTTCTGACGCCCACCATCATCCGACGCAAATCCTCTCATGCAAAAAGTTGCCCATATCGTTGGCGCGGGAATTTCGGGTCTTTCGGCCGCCGTCCGCCTGGCGAACGCGAACTTCAAGGTGCGCCTCTATGAGGCCACGCAGCAGGCGGGGGGCCGCTGCCGTTCCTATTTCGATGCCGCAACCAACCTCACGATCGATAACGGCAACCACCTCCTGCTCTCTGGCAACCACCACGCCGTGGCTTACGCGCGATCAATCGGCACCGAGGCAGGGCTGGTCGGTCCGAAGCGCGCCCAGTTTGCCTTTGTCGATCTGACGACGGGGAAGCGCTGGCAGCTCGATCTCGGCGACAGCCGCCTGCCCCTATGGCTGTTCGATCCGGCGCGACGGGTGCCGGACACGGCCTTGCGCGATTATCTGGCGCTGATGCCACTGATCTGGTCGTCGCCGGCAAGGCTCGTTGGCGACGCCATTCCTTGCGAGGGGCTACTGTATCAGCGATTGGTGCAGCCACTTCTGCTGGCGGCACTCAATGTCGATCCTCCGGAGGGGTCGGCCGGCCTTGCAGGCGCCGTGGTGCGGGAGACTTTGCTGGCGGGCGGACAGGCTTGCCGGCCGCTGATTGCGCGTGAGGGTTTGAGCGCGGTTTTGGTTGAGCCTGCGATCAGGCTTTTGCAAGACGGGGGCGCCGATATCTGCTTCGGGCATGAGCTGCGCGAATTTGGTTCCTCGTCCGATCTTGTGAGCGAGCTGAAATTTGGCGAGCAAACCATCGCGCTCGCGCCGTCCGACGCCGTGGTGCTGGCAGTGCCTCCAAGGCCCGCAGCCTCGCTGCTTCCTGGCCTGAAAACGCCGTCAAAATACCGCGCGATCGTGAATGCGCATTTCCGTTGCGAGCCTCCAAAAGACATGCCACCCATTCTGGGCGTCGTGGGAGGTCTGGTAGAGTGGCTCTTCACCTTTCCCCAGCGCCTGTCGATCACCATCAGTAATGCCGACCGGCTGGTCGATATGCCCCGTGAAGAGCTGGTCCAAGCGCTCTGGCGGGATGTTTGCCAGGCTTCCGGCCTCAAAAGCGACCTGCCGCCCTGGCAGATCGTGCGCGAGCGCCGTGCCACATTTGAGGCGACGCCGGAGCAGAACGCGCTGCGGCCGGGCGCCTCGACGGCCTTCAAAAACCTGTTTCTTGCCGGCGACTGGACTGATACGGGGTTGCCTGCAACCATCGAAGGTTCGGTACGGTCGGGAAACCGCGCTGCCGATCTCGTCCTCGCCAAGCGCCAGGGTTGATCTGGGTCGGTGAGAATTGAGGCTTTCGGTGAGACCGGACCGACAAAGCCAGGGGATTACGGGCGAAATGCATTCTGCTGCAACCACACAGCTAGGGACAGCCGACGGCCTCGAACCGAGCATCAATTCGGCCACGCAGGCGCTGCTGAAGTATCGGCAGGCGGACGGGCATTGGGTATTTGAGCTCGAAGCCGACTGCACCATTCCGGCCGAATACGTGCTGCTCGCCCACTATCTGGGCGAGCCGGCCGACGGTGTCCTCGAAGGCAAAATCGCCAATTACCTGCGGCGCGTTCAGGGCGCCCATGGCGGCTGGCCGCTCGTTCATGACGGCGTTTTCGACATGAGCGCGAGCGTCAAGGCCTACTTTGCCCTGAAGATGATCGGCGATTCCGTCGACGCGCCGCACATGGTTCGGGCGCGTGAGGCGATCCACGCGCGCGGTGGCGCAATCAACAGCAACGTTTTCACCCGCTTCATGTTGGCTTTGTTCGGTGTGACGACCTGGCGCAGCGTGCCGGTGCTGCCGGTCGAGATCATGTTGCTGCCGATGTGGTCGCCGTTTCATCTGAACAAGATTTCCTATTGGGCCCGCACGACGCTCGTGCCGCTGCTGGTGTTGGCCGCGCTGAAGCCGCGTGCGCGCAATCCCAAGGGGGTGGGTATCGATGAGCTGTTCCTGCAGGATCCGCGTTCCATCGGCATGACGCCCAAGGCGCCGCATCAGAGTTGGGGCTGGTTTTTGCTGTTTCGTGCGCTGGACAGCGTGCTGCGCCCGATCGAGCCGCTGTTTCCGAAAAAGCTGCGCGCGCGTGCGATCGATGCAGCGGTTGCCTTCATCGAACAGCGGCTGAACGGCGAGGACGGGCTGGGTGCGATCTTTCCGCCAATGGCCAATGCCGTGATGATGTATGAGGCGCTTGGCAAGGACGCGGACTATCCGCCGCGCGCCGTCACGCGACGGGGGCTCGCAAATCTTCTGGTGATCGGCGAGGACGAGGCCTATTGCCAGCCGTGCGTGTCGCCGGTGTGGGACACCGCGCTGACCTGCCATGCGCTGATCGAAGCGGGAGGCGAGGCCGCGCTGTCGCCGGCCAGGCAAGGGCTGGACTGGCTGGTGCCCAAGCAGGTCCTGGATGTGAAGGGAGACTGGGCGGTGAAGCGTCCGCAGACCCGCCCCGGGGGCTGGGCGTTCCAGTACAACAACGCCTATTATCCGGACCTCGACGATACCGCCGTCGTCGTCATGGCCATGGATCGCGCGCGCCGCAGCGTGCCGAACCCGGCCTACGATACGGCGATCGCCCGCGGCCGGGAATGGATCGAAGGCATGCAGAGCCGCGATGGCGGCTGGGCGGCCTTCGACGTCAATAACCTGGAATATTACCTCAATAATATTCCATTCTCGGACCATGGCGCTCTGCTCGATCCCCCGACCGAGGACGTCACGGCGCGTTGCATTTCCATGCTGGCCCAGCTTGGGGAAAGCGTAGACAAGAGCCCTGCGGTCGCGGCTGGTGTCGCCTATTTGCGCAAAACCCAGTTGGCGGAGGGGTCCTGGTACGGCCGTTGGGGCCTGAACTACGTTTACGGGACCTGGTCAGTGCTTTGCGCGCTCAATGCCGCAGGCCTCGATCACCAGGATCCTGCGGTCCGCAAGGCCGCTAAGTGGTTGTTATCTATCCAGAATTCCGACGGCGGCTGGGGCGAGAATGCGACCAGCTACCGACTCGACTATAAGGGGTTTGATGGCGCACCTTCGACCGCCTCGCAAACGGCATGGGCTTTGCTTGGTCTGATGGCGGCGGGGGAGGTCGAGAATCCGGCCCTGGCCCGCGGTGTTGACTATCTCACGACGACACAGACCCCCAAGGGGGTCTGGGATGAGCAACACTATACCGCAACGGGCTTTCCTCGGGTGTTTTATCTGCGCTATCATGGCTATGCGAAGTTCTTTCCGCTCTGGGCGTTGGCGCGGTATCGGAATTTGCGAAAGACTAACAGCAGGGCGGTAGGGGTCGGAATGTGAAATTGGGGACGGGGGACAGCGCGTCCGCGGGCAGGATTGACTCGCGGCCGGTGCTGATTGTGACTGGTCTTGTGCAGGAAGCCCGCATCGCGGCTGGGCCCGGCATGGCCGTTATTTGCAGCAGTAGCGATCCGCAGCAGTTGCGGGCGCTGCTCACGGTATTAGATCCCACCACGATCAGGGGTGTGATCAGCTTCGGCGTTGCCGGAGGGCTCGATCCTACCCTGAAATCCGGCGATGTCGTGGTGGCGACCGAGGTGATGGCGGGCGACGCCCGATGGCTGGCCGGTTTGACGCTGAACGAAGACCTGGTCGCTAGCGTAGCCCTTGGGGGCCGGCGCATCGTCAGGGGACGCCTTGCGGGCGCCGAAGAGGTGGTCGTAGCCCGCCACGTCAAGGCAGCGCTGCACAGCGAGACCGGTGCTGCCGCCGTCGACATGGAAAGCCATATCGCGGCGGACTATGCCGCCAAAGCCGGGCTTCCATTTGCCGCGCTTCGGGTCGTCAGCGACCCTGCCCATCGGGCCTTGCCGTCATCGGCGATGGCCGCCATCAAGCCGAACGGCGACATCGACCTGCGCAAGATCATGCGCAGCGTCGTGCGCAATCCGATGACGCTGCGCGACCTGGTCTCGACCGGGATCGATTTTAGCCGCGCACTGAAGAGCCTACGCGGCTGTAGAGGCTTTCTGCTCGGCAGCGAGGGCCTCGTCGCGGCGGATGTCTGATAGCCGCTTCTGCACTTCTGCGGAGAAGATGTATTGCGCCGGCCGCTGGTCGGCGAGGCTGATCTCGGGCGCCATCGGCCCCGTGGTCCGCACACCGCGCAACGCCACCGCAAGCGCCTTCAGCGGATTGTTAAACGCCGCATTCGCCGCCGTCGGCTCGTAGCCGCAATGGGCCATACAGTCGGCGCACTTCTCGTACTTGCCGGTGCCGTAAGTTTCCCAGTCCGTCGTCTCCATCAGCTCCTTGAAGGTCTTGGCGTAGCCTTCGCCGAGCAGATAGCAGGGCTTCTGCCAGCCGAAGATATTGCGGGCGGGCATTCCCCACGGGGTGCATTCGTAGCTCTGGTTGCCGGCCAGGAAGTCCAGGAACAGGCTGGAATGCATGAAGTTCCACTTCTTGCCCTTGCCGAGCGCAAACACGTCGCGGAACAGGTTCTTGGTCTTGGTGCGGCCCAGGAAGTGTTCCTGGTCGGGCGCGCGCTCATAGGCATAGCCCGGCGACATCGAAACGCCGACCCCGAGTTCGGTGGTGAAGTCGAGGAATTTGGCGATCTCTTCCGCCGAATGTCCGTCGAAGATCGTGGCGTTGACGTTGACCGTGAAGCCCTTCGCCTTGGCCGCCTTGATCGCCGAGACCGCGCGATCGAACACGCCTTCCTGCGACACAGCCTTGTCGTGGTGGTCCTTCAGGCCGTCGAGATGGACGGAGAAGAACAGGTAGGGCGAGGGTTCGAACAGGTGAAGCTTCTTCTCGAGCAGCAACGCGTTGGTGCAGAGCGAGACGAATTTCTTGCGCGCGACCAGGCCGCGAACAATCTCGCCGATGTCCTTGTGGATCAGCGGCTCGCCGCCGGGGATCGCCACCATCGGCGCACCGCATTCGTCGGCTGCATCCCAGCACTCCTGGGCGGTCATCCGGCGATTGAGGATCGCATCGGGATAGTCGATCTTGCCGCAGCCGACGCAGGCGAGGTTGCAGCGAAACAGCGGCTCGAGCATCAGCACCAGCGGAAACCGTTTGCGGCCCATCACCTTCTGCTTCAGCAGATAGCCACCGATGCGTATTTCCTTGAAGAACGGTATTGCCATTACAAGTCTTTCTGCACTCAGCAAAGAGGATTATCAGCTCGCCGCCAGTTCAGCCGGCAGCCGGAATTCGATATTTTCTTCGCGGCCCGGAAGCACCGAAACCGCGACCGGTCCAATGCGCCTCAAGGCCTCGATCACGTCGTCAACAAGCACCTCCGGCGCCGAGGCTCCGGCCGTGATGCCGACGGCCTTGGCGTCTTTCAGCCACTCCGGATTGAGCTCGCTGCCATCGGCGATCAGATAACTCGCAACACCGACTTCGGTGCCGATTTCGCGCAACCTGTTCGAATTGGAACTGTTGTTGGCCCCAACCACCAGGATAACGTCGACGAGTTTACTCAGGTCCCTTACCGCAGATTGGCGATTCTGTGTCGCATAGCAGATATCCCGGATATCGGGGCCTTGAATGTCTGTAAAACGCTCGTGAAGGGCCGCGATGATGTCCTTGGTGTCGTCCACGCTGAGCGTGGTTTGGGTGATATAGGCCACCGGAGCGTCGGTCGGCAGCGCGAGCGCCACGACATCGTCGACATTCTGGACCAACAGCACCGGGCCTGGAACCTGGCCCATGGTTCCCTCGACCTCGGGATGGCCGGCATGGCCGATCAGGACCAGGGAGCGGCCCTTCGACATATACCGTTTGCCCTGGTTGTGGACCTTGGTCACCAGCGGGCAGGTGGCGTTGAGCACCGGCAGGCCGCGCGAGGCCGCCTCTTCCTCGACACTTCGCGCGACGCCATGGGCGCTGAAAACCGTGACGGCGTGAGGCGGCACCTCGGAAAGATCCTCAACGAAAATCGCGCCTTTGTTCTTCAGGCTCTCGACCACGTATTTGTTGTGAACGATCTCGTGGCGCACATAGACCGGGGGGCCATATTTCTCGAGCGCGCGCTCGACGATTTCAATCGCCCGCACGACGCCCGCGCAAAACCCGCGCGGTTGCGCCAGATAGACTTCCATTGGACGGCCGTTACGCAACTTCTACCACCCTCATTTTGACTCTTCATCCGATGCGGACATTGGCAACTATTTGCAGGCAGCTATTTGCTGACAACCAATTGCAATATCCGCACCAACCCCTCACCGGACCTGCTGGCGCAGGGCTTTGTGTCAAAAAATGACGGGATAGGAAAGGTGGGTCCAGCCGGATGGCAGCGGAAACAGCTATATGCCGCCCCCAGCGTTAATTTAGGTAACATAATACTTTATTTTGACCGATCCAAGGCTGAATGCCTCACAGCTGCGCCATTATAGACGCTCAAACGGCGGCATAATGTCCGACAGCTCGAATTTGGCGTCTTCTAGGCCGTTTTCTCTGGCAGTGCAAAAAAACGCGAAAACAACATTAGATTGGCCCTGGGAACTCCGCTAGATAGCGGACGTTTCCGGCAGGCCGCTAACACCCAGAAAGAAGAGATGTGCTGACAAAGATAGTTATTTCGATTGTCCAGGCCTGCACACGCTTTGCCGCCACGACTGTTCTGATAGCCCTCGGCTTTGCGATAGCGGCCGGCTTCTATACCGCTGAACATTTCGAGATCAATACCGACATCAACACGCTGATTTCTCCCGATCTCGACTGGCGCAAGCGCGACATTCAATTTGATACGGCTTTCGACCGGGACCGCACGATTCTGGCGGTGGTGGAGGCGCCGACCCCCGAGCTGACCAACTCGGCAAGTGCTGCGCTCTACCAGAAGCTGTCCGGCGACAAGCAGCATTTCGAGTCGCTGCAGCCGCTCGGTTCGGGCGAGTTCTTTGAAAAGAACGGGCTTTTGTTCCTGCCGACCCAGGAGGTCGCCCGTTTCACCGGCCAGTTCGGGTCGGCCGCTCCGCTCATCGAGATCATGGCCGGCGATCCGAGCATCCGCGGTCTGACGGGTGCGCTGGAAACCGCTCTCGCCGGTATCAAACGCGGCCAGATCAAGCTCGACAGCGCCGAGCGGCCCTTCAACCAGATCGCGCAGACGCTCGAGGATGTGCTGAAGAACGGCAACGCCACCTTCTCATGGCGCGAGCTCGTCAGTGACAAGCCTTTGACCGATTCCGATCGGCGGGCCTTCATCGAGTTCAAGCCGATCCTCGATTTCAACGCGCTCGAGCCCGGCAAGGCCGCAACCGACGCCATCAGGCAGGCGGCAAGCGATCTCAACCTCACAGGCCAATATGGCGCGCGGGTCCGCCTGACCGGGCCGGTGCCGATCGCCAATGAGGAATTTGCGACGGTCGCCGATGGTGCTGTCGTCAATGGGGTGGGCACCGTTTTGGTCGTGCTTGTCATTCTCTGGCTGGCGCTGCATTCGGTGAAGATCATCTCGGCGGTGTTCGCCAACCTGTTCATCGGCCTTTCGATCACCACGGCGATCGGCCTGAAGATGGTCGGCTCGCTCAATCTGCTCTCGATTGCATTTGCCGTTTTGTTTGTCGGACTGGGGGTGGATTTCGGCATTCAGTTCAGCGTCCGCTACCGTTCGGAGCGTTTCAAAGGCAACGATTTGAGGGCGGCGCTGGCGAAAGCCGCCGAACGTTCCGCAGTCCCGCTCTCGCTCGCGGCGATGGCGACAGCGTCAGGGTTCATGTCGTTTCTGCCGACCGACTACAAAGGCGTCTCTGAACTCGGCGAAATCGCCGGCGTCGGCATGCTGGTGGCCTTTTTATCGAGCATCACCGTGTTGCCGGCCTTGCTCAGCCTGCTCAACCCGCCGGGGGAAGACGAGCCGGTCGGCTACGCTTTTCTGGCCCCGGTCGATCATTTCCTCGAAAAGCACCGCGTGCTCATCGTTGGCGGAACCTTGCTGGTAGCGGCGGCCGGTCTGCCGCTTCTCTACTTCCTGCACTTCGATTTCAACCCGATGCATTTGCGCAATTCCAATGTTGAATCGATCGCCACGTTTCTCGACCTGAGAAAAGATCCGAACACCGGCGCCAACGCCATCAACGTGATGACGAATTCGGAA
>Ga0210394_10008460_pt1 | contig 10578 bp, 8 predicted proteins | sample IncBWC12MmetaG_FD_160121 | JGI IMG/M metagenome (GOLD analysis project Ga0210394, IMG submission 160121) | Forest soil microbial communities from Barre Woods Harvard Forest LTER site, Petersham, Massachusetts, United States - Inc-BW-C-12-M | ecosystem: Environmental > Terrestrial > Soil >... | reverse complement strand
GCGTACCTCGGTGGGCCGGTTGAGCCAGTACGAGTAGTCCGGTAGGTCAAAATCGCAGGTACCGCCCGGGATGGCGCTGCGGTGCTTGATGGCGCTCAGGAACTCCGAATCGCGCAATGGCCCCATATAGTTGCCGCCGACCGTCGAGAGATCGTGGCGCAATTTCACCAGGTTCGACATCAGCGACTTGAGCCGGCCCGGGTCGACACCGGTTTTGGACTGGTACTCCTTGAGCACATTCACGTGACGCTCGAGCTCTTTCAGCACCTCGCTGCGTGAATCGCCGCGTGCCGTGATGGCCAGGATCTCGAGCAGGCTCGAGACTGCCGCACGCGCGCTCCAGGGACTCGCCGACTCGCTGTGATAGGTCGCTTGCGTATAGAGGAATTCCAGGCGCAGGAAGGTACGCATGCGCTCGTTGAGGGGCTGCTCATAGACGATCGGCGCCGACTCGAGGTCCGCTTGGGTCTGTGGATCGGGGTGAGAGTTCATCAGCCTATTCTGAGCCAACCGAAGGCCCAGGGTAAACCTCGGGTTTAGGAATTAATCCCCGTCCGGGTGCCCTGCTGCGGCCAGGCGCAGATATTGCTGGTGCAAAGCATCGACCGCCTGTCGCAATTCCGTGACGGTACCGCCGTTGGGCAGCACATCGTCAGCCGCAGCTAGTCGCGCTGAGCGGGGCGCCTGGGAGGCGAGGATGGCCTGCGCCTGCTCCGACGAGCAGTGATCACGTGCCATCACGCGCTGCAACTGAACGGCTTCGTCCACGTCGACCACCAATATGCGGTCCACGCGATCCCGCGACCCGCCTTCGATGAGCAGCGGAATGGCCATCACAATGTACGGTCCCACCGCCGCCGCGGCGTTTCGGTCCATGTCGGTCCGGATCAGCGGATGAAGAATCGCCTCGAGGTCGCGTCGTGCGTCCGGATCGCTGAATACGATCTCTCGCAATGCGCGCCGGTCGAGCTCACCGTTCTCGGCGACGACGCGGGAGCCGAAGCGGTCGATCACCTGCTGAAGTCCGGGCTTGCCCGGCGCGACCACTTCACGAGCGGCCGCATCGGCGTCGATGACCGGGACACCCAAGTCCATAAATCGTTGGGCGACAGTGCTCTTGCCGCTGGCGATGCCGCCGGTGAGGCCGATGAGCAGGCGGCGCCCCATGACTTAGTGCTTGAGGCCGGACACGCGTAGATAGCTGCTGACCAATACATCGCCGTACATCATGGCGATCCAGCCTGCAGCGGCGAGGTATGGCCCAAAGGGCATCGGCGCGGCGCGGTCGCGGCCGCGCAGGACGATCAAGAAGATTCCCACCACTGCGCCGGTGGCGGCGGACAGCAGGATCACCAAGGGCAGTAGCTTCCAGCCCAACCACGCACCCAGTGCGGCGAAGAGTTTGAAGTCGCCGAAACCCATGCCTTCCTTGCCGGTGATCAAGCGAAAGATGTGAAACACCAGCCAGAGGCTTCCATAGCCTGCGGCCGCGCCGATGAGGGCGTCGCGCGCGGACACCGGGATCGGGCTACCGGCAATGGGTCCTACGACGACCGCCGCCAGCAAGCCGGCCCACATCAGCGGGAGCGTAATGCCATCGGGCAGCAGCTGGTGGTCGATGTCGATGCCGGTGAGTGCGATCAAGCTCCACGTGATGAGGAGTGCGCAGGCTGCGGACGCACCAAAACCGAAGTGCCATGCTACCCACGCCGAGAGCAAGCCGGTCGCCAGTTCCACCAAGGGATAGCGCTTGGAGATCGGGGCTTTACAGGACGCGCAACGGCCGTGCAGCAACAGCCAGCTCACCAGCGGTATGTTCTGCCAGGCCTTGATCGGCGCCTTGCAGGCCGGGCAGGCGGAACGCGGGTTGCTCAATGTCAACGGCTCGGGGACTTCCTGGACCCATGTTGCTGCCGCGGCGGTCTCGTCGATCGGGGATGAGAACTCCGCCGCCTGGGTGCGCCACTCGCGTTCCAACATGATGGGCAGGCGGTAAATGACGACGTTGAGAAAGCTACCGATGACCAAGCCGAGCACGAACACTGACCCTGCGAAGACCGCGGGGCTATGGGCGTAGAGCGTGGCGAGATCGTTCAGCATGGGCTAAACAAAGATCTCGGCCACGCCGTTCTGACAGACTAAATCGCGGAACCGAGTTTGAAGATGGGCAGGTACATGGCGATCACCATGCCGCCGACCAGTACGCCCAAAATGGCCATGATCATGGGCTCGAGGAGGCTCGACATGCTGTCGACGGCATTGTCGACTTCGGCCTCGTAGAATTCGGCCACTTTGCCCGACATCGTGTCTAGCGAGCCCGATTCCTCGCCCACTGCGATCATTTGCACCACCATGTTCGGAAAGATACCGGTATTTTCCATGGCGCGTTGCAAGCGTTGACCTGTGGCCACTTCGTCCTTCATGCGCAAGGTGGCTTCTTCATAGACGATATTACCGGTGGCACCGGCCACCGATTCCATGGCTTCCACCAGGGGCACACCGGCGGCAAACATCGTCGACAGCGTTCGCGCAAAGCGCGCAATCGCCGACTTGACCAAAATGGGTCCGATGATGGGAAACTTGAGCATGGCCCGGTCGATCGCGCGGCGCATATTTCTCGAGCGCTTGTGAAAATAAATGAATGCGTAGATCGCGCCGCCCACCACGACGGCCACTATCCAACCCTGGTGCTGCATGAACTTCGACATGTTCACGACCATTTGCGTAAATGCCGGCAGATCCGCGCCAAAGCCCTTGAACAATGACTCGAATTGGGGAATGACGAATATCAGCAATATGACGGTCACAATGATTGCGACGATCAAAACCGCTGCGGGGTAGAACATGGCCTTTTTTATCTTCTTCTTCAAGGCTTCAGTTTTTTCCTTGTAAGTGGCGATTTTGTCCAGCAAGGTCTCCAGTGCACCGGCTTGTTCGCCTGCGGTGACTAGGTTGACGAACAGATCATCGAAGTACAAGGGGTGCTTCGCGAGCGATTCGTGCAAAGTGCCGCCGGATTCGATACTTCCCTTGATGTCCAGCACCAGCTTTTGCATGGCCGGCTTTTCATGACCGTTGCCGATAATCTCGAAGGCCTGCACCATCGGAATGCCCGCCGACATCATGGTCGCGAGCTGGCGGGCGAACACCGCGATGTCCATCGGCGTTACTTTGCCGCCAGATCGAAATGCATTGCTCGGGGTTTTAACCTTGGTGGCCGCTACGCCCTGGCGGCGCAGATCGGCCCGCAGCGCCGCTTCGTTCGCGGCCAGCGATTTGCCGCGCACTTTGTTGCCGCGTTTGTCTTTGCCTTCCCATAAAAACTGGGTTTCTTTCTTGCCCGCGGTTGCCGATACGGCCATAAATACGGTCCTTCCGTTACCTACTAATCGATGGTGACGCTGTTGACTTCTTCCAAGCTCGTCACGCCGTCCTTCACTTTCTGGAGACCTGCACGACGCAGATTCCAAATACCGTCCTTGGTCGCTTGATCATTGATGTCCATGGCGCCGCCGCCTTCCATGATGATGCGGCCGATGGTTTCGGTCACAGGCATGACCTGGTAAATACCCATGCGACCCTTGTAGCCGTCCGTACACTGCCCGCATCCGACGGCCCTGAACACTCTTATCCCATTCTCGATATCCGCGGCTTCGAACCCTTCCTTTTTCAGCGCTTCGGCTGGGATATCGATCGGTTGCTTGCAGTTGCTGCACAGCTTGCGTGCTAGGCGCTGCGCGATGATGAGGCTGACCGACGTTGCAATGGCGTAGGGTTTGACCCCCATGTCGACCAACCGCGTCAGAGTTTGCGGTGCATCGTTCGTATGCAAAGTCGACAAGACCAAGTGCCCGGTCTGCGCCGCCTTGATCGCGATCTCCGCGGTTTCCAAGTCGCGGATTTCGCCGACCATGATGACATCCGGGTCCTGCCGCAGAAACGCGCGCAGGGCAGCCGCAAACGTCAATCCGACTTTGTTATTGACGTTCACTTGATTGATGCCCGGAAGATTGATTTCCGCCGGGTCTTCCGCGGTGGAAATATTGCAATCTTCGGTGTTGAGGATATTGAGGCCGGTATACAACGACACCGTCTTGCCGCTGCCCGTGGGGCCTGTTACCAAGATCATTCCCTGGGGCTTGGCGAGATATTTGAGGTAGAGCTCGCGCTGCAGCGGCTCATAGCCCAGTGCGTCGATGCCCAGCATCGCGCTGGACGGATCGAGAATACGGGTGACCACCTTCTCGCCGAACAGGGTCGGGCAGGTGCTGACGCGAAAATCGATGGCGCGGTTCTTCGATAGCCGCATCTTGATGCGACCATCCTGCGGCACCCGGCGCTCCGCGATATCGAGCCGCGCCATGACCTTAAGACGCGCGACGATCTTGACCGCCAACTGCACGGGAGGTAAGGCGACTTCCTTGAGAACGCCGTCCAACCGCGTCCGGATGCGGAACATCTTTTCGTACGGCTCAAAGTGAATATCCGATGCGCCTTTCTTGATGGCGTCGAGCAATATTTTATTGACGAAACGCACGATGGGGGCGTCTTCAACGTCATCGCGCCCTAGGGCGTCCGCATTGGGATCTTCATCGCCGCCCGTGACTTCGAGATTCTCGAGGTCGAAGTCGTCATCGGTCAGGCTCGGCATGACCGATTCGGCCTGATCCATGGCCTTACCGACCGCCAATTGCAGCTTGTCGTCCTCGACAACGACGAATTCAATGCTCATTGACGTCTGGAAGCGAATCTCATCCAGCGCGTGCAGATTGGTGGGATCCGCAACGGCCAGGAACAAGCGTTTACCGCGCTTCATCAGCGGCAATACACGGTGTTTCTGCAACAACTTGTCGCTTACGGCGCGGACTGCGTCCATATCGATCGCAACCGCGTCTAAGTCCAGCAACGGGACGCCAAACTCGTTCGAAGCGGAAATGGCGATATCGCGAGCGGTCGCCAGGTTGGTCGCCACCAAATGGGTCACTAGACTGACCCGTTTCTCCTTCGATCGGGTAATCGCATCCTGCATGGCCTGTTCGTCCAACAGGCCATCCTGGACGAGGCGCTGCGCGAGGCCCCCGAGGGCCGCGCGGCTGGTGCCGCCAACTGACGCTATTGCGTTATCATTCATGGACTTAAGCCAAATCCCATGCCTGTGATTCCAGGCTACTATCGATAGCTAGCTGAGCAATTGTCAAATCATCCATGATAGTCGCACATTGAAGCAGCCACCCTCGTGACTTCGATCGCAAAATGGGCTGTCAACGTGCTTTGGAGTATTGTCCCCCAAAAAAGAAGCCCCTCCACTGGAGGGGCTTCGGTTGCTGCCTTAGAGTCGCTCAGTAGCGTCGGCAGCGCATCGCCATTACTTGCAAGACGTCGGAGTGTAACGGGCCAAAAGGTTGCCGAGAGCAATGCCCTTCAAACCGTTGGCCGTCGCAGTGGCGCTTGTCAAAGTGGCGCAACCCCAGTCCATGTTGCCCGTCAGGCCGGGACCTAGCACCACAAAAGCAGCGCCAGTATTGATGTTGGGGGTCAATTTCAACGTTTGAGTGCTGATCTGGGGCACAGTGGCATTGTAGGTCACCGTGATAACACCCGTGGCTGCGATGGTAACGCCCGTCACGTACTTCGTGGGCGTCGGGATCCAGCTCGCCGCCAGAGCGGTTACGCCCGCCATGTCACCCGACTGGTAAGCTTCAGCCACCGCAGTCTTCGCGGCATCGGCAAGGCCAATACCTTCCGTCACCTTCGCGCGAATCGTGTAGTCCTGATAGGCCGGGATGGCGATCGCCGCCAAAATACCGATGATCGCGACCACGATCATCAATTCGATGAGGGTGAAACCCTGTTGCACTTTCTTGAACATTTTGACTCCTGTTAACGACACAAACAAATCCCTAATTCGAACAACGGCCAATGCCGGTGATAGGCAGAGAGCAAGCGGTGTGCCAACGCCCGCTGGTTGCACCTAAGCTATTGAAATTACGTGTTTTTATCGAATGCCGGTGGGTGTGACTTGACATAGAATCGTCGTCGTACGGCGCCGCGGCTGGCGCACAGGGTCACAGAGTGACATTTTTTGTCACGGACCTGGGGAATTTCTAGGCTCTCAGTCCTTTCAAGGGTCCGATGAACCTTTCGTAGTGACGCCAGCGCTGTACTGACCGTCTATAAATTTTCTGCCGCACCTGCCAGGCGCTGGCCGTGTTAATAGTGTGCTCGGTCTTGTCGAACGATAGACAACGATCGTCCCACTCGAGTTCGAGGAAATCCAGGATCCTATGGGTCCAGACGACTTGATCGGCGACGAGTCCTTCGTAGGGTACCTCGAGTACCGTCCCAGCAGGCAGCGCCGTGACCCAATGCTTCATCAATCGCTGATGCACCCGGTAATAGTCCGCGAGGTCGGCCAGGTCCGTGGTGAACCCCAGGCCCGTCAAGAAGTTCTGGAAATAACACGAGAGACAGGTGTCAATTGGGTCCCTGCGCATGTAGATAATGCGCGCCTTCGGAAATACCGAGTGCAACAGACCTAGATAGTCGCAATTGAAGTTGTTCTTATCGACGACGCGCAGCGCGTCGGACCCATGGAGCGCGAGAATACCCAAGTAGTCGTCCGCCAGCTTTTTCCTGGCCGGCTCGCCGAGGACTCCTTGCAGTAGCTCAGCCCGGTTCGCGCGTCCGGACTCGGGCCAAAACTGCAATTCTCCTGCACCTGTAGCTGACGGATGTGACGCAATGATTTGCTCGACCAGCGAGGTGCCGGAACGTGGCATTCCCGAGACAAAAACAGGCTTCATGGAGGCAGAGCCGCCATCTGCCACCCTCGCCAGCGCCTCCCGCGAATGACTGAGAATCATGTCGTCGGCGAAACTGGAGTGCGCTTCTCGATCGTATTTTTGCGCCACCGTTTTCAGCAACTCGTTCGCGGTTCTGTAATTCTGGAAAGCTCGTTCAAATTCATCGACGTCATCGCAGTACTTTCCAATCGCAAAACGAAGCTCGGCCTCCTGCCAGAGGGGGATTGCGCTCCCTACTATCTCCTCCGCCCCCTTCAACCAGTCACTGTCAGCAGGGGTCATTTTTCGAAGGGTGGTTAGGGCGGCCCAGGCGCCCGGCAGGTTCGGTGCGACTTTCAATGCGCGCTTGATGAAGGATTCAGCCTCTTGGAACCGCCCTTCAGAGCGCGCGATCTGCCCCAGACCCAGCAGGGCCTCAGCTTGCCGAGGGTCCAACTTCAGAGCCTTCTTGCAGGCAGCCGTGGCTTCGCGCAGGCGACCCGCGATGACGAGAACCAAGCCAAGCTTGCTGCGCGCATCGGCGTATTTCGGATTTATCTTCACGGCGCGCCGTAAATATTTCTCGGCTTCCGGCGCGTTACCTTGCAGTACAGCCGCAAGATTGCAAAGGGTCTCAGCGGACATAGGGTTGATTTCGAGGCTTTCCCGATAGCACCGCTCCGCCTCTTCATAGTGGCCGAGGCTAAAAAAGGCCACACCGAGGTTGCACTTGGCCTCCGGATTGCGAGGTTCAAACTCGAGCAATTCCTGATAGTGGACCGCGGCTTGCGCATAGGCGTGCTCCGTAAGGCACTTATTGCCTTGATGAAGCAGATCCTGCATTTGGACGGAGTCGAGCCTAAGGGGCGCCGAGTCGCCGGTATTTGCCGCTTCAGGCTGATCCTGGGAAAGGTGCAATATCAACGACTGGGTCATTTCATCGGCAATCGAGGGTTCGACGCCGTTCTCGATCAATCTCCACTTGAACGAGTTCGCGAATTTTGCCTTCTTGTAGAAATTCAATCGCAGCGTGCGGACCTCGCGGTCGGCGCGCTGCAGCAGCGCTTCCAAGACGCCGGCCTCTTCTTTGCGTGTGCCATTTGCGCTGCGCGGCGATGCGGACGGCGCCAGCGAGTCGGCTAGCGCGACGCCGGCATTGGTGGCGTCGTGTGCATTGAACCATTCGAGCATGGTTTGTAATCCATACAGGTTAAGTAGTCGACGCGGCGGTGATGCGCTCAATCACTAATGGCGCACCGCCCGCCCAGAATGAACCCGGACAGTATCGAAAACCATTCGCCCTTGCTATGTCAAATACGCGCCACTATGAGGTTAATCACAATATTCATTCAATGCCGAGTTTCTTGATCCGGTACCGGAGCGCCCTGAAGCTCATACCGAGCACCTTTGCGGCGGCGGTCTTGTTGTACCTTGTTTGTTCCAGCGCTTTCAATATGGCGTCGCGCTCTATATCTTCAAGATGGTCGCCCAACCCACCGCCGGTGAGTGAATTCACACCTCCATCCGCGATCCGCGCCGAGGTCATTGCCACAGGCGAGGGACGGAGTTGAATGTCACTGACATGAATTTCTCCGTTGATGGTCAATGTGATCGCGCGCTCGAGAATGTTTTCGAGTTCTCGAACATTCCCGGGAAAGGTATAGGTCTCGAGGGCGCTCAACGCGTCCTTTCCCAGCGAGGGGGCGGTGATCTTCATGCGGCGTCCGAGCCTGCGCAGGATCGCTTCGGCGAGTTCAGGCACATCCTCGGGCCGTTCTCTCAACGACGGCACCCGTAATTCGATGACATTTACCCGATAGAACAAGTCCTCGCGGAATTTTCCTTCCGCAACCAGGTTGGCGAGATTCTTGTGCGTCGCCGACAGAATTCGCACATCGATGGCCACTTCGAGCTGTTCTCCCACGGGGCGCACGGCCTTTTCCTGGATGACCCGCAGCAGCTTGACCTGCATGTGGAGCGGCAAATCGGCGATTTCATCGAGGAACAGCGTGCCGCCTTCCGCGGACTGAATGAGGCCTTTCTTGTCGGTCACTGCGCCGGTGAAGCTGCCGCGTTTGTGGCCGAAGAGCTCGCTTTCCATGAGTTCGGTGGGAATTGCACCGCAATTGACCGGCACGAAGGGGCCGTCCCGCCGAGGGCCGGACTCATGGATGAGTTTAGCCACCAATTCCTTGCCAGTCCCGGATTCACCGTAGATGTGCACCGGGGCCTGGCTGCGCGCGACGCGGGCAATCATTTCGCGCAAGTGCTGCATGGCGGCGGAAGCCCCCAGCAAGCGGGGGCCGAACACGCTGGTGTCGCCGTCATTAGTGTCGGACAGCTTGATGGCCGTGGCGACCAATTTGCGCAGTCCCACGAGGTCCAAAGGCTTCGAGACGAAATCGAAGGCTCCGGCTTTAAGTGCGCGCACGGCGGTTTCCATGTTTCCGTGGGCAGTGATTACGGCGACGGGTACGCTCTGCGTATGTTGCTGCATCCACTCGACGAGCTCCAAGCCATCGCCATCCGGCAACTGCATGTCCGTCAAGCACAAATCGAAGCGCTCGGTCTTCAGCAAGCGTTGCGCGGCAGCCACGGTGTTTGCAGTACGCGGGCTCAACTCCATGCGCTGCAGCGTGATGGACAACAGTTCGCATAGATCCGGCTCGTCGTCGACGATCAAGACACTGGGCTTGGGCATGTCGCTATTGTAGCGTCAGCCGGCGACAGCGGCGGTTTCGGTTGGGCAAAGTATCCTCGCTCCGTTGCGCGGGTGCACGTCGTGTGGGCTATATTAGGATCCTGGCCTCGGACCGACCATCCCTTCGTGGACCACACCTTTGCCATTCCGGTTTACCGCTCGGCACCAAATCTTGCCGCCCTGGTTGAGTCACTGCGCGCACAGATCGGGGCAGCCAGCGCGATTCTGCTTGCGACTTCGACACCGTCTTCCGAGCTAGACGGATTTGCAAAACGGTATGGCGTGCCGTTGCTCGTCAATCCGCAGCGCGTCGACATCGCCGCGGACTGGAATTTTGCGCTGGCGGCGGCTCCGACCGAGTTGGTGACGCTTGCCCATCAGGACGATGAATTTGCGCCGAGCTATGTCGCCCGGCTTAGCAGCGAACTGCGCCGTTATCCCGGCGCGTTGATTGGGTTCTGCGACTACTCGGAGCACACGCCGCAGGGCCCGCGTCCCACCAATATCAACCTCGGGATCAAGCGCTGGCTGCGTGAACGAGCCTTTGGCGAGCGAGAGTACATCACCGACGTCCGCGACAAGGTGCGCCTGTTGTCGCTGGGTAACCCGATCTGCTGTCCCAGCGTCATGTTCGATCGGTCGGTGCTTGCCGATTTCCGATTTCCCGGCGGATTTCAGACCAACCTGGATTGGATGGCGTGGCTGGAACTGGCGCGCCGACCGGGCGGGTTCGTTTATGTGCGCGAACGTCTGGTATCGAAGGGTGTCCATGCAGAGAGCGAGACCACGGCGGCCATTGCCAATCGGGCGCGCGAGCGTGAGGATCGCGCACTGTTCGATGCCCTTTGGCCGCGCCCGGTTGCCGCCGCGCTGGCAACCTTGTATCGGCTGGGCTATCGCGCCAATCGTTTCTAGGCAGCCACGCCGCCCAGGCTGATGCAGACCACTCCCAGAGTGACGAGGGCAATCCCGGTCCATTGCACCGGGGAGAGTGTCTCGCCATAAACGAACCACGCGGACAGGGCCATCAATGTGTAGAAGCCTGCGCCGACGGTCGCCGTGGCAACGCCGAGCTTTTCACGCGAGACGATGACC
>Ga0210394_10008459_pt1 | contig 10579 bp, 11 predicted proteins | sample IncBWC12MmetaG_FD_160121 | JGI IMG/M metagenome (GOLD analysis project Ga0210394, IMG submission 160121) | Forest soil microbial communities from Barre Woods Harvard Forest LTER site, Petersham, Massachusetts, United States - Inc-BW-C-12-M | ecosystem: Environmental > Terrestrial > Soil >... | reverse complement strand
CGTGCGCGCCAACAAATTTCTGGCGCAGACCATAGGCCCGCGCGACCCGGCGAATATCAGGCTCGGCGAAAGCGTGTTCCTCATCCTCGGCGGCCTGTTCAAGAAGGTGATCATCGCCAATTACCTCTCCACCGGTTTCGTCGACAGCGTGTTCCGCGATCCCACGGCGAATTCGAGCCTCGACCTGATTTTCGGCATGTACGGCTATGCGCTGGTGATCTATTGCGACTTCAGCGCCTATACCGACATCGCCATCGGGGTCGCCAATCTGCTCGGCTACGAGTTTCCGCAAAACTTCAATTATCCGTACCGTGCCGTCTCGGTGCAGGATTTCTGGCGGCGCTGGCACATGTCGCTGTCGAGCTGGCTGCGCGATTATCTGTATATCCCGCTCGGCGGCAGCAAGTTCGGCGCGCTGGCAACCTACCGCAACATCATGATCACCATGGCGCTCGGCGGGTTGTGGCATGGCGCCAGCTGGGCGTTTTTGATCTGGGGCTGCCTGCATGGCGCGGCTCTGGTCATCGAGCGCATGCTCGGCATCACCGGCGATCATAGCGCCGCCAAGCGCGGCACGTTCGCCACGGCACTCGGCTGGCTGGTGACGACGCAGTTCGTCTGCCTGGCCTGGGTGTTCTTCCGAGCGCCTTCGACCGACGCCTGGCTCGGCTATTTCGCGACGATGTTTGGTGGGCGGAGCTGGTCCACCAGCGTGACGCCGTTCGTCGCCTTCATCTTCGCGCTCGGCGCGCTGTCGCACATTTTGCCGCCGCGCTGGTTCGTGACGCTGGAACAGCGCTACGACGAAGCGCCGCTTCCGGTAAAAGTGCTGGTGCCGTTCGTCGTCATCTACCTGATCTCCGTCGCGGCGCCGGCCGGCATCGCGCCATTCATCTACTTTCAGTTTTGAGGACTGTCGCGATGAAGCACGCCGACCCAACCGAGTTCGAGCGACCGCACCCCGCGAGCGCAGTGCGTACCGCGTCGATCGTCATCTATGCGACGCTCATGCTGCTCGCGGTCACCATCCCGCAGAGCGTGGTGAACTGGCTCGCCGACATGAACGGCAATCCGCTCGAGGAGACCGCGTTGCGCGGCGCGCAGCTTGTGCGAAACCTGTCGGAGCGGGCCGGTGTTGCGACCGTGTACCAGCGTGCGAGGGACATTTTCATCGCGATTTCCGGCGTCGAGCCCGATTAGGCCTTATTTTGCAGCTAATCCTGGCCGGGAAATACAGAAAATGACCGTGGTTTAATCGTTCTTTGAACATATTGATCAAGAGATTAGCGGCGGGGTCGGAGTGGAAGCGGGACGAATGTTGCGTTCGAAATGGGTGTTGGTCGGGCTGATTGCGCTGGCGGTGCTGCCGCCGGCGGTGCCGTCGCTTGCCGGCGGCACCTATGTGCTCGGCGACAGCATCGGCGACGGCTTAGCGACCACCATGGGCTTTAACAATCTCGCCGAGATCGGCATCCACATCCGCGGCCCCAAGGCGCTGGCGCAGATCGCGCGGACGCCGCCCGGCTCGACGGCGTACATCTTCCTCGGCACCAACGACGCCGAGGGCAGTCTCAAGAATATCGACAAGAGCATCGACGATATTCTGGACGCTGCCGCGCAACGCCAGCTCACCGTGATCTGGGTCGGGCCGCATTGCGTGCGCAAGGCCTGGGACAAACAGGCCAGCGAGCTGGATCAAATACTGCGCAACCATCTCGCCAAGGCTTCCGTAAACAAGGCTGCCGTCAAATATATCGGCACGCGCGATGCCGGCATCTGCTCGGGAAGATTTCACGAGCCCGACGGCGTGCATCTCACCGCCAAAGGCTACCGCTATATGTGGGCGATGATCGACGGCGCGGGCGGTACGCCGAACACGGCGGTCGCCAGCGCGCCGCAAAAGCCGAACGATACGGCAAAACCCACCGACGCCGATCTCACGACCGCATCGCTCGTACCGCGGCCGGCGCAGCCGCGCGTCGACCATCGCCTGGTCATGGAAATCCACGTCCCCGGCGCGCCATCGGACCCGTTGGTGTGGACCCGGAGTCAGAATTGAAGCATGATCCGGAAAAGTGGAATCCGGTTTTTCCGAAAAGATCATGCTCCGCTAAAATGCCAGAGGGCAATCGGTTCAGTCTGAAACGATTGCCCTCTGGCGTAGCGGCAAGTGCCGCGGCGCCGCGTTATATTGTGATCGCGTGAGAAACGGCCGCAGATTTATCGGCCGTAATTTTTTGGATCGAATTGATGGCTCGCACACAACGGGACCGCTTGTCGTTCGCCGTTATGCTTGTCGGCGGCGGCTGCGTCGTTTTGGTCGCCGGCGTGCTGATCTCGGTGCTGCGCTCGCCCGCGGTGCCGCGGCCGCGCGGCCTTATCACGGTGGTGGAGCAGGTCGCGCCGGAGACGACTCATCCGCCGCAGGACAGCCGCGACGATGCGCGCATTCCGTCAGCGACCGAGCCGGCGCCGCAGGCGCCGGGGGCGCGCGTTGCCGGCGCGCCGCCGGCCACCGATAGCGGCGCCGCTGCGCCCGCGGCGGCAACGCCCTCGCAGCCTGTCGTGGAAGTCTCAACGCTGCCGCTGAAATCGAGCACCAGCGGGCCGGGGAATTCCGCCCCGAAAGCGCAGGGCCAGCGCGGTCTCGTCATTTTGCAGATCGGCGACAGCCACACTGCGGCGGATTACTTCACCGGCGAATTGCGGCAGAAGCTGCAGGCGCGTTACGGCGACGGCGGTGTCGGCTATCTCGATGCCGGCAAGCCGCATCTCGGCGTGCGCTCCGGCGCCATGAAGATCACGGCGTCGTCGGGCTGGACCTATCATTCGATCCAGCGCTCCGACAACGTCGCCGAGTTCTGGCTGTCCGGCTTCAATGCAGTTGCGACCGCGTCCGGTGAAGCGCTGACATTTGCGTCCGATGCGCCGGTGCCGTTCGATTCGATCGAGATCGAAGCGCTGCGCCAGCCGGGCGGGGGTTCGATCGACATTAGTCTCGACGGCACGGTCAAGAGCAGCGCCGATCTCGGCGGCTCTACCGTCGAGCCGGTGGTCTTAAGGTTGCGGCCCGACGGCGCCACGAGCGACCGCGTCCGCCAGATCGAGATCCGCACCCGCGGCACCGGCGTCGTCAGCATCGCCAGCATCGGCATCTACCAGAAGCAATCGGGCGTCTCGTACAACAATATTGGCTATCCCGGCGCCACCATCGACCTCGTCAACAAGTTCGACGAGAAGCTGATGGCGGACGGCTTGCGCCGGCTCGATCCGCAGATCGTCGTGCTCGTCTTCGGCACCAATGAGGCGTCGAAACCCAATCTCGACGCGGCGCGCTACGAGCGCAACTACGAAAAGGCGGTCGCGCGAATCCGGGCAGCGCTGCCCAACGCGCAAATCGTGCTGGTCGGGCCGCCCGATGGCGCCGAGCGCCCGCCGCATTGTCTAGGCAAAGGTCCGGCCGACGCCGCCTGCCATCCGGCGCCGCCGAGCGACGGCTCATCGTGGACGGAGCCGACCGATTGCGACTGGCACACCATCGCGCATCTCGATCTCGTTCGCGACGTCGAACGCAAGATCGCCGGGCGCCACGGCTTCGTCTATTGGAACTGGGCGACGATCAATCCCAACCAGTGCGCCGCGCACCAACTGGTCAACGCCTCGCCGCCGCTGATGACGCCGGACCACGTGCACTTCACGCCGGCCGGCTATGTCAAAGGCGCCGACCTTTTCCTCAACGCCTTGATCCCGGTGATCGACAAGCTGCAGGTGCGGCCCAACATCGCCGCCAATAATTAACGCGCCGCGCCGACAGGGAGCGTTGCGATCGTCGGACCCTGCGCCGTCGCTTTGGCGTCAGCTTGGCCAAGTCTGCGGCAGACCGAGGAAGGCCCGCTTCATGAAGCCTGCGGCTTCCGGCCAGTGCTTCGGCACGGTCGGCGGCAGATAATCCAGATGATCGAAGAACTCGGCATCGCTGATCTGCCAGGGCGCAACGATGGGTGCCGTAGTCGGCGTCGGCGGCCCCTGCAGCCCAAGGGCCGGCTGGAACGGATTGTGGTCGGCGCCCAGCAGATTGGAGATCGGGTCGCCGATCGGATAGGCGAGCTTGAGCACGAGATCCCACCGCGATGCCAGCACTGAAATGCGGTCGCAATTTTGCGCGGCGTTGGCGTATTCGCCGGTCAAACAGTCCTGATTGATCGCCGCGGCCATAAGACATAGCGAGCTTGCCCGGCGCTGGCCTTTGAGTCGGGCGACGGCTTGCAGCATGAGGCGCGCACCGAGACTGTGCGAGGCGAAGGACAGGCTTTGCGCGGAGGCGCACGACGTCGCGCAGAAATTTGCCAGCCGATTGCCGCAATCCTCCGCCACACCGCCTTCAATCGGATAGTTGATGAACGGTATGATGGTGTCTCCCGGCCACAAAACGCCGACGAACATATTCGGCGAAGGCAGCTGGAGATTCTGGTCGAGCAGTCCCAGCGCGTTCGCGCCGTCCGCCTTGTTGACGTTGAAGCCATGGGTGGCGAACAGGATGTTCTTGCCCGCGACAAGTGCGGGAATCCGTTCTGGCAGGATGAGCAGCCAGCCAGTTGCCGGGGCAGTGCCGTCGCTCTCGTAAAGAACGGGGTCGGTGACGCTGCCGCCGACGTCGTCGGTGCGGAAGTTCAGAAAATAGGTCATTGGCCGCTCAGCTTTTCAGTTTGCCAAGGCTCGTGGCGGCGGCCTGAAGCGCAAGGACCAGGTCTTTGGACACCGGCGCCAAGGGCGTGGCGACGACGCCGATCAGCAGGCACAGCCACAGACGATTGGTGTCACCGGGGAAGACGGCCTCACCGCCAGCGCCGCCAAGGACTATCGCTACCATCATAGAAAGGAACTTGGTGGCGTTGCGATATTTTTGGTCGCCGCGCTCATAGGCCAGGTCGAGTGCACCGCTCAGCGCGGCGTCGAATTGCCCGAGGACGCTGACGTCCTTGGGATCGACGGGCTGGTTGGCGGCGACATTGGCCGCAACCGTTTTGAGCTTGGCGGCGTCCACGCCTGCGGCTTTGGCAAACTGATCCGTTTTGCCTTGCGTCAGGCCGAGATGGATGAGGGACTTGGCTTTCGCCTTCTGGTCCGCTTTGGCGACACCGTTCAGCCAATTGGCCCTTAATGTCTGCACGACCGTGTCTCTGCCATAGGCGGAGGAATCTGCGGGGAGCGCATCAAGATAAGGCTTCAGACCGTCCTTGATGTAGCCGAAGCCGAAATTCGATGGGCCACCGCCGAACAATTTGGTCGTGTCGACCAACCCCATCGCCGCGGTGCCCAGCCCGCCGGCGGCGGCGACGATATTGGCGATACTTGTCATGTTGGATGGATCCGTCATTTTCCCCTCCCGACCGCCGGCCGACGCCCACGCGCCGGTCGATCTGTTGCAACCCAATGCGGGCTCAACCATAAAGAGAGATAAACAACAACGCCAGATAGAAATTTGTCAGGATAATCCGGTCGCCGGTCGGTGCTTTCGTTACGGCACCGCAACGAAGATCCCCGAGCGGCACAAGCTGCAGGTGCGGGCGAATATCGCCTCAAACAACTAGTCTCGCGATCTATGCCGGCGCGTATCGCGTCGGCCACACCAGCGCGACGGCGATCTGCACGGCGCCGGCAGTGAGACCCATGGCGACACCCAATCGCCAAGCCAGATCGTAGGATCCGAAAGCGTCGAACAAATATCCGCCGCCGAAAGCGCCGACGAAGCTGCCGAGCTGATGGCTCATAAAGGCGAGGCCCTGGATCATGGCCTGCCAGCGCAGCCCGAACATTTCGACGACCGCGCCCGCCACCAGCGGGCCGACGCCGAGCCAGAGAAATCCCATCGCCGCGGCGAACACCAGCGTGCCGCCAGGCGTCGGCGGCGCCACGAAATACCAGCCGAGCACCAGCGAGCGCGTCACATAGATCGTGCCGAGCAGGGCGGTCTTCGACCAATGGCCGCCGGCGAAGCCGAAGAACAGGCTGCCGAAATACGTTGAAGACGGCGATCACGCTCAACGCCTCGGCGCTGAGCATCGGGTCCATGCCGCAGATCGCAAGATAGGACGGCAGGTGCGTGGTGATGAAGAGCAGCTGCATGCCGCAGACGAAATAGGCTATAGCCATGACCACGAACGGTCCACGGCCGAGCGCCGAGCGGATCGCCGCCGTCACATTGACGTCGGCGATCTCGTCACCGGCGGCGCGCGGCACGGTGATGCGATCGACGCGGCCGGCAAACCAGGCCGCCGGCAGCATGACCAGCGCCAGCGCGAGAATGGCCAGCACACCGAAGCGCCAGCCGAACGCGGTGGTGACCGACTGGCCGATCGGCGCCGCCGCCAGCGCGCCGAGCGATCCGGCGCCGGTGATGATGCCGAGCACCATGCTGCGGATCGCCGCCGGCACCGCGCGCGAGGCGGCGGCCTGCGCCATGGCCGAAGCGGTGCAGGCCAAGGCTATGCCGATCAATACGCCGGCGCCGATGACGACGCCGATCATGCCTTGCGCAGCGGCGAGCGCAGCAAGGCCGGCAAGATAAAGCAGGGCGCCGCCGACCAGGATCGGCCGGAAACCGTGGCGCACCACCAGCGCGCCGGCGATCGGCTGCAAAAATCCCCAGGTGAGGTTCTGGATCGACACCGCGATGGTGAAATCGGAAACGCTGAGCGCGAGGTCTTTGGTGATCGGCTGCAGGAACAAGCCGAAACTTTGCCGGATGCCCATGCTCAAGCTGAGCATCACGGCGGTGCCGATGAGGATCGGCAGGGCCGGGCGCAGGCCGCGCACGTCAGCGATCACGGCGGTCGTCCCGTTCAGTCGCGCCAGAACGGCTTGCTGGCTTCGTAAAAGGCGTCGTATCGCGTGATGCCGATGTCGCGGAGCGATTGCTCGCTCATGGTCGCCAGCATCCGCCGGTCCTGCATCCGGCGCCACCATATTTTGACCAAAGCGATCCAGCCGCGATCGCTGCGCGGATGCCAGCGCAAGCCACGCCTGTGCCGACCTTGCCAGCTTTGGGTTATTTGAACGATGCTCATGGGTCTCTCCTGCTTTTTACCTGTTCGTCAGCCGTGCCGCGGTCAGGTCACGGTGATGTAAAGCGAGCCGATGTCGGGGAGGCTCGGCGCCGCCCAGGCGATGAACGCCGCTTCCGCGATCACCACCGCCAGGAACAGCGCGGCGGCGATCAGGAGCGCCGGATCGGTGCCGGAACGGCGCGCCGCGCCGCGGCCGACAGCTGCCGGTGTCAAACGTGTCATGGAGGTCATGGTCATTGTCGCTCTCCTTTGCGCGCATCATGCGCTTGGGAGAGATTTAACGTTTCGGGCGTTTCCGAATAATCCGCGATGTGGTAATGTTATTTATCACTGATGGTGATAGGTGTGGCGATGCAGGATCTGCGCACATTGGCGATTTTCGTGAAGGTGGCGGAGCGCTTGAGCTTCGTGCGCGCCGCAGCCGACCTCGGCATCACCCAGTCCGGCGTCAGCAACGCCATCAGCCGGCTCGAGGACCAGATCGGCACGCGGCTTTTGGCCCGCACCACGCGCCGGGTCAGCCTGACCGAGCATGGCGCGGCCTATTTCGAGCGCTGCCGTCAGGCGCTTGCCGAGATCGAGGAGGCCGAGCTGGTGCTCAAGAACGCGCAGCTCAAGCCGTCGGGCAATCTACGCATCGACATGCCGGTCTCGTTCGGCCGCATCAAAGTGGTGCCGCTGCTCGGCGCCTTCCAAGCGCTCTATCCCGACATCGCGCTACGCGTCACCTTCAACGACCGCCTTGTCGATCATATCGAGGAAAGCATCGACGTCAGCATCCGCTTTGGCGTCCTGCAGGACTCCAGCCTGATCGCCCGCCGGCTCGGCGGCGCGCAACTGAGCGTCGTCGGCGCGCCGCGCTATTTCGCCAAATACGGCCAGCCGAAGCGGCCGGAAGACTTGGCCGGACACAATTGCTTGGCTTTCACGTTCCGCGAAACGCGCCTCGCCCGGGAATGGCGCTTTGCCCAAAGTGGCGCGCAAGGCGGCCGCGAAACGGTGCTTACGCCCAAGGGCAATATGAGTTTGAGCGACGGCGCCGCGGTGTGCGACGCCGCGCGCGCCGGCTATGGCGTGGCGCAGCTGCAGGATTTCTTCATCGACGCGCTGATCGCGCGCGGGCAATTGGTTCCCGTCCTGGACAAATTCAGACCGGCAGCCCAGCCGATCTGGCTCGTCTATCCGCGGACCCGGCATCTTTCGCCGAAGGTGCGCGCCTTCGTCGACTTCATGGCGGCGCAATTCAAGACGCGCGCTGGAGCATGATCCCGGAAAAGCCTGTCCTCGGACTTGATCCGAGGATGGAACCCAGTTTTTTGAATTCCGGCTCCGGTCAGCGCCGCCAAATTTCGCTCTGGCCGTACAGTTTTGCGCAAGCACAATCAAGAGTATGAGTGGGAAAGATCGTTAAGAATTTATTGGTAGTACTCCGTTTCGTTCAGTCGGGACGGCTCCAGAAACGACCTGCATATGAAAGTCGCGCTTCGTCGTTTGCCGGCGTTGGTTACCCTTCGCTGGCTCGATCTATCGCTGATCGCAATCTTGGCAGTTGTGAGTTTTGGCGCAATTTTGCGCATTGGCTTGCTGCCGGCCAAACCTGATGCCGGAGTCGCGGTGATCTATGCGCCTTGGACGACGGCAGATCAGACAATGATCCGAGCGGTCAGTGCCGGCGCGCGATTTGTGCGGTTTGGCGGCTTTGATTTCATTGCCATCGTCATACCGGAGCAGCCGGATTACGTTGCAAACGCGCTCGCCGGTTCCGCGTTTCTGGTGGTCGACCCACAAGTTCTCGCGGGCTGTCTGCCCGCCTCGTTTCTGAAAAAGGCTGATGCGCCATGAGCGATCTGCGATCGTTCCAACTGACACTCGCGAAGGTATTGACGTGGCTCGGCATCGTGCACGTGCCGGTGCTGGCCGCGATCTGCGCCGTGCTGGGGCGGGACGTCATCGCCAATGCGATTGCCTGCGCGGCTCTGGCGGTCATTCCCATTGCGCTGACCTACGCCGGGCGGTCGATCACGACGATTGCCTTCGGCATTGCCATTACGCTGGTCGGCCAGACCTCGTTGCTGGTGCTCGCATTCAGCGGGCATCCCTGGCAGGTCGAAATGCACTTCTACTACTTCGCGGTTCTCGCGATGCTGTCGGGATTCTGCGACTGGCGCGTGCTGGCGCTGGCGGCCGGCCTTGTGAGCCTGCATCATTTGAGCCTCAACTTCATCTTGCCGGATGCGGTCTATCCCGGCGGCAACAACCCGTGGCGGGTCAGCGTTCATGCCGTCGTTGTCGTGATCGAGGTGGCGATGTTGATGTTCATCGGCCATACGATCCGCAACGCTTTCGCAACGGCGGCGCAGGCGCGGCAACGCGCCGAAGAGGCCGTCGCGGAGCTCGAGCGTATCGGCGGCCAGCGGCAGGACGACCTCGTTGCGACCAACAGGCGCGCTGAGGTGATGGGCAAGCTTCTGGAGAATTTCAAAGCCGAGATGGCGAATTCGATCAATGTTCTCAACGATGCGGCCTTTGAGCTCGGGCAAAGCGCCGATTCGCTCGGCGCCACCGCCGATCGTGCCAAGACTCAGGTTGCAACGGCCTCGTCGGCCTCAGGGGAGACGACGGCCAAAGTCACGACTGTCACGGAAGCCGGCAAGGAACTGGCCAAGACCATTTCCGAGATCAGTGCGACGGTCACGCAATCCTCGCGGCTTGCCAGCGACACGGTTAGCCGCGCCGATACCGCACATCAAACAATCGCCGAGTTGACGACCGCAGCAAGCGAAATCGGCGACATGACGGGCCTCATCAACCGTATTGCAGCCCAGACCAATCTTCTCGCCTTGAATGCGACCATCGAAGCGGCGCGCGCCGGAGCGGCAGGCAAGGGGTTCGCGATCGTGGCTCAGGAAGTGAAGGCGCTCGCGGCGGAAACCGCAAGGGCGACCGAGGACATCGCCAAGAAGACGGCGGGAATTCAAAGCACCACGGAACGCTCGGCGGCGGCCATCGAGGCGATCTTGACCATGGTTCGCGAATTGGACCTGCTGTCCGCGCAGGTTGCCGGAGCGATCGAACAACAGGCCTCGGCCACCCGCGAAATCGCGCAAAATGTCGACGCGGCGGCGATCGGTGTCGGCAATGTCGCCGCTTCCATTGGCGACATCGAGGCCATGGCCGATCAAACCGCTCATGCGACGGTCGGGCTGCGGCACTCCGCCGTCGAGCTCGCAGCCCAGACCAAGGCTATTCGCGAGCGGATCGTCAGCTTCGCGGATGACGTGCGCGCGGCTCAGGCGTAGCGGCCAACTAATTCGCTGGTCCCAGAAAATACGCGCTACCGCGCCGCGCCGATCAGCACCATCGAGATCGCTGGCACATAGGTAATCACCAAGAGCGCCAAAAAGTTCACCACCACGAACGGCAGCACACCGCGGTAGATCATGGCCATCGGCACGTTGAAGATGGCACGGGCGGCGAACAGGTTGAGGCCGAACGGCGGCAAATAAAGCCCG
>Ga0210394_10008458_pt1 | contig 10580 bp, 16 predicted proteins | sample IncBWC12MmetaG_FD_160121 | JGI IMG/M metagenome (GOLD analysis project Ga0210394, IMG submission 160121) | Forest soil microbial communities from Barre Woods Harvard Forest LTER site, Petersham, Massachusetts, United States - Inc-BW-C-12-M | ecosystem: Environmental > Terrestrial > Soil >... | reverse complement strand
GTATTGATAAGGTACAAGGAGAGAGGCAGAAAGAAAACCCGGTGTTTGAACCTCTTAGGGAAGTGTTAAAAACGTGTGTTGTAGCTCTTCTTGGGTCTGGGCGCAATGATAATTGCAAGTGGGTGTTCAATAAGGCAGAAGATTGGACTTTGATGCCTCTAGCGAAGCATGGCGTGTTTCTTACCAAGGACCAGATTTATACTGCCGCTAATTTTAACAGGTCGGATCGCAGCATTACGCAGTCTCTTGGAGCATGGCTGGCTGGTGTTTTGAAGTGGCCAATGGGCTTTGGGCGCCTTGGTAACCACAGCACTAAAGCGCATTCCCCCAGTTTAGAATGGCTCGATGAAAATATCCCCGATTGGCGCAATACTTTCATAGGAAAGAAGGCAAATGAGCGAAGTTAGCATCGGGGGAGGTCTTTATCTGACGCTCCCCAACGGGCAGCGCGTGCGTGGCTTCGCAGTCACTCCGGCCGGTGATGTGCTCTTCATGGACGTTACTGGTACTATGCGCCAAATGCACCCCATGGTGGTGGAGGCGCTTTCTACGCAGCACGTTCCGGGTGGTATCTTCATGGCTGCGGTCATCAAGAAGCAAAGTACCGATGCTGCGGTTCAGCAGATGGGTAAGACTTCTTTGGGATTGGTGGACAAATGAGCGTCTTTCGAGATTTCATGTTCTTCGTAGGCGGCGTCGTGTTGGGCATCCTTATCTGGGGCTGCGATGCTAAGGCTGCCGATCTGTCCACCGAGCTAAACGCTGGGTACCACGGGGAAGATCAGCTGCGCATCGGGGCACAGTTTCAGCTGTCCGATCACTGGTACGTCGACTCAGGCGCCTCGGTAATCAAGTACAATGGGTTCTCTTCCTGTGTCGGGGTGTGGGACACCACTTTCCTGCGCCGCTACCCGTTCGCCAAGAAGTGGTTCCTGGAGGCCGGCTCCGGCGTGGCGCAGTGGACAGCCAAGACCTGGGCGCGCGAGGATAGCGCCACTACGTGGACGTTTTCCAATCGAGTCGGTCTTGGATACCGGCTTGACAAGGATACTGTGGTAGGCGTAGGCTGGCGCCACTACAGCAACGGCTTCTACAGCCCCAACACGAGCAAAGACTTTGTCGGTCTACGGCTCACCATCAACTTGAAAGGGTAACATGGCTAAGAACGAACTTACGAAGCCGATTAACACGGCTGTCACGACGTGGGAAGAAGAGCTCGCTGCTGCAGCGCAGGAAGAGTCCAAGAACGAGAAGGTAAACAATAACTATTTCTCGATCAACAACGCGAAAATCTCGTTCATGGGGTCCGACCTTGGCTCCGAAATGGATGTCGTGATTCTGGACGCACTGCATGATCGTGCCATGTACCCGGGATCGTTTGGGCAGGCCAAAAGCCCCATCTGCTTCTCGTATTCCAAGGACGGAATCGGCATGGTGCCCCACGACGCATCGCAGGAAAAGCAAAGCGAGACTTGCGAAGGGTGCCAATGGAACAAGTTCGGCAGCGCGCAGCAAGGTGAAGGCAAGGCGTGCCGGGAGTACCGTCGTTTGGCGGTGATCAGCGCGCGGGAGTTGGAGTCCGAAGAAGTGCCGGAAGCCATCCTTGGCATTCTGAAGGTGCCCCCCACTTCGATGCGCAACTACAGTGACTATGTGCGCGCACTGGCTAACGTGTCGAAGCGCCCGGTTTGGTCGGTGGCTACCACCATTACGGTCACTGCGGATGTCAAGAAGAAGTTCATTTTGTCCTTCAAACCGTCTGCTAACCTGTCGCAGGAAGTTGTCGCCGCTGTTCAATCTCGACTGCCGAGCGCGGCCGAGGCCAACGCTACTCCGTACCCGACCATCATCATGGAAACCGCCCAGCCGAAGGCCGCGACCCGGGCTAAGTTCGGGGTAGGTAAGGCTAAGGCGTAAAGACTTCGCCCCGGGGAGGCCTGGGGATTGAGGGGGTACACCGCTGCAACGGTGGTCCTGGGCTCGGGAGATTGCAGAAGCTCCCTGCCCGAAATACACTCTGAGAGACACTATGGCCTGTAAAGATCCTCGCGAGGATTACCATCCTCATCTTCCATGGGAAGTCTTACTGCAAGCCGATGTGGCGTTGGCGGAACAACTTATTCGCCTGCAAGATTTCAGAAAAGCAAGTGCGCTTGTGCTTGCATGTTTTAGTTGCGAAGGGGACGCCAAAGCCTTTGCTGGGCTGCTTTCTCCGCCCGCTGTTGTAAGGCGCTGTCCGTGTTGACCTATGCCCCTGCTAAAGCGCGTGACCTCGTCTATCTCGATTTCGAGACTGAGGCGATAGGTCCACGCCCGCTGCATTACCCACCTAAGCCTGTAGGGTGCGCTGTAATGGGGCCTTCTCATGGAAAACCGCGCTACATGGCGTGGGGACATCCGGCTGGAAATAATTGTAAATTAGAAGACGTGCTGCCGGAGTTTAGACAGCTGTGGGATGATAAACGCGCAGTGTTGTCTTTTTACAACGCAAAGTTCGACCTTGAGGTAGCGCAGGAGCATCTTGGTTTACCGTTGCCCCCGCCCGAGCGCATCGATGACCCAATGATCTTGGCTGTGTTTAAAGACAGCCGATTGTACAACTACCAACAACGCACGCTCCTTAAACTCTGGCTCAAGAAGTCTCAGGACGAGCGAGATGAGCTCAAGCTGTGGATCTGGGCGCACTTCAAAGAAGAACTGGGCCGCAAGAAGGGCACTCAGTGGGGACGCTATATCTGTAAGGCTCCCGGAGACCTCGTAGGCCGCTCCAGGGCCATCCCCGACGTGGAGTTGACCCGAGAGCTACGGGAGTACCTACAGGATACTGCTGACTCGATGCCCGAGGCATACCTTCGGGAGCTCAAGATGATCAAGGTCACGCTGGGCATGGAGAAGCGTGGCGTGCCGATGGATGTAGAAGCCCTGGAGCGAGATAATGTCATCTACACGAACGCGTTGGACAAACTTGGGCGTGAGATTAAAGAGTACGTGGGCATGCCGCAGGAAGGCACCATTGATGGCGACGACTTTGCGAACTACCTGCAACGATTTGCTGCTCCAGGCAAGGGCTGGCCGGTCACGGCGGAGGGTAAGCTCTCAACTGCAGCGGAATCGTTGGATTATGTCCTTGCCGACCGTTGCCTCTTTGGCATGGTGCAATACTACGGCGTTCTGGCAACATCGCTCCACACTCACTTACAGAATTGGCTTAACGGATCTCACAACGGGCGTTACCACGTTACATGGAATTCAATCAAGGGTGATACGGGCAAGGGTACGAAAACGGGGAGGTTGAGCTCCAACCCAAATCTCCAGAACATCATTACGGCGGATACCTGCAAGAAGGTCGAGAAAGATATGCCGGCTGGGTATCCGCAGCTGCCTCGTTTGCGCAGGTACGTAAAAGCATCAAGCGGTATGATTCTAATTGGTCGAGATTTTAATCAACAAGAATATAGAACGTTCGCACACTACGCCGAGGGTAAGCTGATGGAGGGCTACCGCACTGATCCTTGGATGGATATACACAACTTTGTTAAGGATCTAATCAATGAGATTGCGTCCACTTCGCTTGAGCGAAAAGAGACTAAAACACTTAACTTTGGAACCCTCTACGGTCTGGGTGTTAAAAAGCTGGCCGTCAAGCTCAAGGTTGACGTGGATACGGCTCGGGCCATACTTACCGCGTACTTCGAGGCTCTGCCTGAAACGCGCACTATCCGAGACCAGATGGATCAATTCGACCGGATGGGCTTGCCGATTCAGACGCTCGGAGGAAGAATTTACTACGCCGAACCGCCGTGGGTGGACAAAGCAACAGGTGCCGTTAGGCGCGCGGGCTACAAGCTTGTGAATCTTCTGGTGCAAGGAAGCTGCGGAGATTCCTGTAAGGAGTCGATGATTTCAGCAGATGAAGATTTTACGGAAGCAGAGTTGTTGTTGACGGTCCATGACGAACTTGTAGCGCTGTGCCCGGAAGAGTGTTGGAAAGACGAGATGCGGGTACTCAAGTGCAGCATGGAAGAGCGGTCTTTGCCTCTAGAAGTGCCTTTGTTGAGTGAAGGGTACTACGGGTATAATTGGGAAGATCTTACAGATTTGGAGAGAGGTCAGTAGTGGCTAAAGGCTTCGTCAAAAAAGAACAACCAGTTAACTTCGTCTCAAAGAAGGACGCGGGGCTGCTTACGTCGTGGTCGTATTCTCAGTGGAGTTCTTACGAGACATGCCCCGCGCGAGTCAAGTACGACAAGATCGACCGCGTTGCGCAGGTGCGCAAGGATGATGACGCACTGGCGCGGGGAATTGCGATCCACGCCAACTGTGAACAGGCGCTGTTGACGGGCGACATGGACCACCTCGACCTACCAGTGCCCGGAAAACCTACCAAGGTTGGTAGGTGGAAAGACCACTTCCTGGATCTGTACGACAATGGTGCCAAGCCAGAGCTCAAGATAACGCTCTCCCGGGAATGGAAGCTTACCGAGTGGTTCGCATCCAACGCGTGGCTTCGAGCGAAGCTCGACGCCCCGGTGACGGATCCCAACAACAGCAAGCACGCCGAAATTATCGACTTCAAGAGTGGGAAGCCTTACTCTGATCACGTTTACCAGGGGGATCTGTATTCCACGATGGGTTTCGAGCTCCCTGAAGAGTACGAGACCATCGGCGTACAGATGTGGTACATCGACATGGATCCAACCGACGTCAAGGCGATTACGAACTTCCAGAACCGTGTTTGGCGCCGAGAGGATCGCACGTCGTACATAGCAGGCTGGGAGCACCGCGTGGAAACCATGATGAATGACACCATTTTTCCCCACAGGCCCGGTATTCATTGCCGATGGTGTGGGCACAGCGGCAAGAAGGGGGGAATATGTCCAAAGGGATAGTTAAACTCCCTCCCAAGCTTGAGTCCTCTGTGACGAGCGCGTTTCGGGACTTGCTGAAGGAAAAGCATCCGGAGTGGAAGATCGTGAAGCTGTCCATCATGGGCCAGAAAGATTGGCCGGACTACGAAGTACTTGCTCAAGATGGACAGAACGCCTACGTGGAATTCAAGCGCCCAGGCAAAGAGCCTACCGAGAGGCAGCACGAGATGTTGAAGTGGTTGAACGACAATGGGCACTTGGCTGAGTGGTTCGATAACGCCAAAGAGGCTGTGCAATGGCTGGAAGACTTTCTAGTAGGAGTTTAACATGAATGTATTTGTTGCTCATATCGTAACAGAGTCCTCTGACCACTACACCTATGTGTTTGCAAATAGACCGACTCGTGACAGTGTGATTAAAAGAGTGTGGGAAAGCGAAGGTAAGATTGAGACGTTGGGGTGGTACAGAAATACAACTTCTGTAGATATTTTAGAAGAAGAGGTGTTACAATGCAAGTCATGATTGACATCGAGTGCTTGGGTACCTCCGCAGGCTCTGTGATCCTCTCCATCGGCGCAGCCACGTTCGACAAAGCCGGCGTGGGCGATAAGACGTTCTACGCTGTGATCAATCTTGAATCCTCGCTCCAAGCAGGGCTCACCACGAACCCGGACACCATCGCGTGGTGGTCGAAGCAAAGCCCAGCAGCGCAGGAAGTGCTCACCGAAGCCAAGATGGGTGGAATGCCTCTCGATGTGGCGCTGAATGCGTTCGCTACGTGGTTCCGCTCTGTACCCGGTAAACCCGGCATCTGGGGCCTCGGCGCTACGTTCGACAACGTCCTGCTGCGCGCTGCATACGAGAAAGCCGGCATCAAGTGTCCGTGGCACTACCGCAGCGATCGTTGCTTCAGGACGCTCTGGGCGCTTGCAAGCGGCATCGCAGCTGAGCGCATTGGGGTGCATCACAACGCACTTGATGATGCAATCTTCCAAGCGAGCGTTGCATCGAAGATTCTGAACCACTTGGGAGTGATGTAATGTACACCATAACTGATACTAAGTATGGAACTCTTCGATTCGAGAAGGGAGACGAAGACTTGTATCGTGAATACGTGTGTATGGAGCGCGATATGAAATTTCTCTTTTATCGTCTTCTGCGGTCTCGACATGGTATATGGGCTTCTAACCAAGGTAAGTATGTACAGTCCAGAGACCAGCTTAACGAGTGGGACTCTAAAACGCTAGAGTTAGCGAATTGAGTATTGAACACCGTGTCTTTCTCGGCTGCGCCCTCGCAGCCGCGTGGACGATCTACTGCCTGTGGGTATGCGCAAGGGGAATGAGGACATGCTCGAAGTCAAAGAAGTAAGCGGTACCCCGTCTAAATTCCAAGTGAGTGATGGGATGTATGCACGTGTCCTATCCTTCGCCGAGCTCGTTGGCTTCCTGCGAGACGCCAATGCCCTTGTCTCTCGCTACAGCCGATCACAGAAGTATGATCCGGAGGTTAACAAATGACACAGGAGAACCCGCCCCGGGTTGGTCCACAGCGCTACGAGCCCAGGGCGTGGGGTCGTAAAGCAATCACGTTCGGCTTACAAAATGCCAACGTTGCGCTGTGGGCTGATCCGGGCTGAAGGCGTTGGGAAAACAGGAATTACGCTAGCAATCGTAATGCTACTACGACAACGCAAACTTATCAAAGGCGCCCTCATAGTAGGCCCCCTCGACGTCATCTACAACGTCTGGCCGCGCGAGTGCGCCAAGTGGGATCAATTCAAGGACTTCAAGATCAGCATCCTACACGGTAAGGACAAAGCAAAGGCCCTAGAAACCGAAGCCGACTTGTATCTGATCAACTTCGAAGGTCTTGAATGGCTGGTCAATACGCTAAACGCGAAGAAAGCTTGGCAGAAGGACATCTTACCGTTTGATCTGTTAGCTATTGACGAGGCCAGTAAGACCAAGAATCCCTCCTCGAAGCGCTTCAAGCTATTCAAGGCCATAGTTGGGTACTTCCGTCGTGTGATCGAGCTCACCGGTATGCCGGCTCCGAATGGGCTGCAGGATGTGTGGGCTCAGATTTACCTCCTCGATGGGGGAGCCGCGCTTGGAAGGTACAAGACGCACTTCTGGGACTCGTACTTCCACCAAGTTGGCTACGGTGGTTACACTCTTGTATTGAAGCAGGGTGCAGATGAGCAAATTTACGACGCGATCTCGCACCTTGTACATCGCATGGATGCCAGAGACTACCTTGACCTACCCGAACTCTTGGTTAACGATATCCTCGTAACACTGCCAGTAGAACATAGGGAGAACTATAAGAAGCTCGACGACGTGGCTATGTTGACGCTGGAAAGCGGCGTCAAGATCAAACCGATCAACACCGCTGCGGCGATCAATAAGTGCCTGCAGTTTACCAATGGGTTCGTGTTTGATGACAATGGAGAAGACTGGCATTTCATCCATGATGCCAAGATCGACGCTCTGAAAAACTTAGTGGATGAGCTCCAAGGCAAGCCTCTTCTGTGCGGGTACTGGTACAAACCCGATGCTAAGCGCCTCAAAGAAGCATTCAAGGCGCCCGATGTTGCGTTCATCGAGGGTGGGATGGATGCTAAAGACGTTGCGCCTATTCTCGATCGCTGGGACAAAGGCGAGTTGCGCATTCTGTTTGCACAGATGCAGAAAGCGGCTTGGGGCCTGAACTTGCAATCTGGACCGGGCGCCAATGTAGCCTACTTCGGGCTACAATATGATTTAGATTGTTATGAACAATTCTTTCGACGCATTTACCGGCAGGGCCAACAGCAAAAGGTTACGATCCACCGCTTGCTGTGCGACAAGACAATTGACGTTGCTGTGGCCAAGGTGCTAGAAAAGAAAGATGTGTCGCAAACAGCGTTACTTGACGCGATGAAGGAGAGAGCGTGAAGCTTTTCCTGTACTACCAAATGCAGTTAGTAGGTAAACTTGGCAACCTGTGCAATTCATATTGGTATTGGCTCGCTAAGCGCCTTATGGAGAGGAATGCTCGTGAAACCGCGCATTAGGCGCTTAGCGCTCGATTTATGGATCTGCAGTTGCCGAAAATACACGTACTACGGGCACACCCCGAAAGAGGCGTACGAATCTTGGCGCCTTGGGCGCAACTACTGGGAGTTTTATTGTGGCTAAGCGACTTTTTCTCATCGACGCACCGCCCGGAGATCATGGCCAAAAAGCCATCCGCTACGCGCTCGAAGACGTAATCGGGGATTACTCGTTCGTAAATCTCACCCCAGGCGAAGAGATCATCAAGGGGTATCAGTACTTCGAGGCCATAAAGCCGGCGCTCATCGGTCGACAGAACGTCGTGATCGAGGGGTCGTGGTATCGACGTCCGTGGAAGCAGGAAGACGCTGAGCTCCAAATGCTGGAGCGCGCTGCGCTGTCCTGCGGGTTCGTGCATATTATCTGCCGGCCTGGAATGTTCCGTGGCGAGCAGAAGGACTTGCAGAGGGTTGAAGCACTGATTTCGTCAGACTACGATGCGGTGGTGTACGACAGCGCCTCCATGCTGTGTCAAGATCCACGTAGGTTCGTGCAGCAATTCGTTCTTCCCGCCATGGACTTTCCCTGCGCTCCGGAGCCTTACCTTGGTCGATGGTTGCCTCGCGCCATAGCTCTTGTCTCAGACAAGCCGAAATTTAAGGGTTTCAACGCACCGTTCATCAGTTTCCGCGAGGATGGAGTGTCGTGGTGGTTGGCAGATGCCATGGCCCGTGCTAATCTAGACGAGAGTCACTTTGTATGGGTCAACTGTCAAGATGCAGATGGGGTGGAAACAGATCCAGATCCACTTTTAAGGCTCCAACCCACTATTTGCCTAGCGATGGGAACGAATGCAGCGGAGTGGTGTCGAAGAGCCAACACCAGGGAAAGTGCGCTTGTAAGATTCCATGGACCTTTGGCAATCGCAGAGCACAAAACTCCCATAGAATGGAAGACTAAGCACCGAGACAAGATGTACCCCTTGATTTCGGACTGTAGGAAACTCGTGGAGGCCATGAGATGAAGATCAAAGCCGGTACTTCTTACATCTCTGTCCCAGGGATGGGTCAGATCCTGCAGGCTAAGTGGGAGGGCGTGGAGTTAACTCACATCCCATACAACCTTTGGCGAGACCACAACAGCGATATGTCCGGAAGACCTTTCCAGATAGTCAGGCGTGCCCATGATGAGGGAATATCCCTATGGCCGGTTCCCGATACAGACGGCGAGCTCACGCTGCGCTATACGCCCGTGGTGACGGTGTGATCGTCACGATCGCCGCTGTGATGATGTGCGCCATGATCACGATCATGGCGCCGTTCATTGCGGTAGTGGTAGGCGCACTGCTAGTATTGTTTGCGTTACCATGGCTATTGCCCATAGTACTAGCAGTTGCCGTGTGGCGCTTTATTTTACTTCTTCAAGCCCAGCGAAGGGATCAGGCCCAGAGTTCACGGCGCTAGGTGCAGTTGGATTCGGATTGGACGGAACACCAGATGCAACAGCATTCGCAGCATTCTTCGCAAAGCTCGCAGGAATCCCTCTCGCCTCAGCGCCTTCAAGCCCTTTGGCAAGCCATGGGATACCCTTTGCAAACGCTTGGGAGTTGGCAAAACGCCCAGCCGTCCCTCCAAGCAGTGCAGAACCTGCTCCCAGCGCCCCAGCTGTAAGCCATGGGTGCTCTTTTAGCCAACTATCTGTGCCGGTTCCTTGTTCGGGTTCAGGAAGCAGGTGCGAAGCTCCGAAGCCTACTGCGCCGATAGTGCCCAAAGTACCAAGATCCTTGCCCCAGCCAAGCATATGCCCAAACGCTGCGCTGGGTTGGTCGCGCACGAACGCGTTGCCTACCTTGGCGACATCCGATAAGTCCGAAGAGCCCATCGGTCCTTGCATCGCGGTTTTGTTGAAGTTGTTTTTGGCAGACTGTGATGTCATCACAGACGTTAATTTCGTCGGGTCCAGTGTACCTTCCACTAGGTCATCACCCTTGCGCGGAAGTGCCTGCTCGATGGTCTTCATGTTGGCCCACTTATGCTGCGTATCCTGCCACGCAGCAGCCTCATCGGGGGGAAGCGCGCGAAACATGGAGTCATCCAGCTTGTCTCGGATTAACGACCACGAGTAGCCCATCGGGGAATCACTGCCACCAGCGCTTCGGTAATTACGTCCAAGTTGCTTGCGAAAAGCTTGGTATTGAGCTCCAGGAATCACACCACCGTTCTGGGCGTACTGGCTCTGTACGTTATCTGTAAAATTCTGTAATTGCTTAGTCTCTGCATCCGTTCCGCCACTGGCTACGTGGTCTGCGGCAATGCCGTCCAGCGTCTGAACGTCGCCCTGCGACAGATGCATGTTATTGCGACCGGAAATGGTGTCGAACTTGCTACCAAGGTTGGTCCTGGCCATGTCGACAGCCTTCACAGCACTCTCAGAGGGCTCCCCCATGGTATCCGTGGCCGCAACGGTAAGCGCTTTGCGCTGGGCGTCCTGGCTGGCTTTGCGACCCGACATGGGGAGCAGAGAGGCAAGATTCTGACCGAAGTTACCGAGTACGCTCTGTGTAATCTGCCCCGCGCGGACAGGAATATTAAGCTCCCGGGCTTTAGCTGCGAGTTGCGCAATGGCAGGCTTGGCGTAGTCAATGGCCGGCCGCGCAAGCGCACCTACGGCGTTA
>Ga0210394_10008457_pt1 | contig 10586 bp, 8 predicted proteins | sample IncBWC12MmetaG_FD_160121 | JGI IMG/M metagenome (GOLD analysis project Ga0210394, IMG submission 160121) | Forest soil microbial communities from Barre Woods Harvard Forest LTER site, Petersham, Massachusetts, United States - Inc-BW-C-12-M | ecosystem: Environmental > Terrestrial > Soil >... | reverse complement strand
CCGGCCGCGACGCGGGGAACTTTCCCGTTACGAGAGAATGGCAGGCTGTGAATGAATTTGCTTGACAGGGACCGGCCTTCTCATGGAAGCCCACTACCGAAAGTTCGGTAGTGTCTCAGTTTGAATAAACCGCGCTCCAAAGTTCGGAGCCGGACATTCCGGACTGGGCCATTTCTATGAGCTTGTCGAGGCTAAAGCCTTTGGTGGCTGCGATCTTAACAAATTGCTCAACAGCGTCCTGTTGCACAATGTTCTCCCGATCCCGAATTTCTTGGAACATAAGATCTTGAAATTTCCGGTAGCTATTGTCCTGCTTCATGCGACAATCATATCGTGCCGAGCCACTCTGATCGTCGCCCACGTGATCCGAACCAACTGGGAAAGTTGATGGTCGATATCATAGCGGGCGAAGTTAAGGACACCGTTAGCGAGTCCAAACGTCATCCGTCGAAGCGGCGGGAGGGTGGACTAAAGGGCGGCGTTGCAAGAGCCAAGAACTTGACGGAAGAACAGCGTAGAGAAATTGCGCGTGCTGGTGCCCGAGCACGGTGGCGCAAATCATAAGCTACTCTTTCGGTTTTTTCCTATAGGCCATCCCGCCAAAGCGAGCCCCAGGAACACCCTCGATTTCTCCCCGGTCAGCCATCTTGCTCAAAATTCTTTTCATCTGATCGGCGTCTCTGATGTACGTGATCTCGCGAGCCTTTTTATTTCTGATCGATTCGTTCTTCTCTAGATATCTAATGATCGTTTGTTCCGGAGATGCTAGTGGCTCATGGCGAATGCTCACGAGTACATCGCTGTCTCGCTCTTCGATGTCCGGCTCTTTTAGGCCAAGCTGATGCATCTTCTCGAAAGCGGTGTTCAATCCCTCACCTACATCTCGATTTGGCGGGTCAGGAAACTTGTTCAGCAGTCGCACGATTGCCCCATTGCGGGCGTAGCGCTCATTGAGGATATTTTTGGGGGTGACGTGCGCGGGTAACCGACCGGGGCTTTGTATTTCTATCCGGTTGTCAAATATCCGAATATGGATATCGTCCGCAATGCTGTAGTCTCTATGTATTACTGCATTAGTGATGATCTCGTGAAGTGTCTCCTGTGGGTATGTGATTGGCTGCATGCCCTCAGCGCCTAACTGTGGAATTTTCTCCACTTCCCTGATTGTGACCGCGACCGCCTCCCTGATCTGACTGTAGAGACAGCCCTCTACCGTGATCGGAATGAAAGTTAGGACCTCGCGAAATCCAGTGGTTTCCTGCGTTTCATAACGGTACACTTTAATACCGCAATGTTTTGGAATTTGAGCTTGCGGCTCTTCCGCAAAGAGCAATAGTCCGGCAACAGTAGGCTTCTCATCGACGATCAATGATTGCTTCCGCAACCATGCTTCTGGTTGTGCATTTGGAACGACGTGCTTAAGATAATCTCGTGTCACATCGGTGTCGGTAATTAGCTCCTTCGGAACTCCTACAGGATGCCCCTCAAACGATGTAACGCCTTTCGTAAATTCTAGCCTTCTGACTTCTTCGGCTGTCTCTTGGGGTAGATTTTGTGCGCCACGCCGGATGTAAGCTTTACTGTCTGTGCCTCTCATGATCGCTTGGGTGCGGCTGACCTGGACGTGCAAAACGACTCCAGGGCGACCTGGACAACGCAAGAAGTCATACTGGAAATCCTTACCCAAAGGGAATGCCTTCTCGAACACCTGGACGTGTGCGTTAGCCGCTTCCATGTCTGCAAATCCAGACCACTCGCGCTTTTTGGCATGGCCTCCGAGCATCTGTTCGCTTATGCCGATGTAAAGGTCACCGCCATCAGTGTTAGCAAAGGCAGAAATCGTGTGGCTTAATTTGGACGGGGTGATCGCCTTATCCTTTACCTCGGAGAACTGCCCTTCTTCTACCTGCGTCAACAAGTCTGCCTGTGCGTCATCAATCGTTACTGATGTAATGCTCACCATTGGAAACAACCTTCCTTGCGAATCGGACATTTCATAACCTCCAATCCGGACATCGGTATGGTATCATCCGGAAATACGATAACGCAAATGCCGAATCAAACTGACGTTAATGCTTGACAAACAGGAGAATACCACCTACACTGAATATATGAACCGCCTGTCAACCGCTGATCGTGCCAAGATTCTTGGCATGATGGCGGAAGGCAACAGTCTCCGATCCATTAGCCGAATGGCCGACGTATCGATCAATACCGTCACGAAGCTTCTGGTAGATGTGGGAGCAGCGTGTTCGGCCTATTTGGATGAGCATCTTGTTGACCTCCCATGCCAGCGAATCCAGGTCGATGAAATTTGGGCGTTCTGCTACGCGAAAGCCAAGAACGTAACGCCTGAGATCGCCGCAAAGAATCCGTTTGCTGGTGATTGCTGGACCTGGATGGCAATTGATGCTGACACGAAGCTGATTCCATCTTGGATCATCGGCCCGCGCGATAGCACTACCGCTCGCATCTTCGTCAACGATCTTGCCGACCGGCTGGCAAATAGAATCCAATTGACTAGCGATGGCTTGAACGTCTACCTGAACGCTGTTGAGAAAGCATTTCACGGCCAAGTGGACTACGCACAGTTGGTAAAACTCTACAACGAGACTTCCGAAGGCCAGAAGCGCTACAGTCCGGCAGAGTGCATCGGGTGTAGACCTCAAGTGATCGACGGTAATCCTGATCCAGCTCATGTCAGCACAAGCTATATCGAGCGTTCTAACCTAACCATGCGAATGGGCATGCGGCGATTCACGCGCTTAACGAACGGCTTCTCGAAGAAAATCGAAAATCATGCCGCCGCCGTCGCGATTCACTTGATGCACTACAACTTCGCGCGAGGTCACAAGACGCTTAGAGTAACACCTGCGATGGAAGCGCGAATCTCGGATCACATTTGGGATCTGGAAGAAATTGCTAGGCTGGCAGACTGAGGACGCCGATGAAGAGCAAGGAACAGATCGCAGCCCGCATAGAGAGATTGCGTGATGAGCAGAAGCAGGCCGAGGAAAGACATGCGGCTTATAAACGCGAAAGGGGTCTCGGCAGGAGCAATCTCAACAAACCGGCGATTCACAAACGTGAAGGGGAAATATCTGGGCTAACGTGGGTGCTGGATGAACACGATAATTCAAACTGAGACACTACCGAAAGTTCAGGGATAGAATCGAAACTGTGAAAAGGCAAGGTGTGCCTTCCTTCCAACGGTGCGGCGGTGGCGGAGCCTGCTATCGCTTCGGTGCTTCTGCGATGGAAGCGGTAATCGCCGATCATGTGTGGACGGTGCGGGAAGTGTGTAGAAACGAACACAAGGTTACAGACTAGTTACCTTCCGTTAAGAGGAGCTGGCCACTTTTCATCGGTACTGGTAGTACAAATTTTGGCGACGCGCTGCCCAAAACTGGTCGCAATCGAGGCGACTTGCTATATAATTTGTGGGCCGGGAGGCCAAAACGGAAATCCCGGTTGGAGAAAACCATGGTCGAAATTACCGGAAATCGCAGCAGGATCATCGGGGCGTTGCTGGTTTGTGCACTGTTCGCAATTGGCTTGGTGTCTTCGGCGAATGCGGACACGGTCTACACCTATACGGGCAAATCCTTCGCTGAATTCTTCGGTGTCGACTCCTGCAGCATGGGCGTGGGTGAATGCAGCCTTTCAGGCTCCTTCACTGTCGCGTCACCCCTTCCCGACAACATGGCCTTCGGCGCGATAACGCCACTATCATTTTCATTCACAGATGGGGTCAACACGATCAACAGTAGCGATACGTTGACTTTGAGTGTCCTCGAAGTCGCTACCAATGCCAGCGGGCAGATTGACGAGTGGTACGTGCACTACAATGTGAACGCCCCTGGCGATACGACTTTGGAGCTAACTACGGACTCCGAACTCTTTGCTCCCTCTGGTTGGGGCGACTTAACGGGCCTGGTGTCGAATGTCTCCCCTTATCCTTTCGTTGGCAACGCCTCCATTTTCGATGACTCTGGAACCTGGTCAACGCCTGCTGCTGCGGCGGTTCCCGAGCCGTCCAGCCTGATGCTACTCGGCGCGGGCTTCCTGGGTCTGGCTGGCCTGCGCCGGACGAAGCTAAAGCATCTTCGTTAAGATCCGACCACGGTCTCTCGCAATGCTCAACGACAGCACGTCTAGAGGCCCACTTTTGCCCAAGTCTGAGTCACGATCTTGTAGAGAGTCGACGTTTTTGATGACCCTATCGATATAGGGAACGAATTTGATGAGCAAGTCCCCATCCCAACTATCACACCGAACCGACCGGTAAATCAGCGGAGAGAATCGTTTGGCTCCCCGAGTGACCGCCGGGTCTTCCTCTCAGAGAGCGGTGGCGCAGTAAAGCGTCGAGCGCACCGGCCGGGCTCGGTATTGTCCACAATCCGTTTTGTAATGCTCGACTGCGGTGATCAGCCTTCAAATCGCTACGTATCCATGGATGTGACGCCGTCGGTTGACGTCTAACGAGGGATGGATAAAGGTGCCTATAAAAATCGCAAGCACAAACGTTACGATTCCAAGCGTGTAGACGGCCCGAGACAATAGCGCAAACTAGGCCCTCGGCTTAGTCGACAGTGCGGGAAACGCGAATCCCTAGCCTCTGCATATGCGCCTGAAGCGTCGAGCGCTTCATGCCCAATAGAGCGGCGGCTCCCTTGGATCCGGCAACGACCCATTGGGATTGCTTGAGAGCAGCCAAAATCTGCTTTCGTTCTGCATCGTCGAGCACGTGGCGCATGTTCCCGGCATCTTCTGGCCAGCTGCGCCCGTTAGAAGGTTCCGCCGGAGGCATGCGCGTCCTCAGGTCGTCCAGCGCCACCTTCAATACCGGTCCATTGGAAACGATCACCGCGCGTTCAATCACATTTTGCAATTCCCGGATATTACCGGGCCAGTCATAGCGCACCAGCGTAGTCATTGTTTCCGAGGGAATCGTTTCGATGCTCCGGTTCATGCGACGGCTGAACTGCTGAACGAAGTGGCGGACGAGCAAAGGAATGTCCTCACGGCGTTCGCGCAGTGGGGGCACTCGAACGGGAAAAACGTTCAACCTGTAATATAGGTCGGAGCGAAACTTCTGCTCCTCCACCATCGCGGTCAGATCGCGATTCGTCGCGGCGATCAAACGCGCGTCGGTGCGCAGAGTTCGTGTGCTACCCAGGCGCTCGAACTCCCGCTCTTGTAAAACCCGCAGCAACTTCGGCTGCAGCTCCAGAGGGATTTCGCCGACCTCGTCGAGGAATACCGTGCCGCGATTCGCCAACTCGAACCGGCCGAGACGTTGCGCAATCGCACCGGTGAATGCGCCCTTTTCGTGTCCGAACAATTCGCTCTCGAGCAGTCCCGTCGGAATCGCCGCGCAGTTCAGTTTGACGAAAGCATTCGAATTGCGGGAACTCAGGTTGTGGATGGCCCGGGCGATGAGTTCTTTGCCGGTACCGGTCTCGCCATAAATGAGCACAGTTGAATCGGTCGGAGCGACCGTTTCGAGTTCAGCAAGCACGCGCCTGAGAACATCGCTATTGCCGACGATCTCTTCGAATTTCAGTTCGGTTCGAATTTCGTCCTGGAGATAGACTACCTCCTGAGCAAGCTTATCTTTAAGACTGGCAATCTCTCCGTAGGCGATCGCATTCTCGACCGCCAGCGCAATCTGATTCCCGACCTGACCGAGAAAGCCACCGTCCTCTTCACCAAAAGCACTCTCCCGATCCCTGGAGAGGCTCAGAACTCCAAGAACACGCTCCCGGCCAATGAGAGGCAAGTGACACATCGATTTAACGCCTTCAGCGGCAGCTAAAGGATCCGCTGTACTGTCCACTTCTGCGATGCAGATGGCCTGCCTGGTTTGGAATGCCCTGACCAAGGTCGCCGATCCCTCGGTGGTGACACTCATTCCTTCGTAGACAATGCCCTTCCGTTCCGGTTTATCAAACGCGTAAACACGCAACTGGCCGGTTTCCGGATCTGAAAGTGTAACGCCGACGCCGTCGCATTGCATTAGGCGGCGAACGCTCGCAGAAACCTCCCGAAGCAATTCCCGCAAGTCCAGCTTGGAGATGACGCCGTTTGTCATATCAAGAAGGAGTTTCAATCGCTGCTGGGCAAGAGCGTCGTCCATGGCCAGGGCGATCTGCGCTGCGACCAGCGATAGAAACCGTACATCCGCCGGGGAATAGGCATCAGCGAACTGGCTGCCGAAAACAAGGCTCCCTAATTGCGAATGAGCAGTGCTCAACGGAACCGCACATAACGAACACAGTCCTATCCTTTGAAGCCCTTCGATGGTCGTACGGAATCGCGTCTCCTGGTCGTCAACTCGGAGCACCACCGGTTGCTGGGTCCGATCCACCCACCATCCTACGGATTCTTCCTTCGGAATCTCTGAGATCCCACTGGTCTTCGAATCGCAAACTTCGGAGAAATGCCAGTTAACCTTATTGCCGGCGTGGTCGACTTGACAGATCGCATCGAACGGAACTACTTCGCGTAGTTCATCAGCAAGAAGCTGGAATAGGTCGTTTTGATCTGGGTGACGTCGAATCGCTTCGGCCAGCCGGATCAGCGAGTCAAACTGGGGCCCGAGCGTCTGGCTCGCACGGGTCGGTTTGTCCGCCGTCAATAGCATCGTCCTGCTATGAGCAATTATCGCACCCACTTACCGCATTCGATGGAGATGGCGCTGTTCTGGATTCAGTTGATTCTTGCGGCACCGCGTTGGCAGACACAATGCCCGATTGATGGCATTGTGCTCGGAACCCGGTTTTTGCAGGCGGGCTTCAAACCACCGGCCCAGCCATTAAACCCATTGGCTCTCAATTGTTTGTGGGTTGCAAAACCTTCAGGCCTCGCACGTGCCATTCATCGCGACGACGGCAAAACCGAAATGTTGAGAATCACAGTTCAAGAAGATGGCGCGTTCTGGCGGTTGCATCTTGCAGGCAGACTGGTAGGCGCCTGGGTTGCCGAAACCGAAAACGCTTGGCGTGGCGCATTAGTCTCCGGCAGACCGGTCGAAATCGACATAAGAGAGGTCACGGGAATCGATGAGGCGGGACGGTGCTTGCTCCGCGCGATGAATCAGGAAGGAGCGAGCCTTATCGCAAAGGGAGTGGCGATGGAGGCCCTCGTCGAGGAAATTACAGGAATCCCCGTTCGCCGGCGGCGGGCATGAAGATCGCCAAAGAGGAGACGAAGTTGACAACTGCATTTAATAAGAGACTTCAAATTTGGGGAGCGGTTGGTTTGGTTGCCGGGGCTCTTATGACGGCGGGCTGTACAGGGACAACTTCCGCCGCAGGATCGCCACAGCTGCCCCAAGTCGAGGTAGCCCCGGTAAAGCAGGCGGACGTTCCCATTTATCACGAATGGATCGGAACACTTGACGGATTGGTCAACGCCGCCATCAAGGCGGAGGTCACCGGCTACCTGCTCTCGCAGGATTACAAAGAAGGCTCCTTCGTGCGAAAAGGCCAGCTGCTGTTCCAGATCGATCCGCGGCCCTTTGACGCAGCGCTCGCTCAGGCGCTGGGACAGCTCGCACAAGCCAAAGGACAGCTTGCTCAAGCCAAGGCTCAGTTGACGCAGTCCCAAGCCCAGCTCGCGCAATCGGTGGCGAACCAAGAAAGAACACAGCTGGACGTAGATAAATATACGCCGCTCGAAAAACAGCACGCGGTTACCCGGCAGGAGCTGGACAACGCAGTGAAGAACAATGTCGCCGCCAATGCGCAGGTCGACGCGTCAAAAGCTGCTGTCGAAACTGCCCAGGCGCAGATTGAGGCCAGCAGCGCGGCTGTGCAATCAGCTCAAGCCGCGGTAGATGCGGCCAAAGTGAATACCGGATTCACCCACCTGACCTCGCCAATCGATGGAATCGCCGGACTGGCTCAGGTGCAGGTGGGTAATCTCGTCAACCCCAGCAGTGGAGTGATTACCACGGTATCGACGCTCGATCCGATTAAAGCAAATTTCACGGTTGGGGAACAGGAGTATCTGAGCTTAACGCGCGGCGGCATGAACGATCTGGCGAAGTTGCAACTGGAGCTGATCCTAGCCGACGGTGGCAACTATCCGCAAAAAGGTAAGTTCTTCTTCGCCGATCGCCAGGTGGATCAAAACACCGGCGCGATTCAGTTGACGGGACTCTTTCCGAATCCCGGGAATCGGTTGCGGCCGGGGCAATACGGCAAGGTCCGCGCAGCCATCGGGACTAGCGCGGGCGCGCTACTCATCCCCCAGCGCGCTGTGACGGAACTGCAAGGCGGCCATCAGGTCGCCTTATTGGATGACAAGAACACGGTGAGCATTCAGCAAGTCAAGGTCGGCGACCAAGTGGGAACGATGTGGGTAGTCAGCGAAGGACTGAAACCCGGTCAGCGCGTCATTGCCGAGGGCGCCCAGAACGTCCGGCCCGGCATGCAAGTGAGCCCGAAGCCGTTCGTGGAGGGCAAGTGAGATGTCCAAATTCTTTATCAACCGCCCAATCGTCGCGATGGTGATCGCGATCCTGACAGTGATCGTGGGGGCCGTGACGATCGCAGCCTTGCCGGTGTCGCAGTTTCCGAACATCGTTCCTCCGGAGATTCAGCTTCAAGCCAACTATGTGGGCGCGGATGCCCGGGCACTGGAGCAATCCGTGGCGACCCCCATTGAGCAGCAAATCAACGGCGTGGACAACATGAACTACATGTATTCCCTAAACGCCACGGGCAACTCGCAAGTCACTCTGGTGGTGGACTTCGATGTCAAAACCGACCCGAACACGGATCTAATTCTGACCCAATCGCGCGAGAACCTGGCCACCGGTCAACTTCCGCCGGACGTTAACACTTACGGGGTCACCATCAAGAAATCGGCGACCGCTCCGCTGATGCTGGTCTCGCTATTCTCGCCACACGGCACGCGCGATGCAAAGTTCATGGCCAACTATGCCTACATCACCCTCAATGATCCGGTTGCACGCTTATATGGTGTCGGCCAGACGACGGTTTTCGGTGCGGGCCAGTATGCCATGAGGCTTTGGGTAAAGCCTGACCAGTTGGCGAAATTGGGTATCACTGTCACCGATATCGTCAATGCTGTTCAGGCGCAGAACACCGTGAATCCCGCCGGTCAGGTTGGCGGAGAGCCCTCCCCCGACAGCCAGCAATTCACCTATTCCGTCCTTGCGCAAGGACGCCTGACGTCGCCCGCGGAATTTGGAGATGTCATCGTCCGCGAAAACCCCAATGGCGGAATCGTTCGAGTGAAAGACGTCGCGCGCATCGAGTTGGGCGCTCAAGACTACAGCATTATCAGCCGCTTGAATGGTAAGAACGCCGCGATCCTGGCCGTCTATCAACTACCGGGTTCGAATGCGGTTCAAACCGCCGCCGGCGTCCGGAAGTTGATGGCTCAGATGAAGCAGCGCTTTCCGGAAGACATCGACTATGCCATATCGCTGGACCAGACCAGCGCGGTTACGGAAGGCATGCGAGAAATCGTTAAAACGCTGATCATCGCTATTGCTCTGGTGATCCTGGTGGTCTACCTGTTCCTGCAGGACTGGCGCGCGACGTTGATCCCACTGCTTGCCGTGCCGGTTTCGCTCGTGGGCACGTTCGTCTTCTTTCCCTTGTTTGGCTTCTCCATCAATACGCTTTCGATGTTCGGATTAGTGCTGGCCATCGGATTGGTGGTCGATGACGCCATTGTCGTCGTCGAGGGCGTGCAGCGCCATATCGAAGAGGGTCTCGCTCCGAAAGATGCCGCTCGAAAAGCGATGGAAGAACTCTCCGGACCGGTCATCGGCATCGCCTTAGTTCTCTCGTCGGTGTTCGTGCCAACGGCCTTTATCCCTGGAATCACCGGGCGACTCTATCAGCAATTTGCCGTAACAATCGCGATCTCGGTGATACTCTCCGCCTTTAATGCCCTAACACTGAGTCCCGCGCTGGCCGGACTGCTGCTTCGTCCAAAGACGGAGAGCCGCGGCCTGCTCCGAAGGTTCTTTGACTGGTTCAATCGCATTTTTGAGCGGACTACGCACGGCTATGTCCGTTTGTCGGGTGTGCTAATTCGAAAAAGCGTGCTCGCCATGGTTGCGCTGTTGGCCTTCGGCGCCGCCGGTTTGTTCTTTGGAAGCCGTGTGCCATCCAGCTTCCTGCCAGATGAAGACCAGGGCTATGTATACGTCAACATGCAGCTCCCGAATGCCGCTTCGCTCGAGCGAACGGCGGCCGCATCGAGACAAGTTGAGAGTGTCCTGGCAAACACGCCCGGTGTTGAATACACCACCAGCGTTGCCGGCTTCAGTTTGCTTAGCTTTGTCCGGACCACTTACAACGCCTTCTACTTCGTCACGCTAAAACCCTGGGGCGATCGGAAGACTAAGGCCGAGCAGTATCAGGAAATCAAGGCGCGCCTGAACCAGCAACTCACCAGGCTGCCGGTGGGAACTGTTTTCAGTTTCGCTCCGCCCGCGATCCCTGGAGTGGGTACGTCCGGCGGATTTACCTACGTGTTGGAAGATCGCGCCGGGCGGGATGTTCAGTTCCTCGCTGGCAATTTGGATAAATTCCTGTCCG
>Ga0210394_10008456_pt1 | contig 10586 bp, 10 predicted proteins | sample IncBWC12MmetaG_FD_160121 | JGI IMG/M metagenome (GOLD analysis project Ga0210394, IMG submission 160121) | Forest soil microbial communities from Barre Woods Harvard Forest LTER site, Petersham, Massachusetts, United States - Inc-BW-C-12-M | ecosystem: Environmental > Terrestrial > Soil >... | reverse complement strand
GTTAGCGCCGGGGATACGGTCGTGATCTTCGGCGCTGGAGGGGTTGGGCTCAACGCCGTTAGTGGCGCGCGCATCGCAGGCGCGTCGAGGATCATCGTCATCGACATTCAGGCGAAGCGACTCGACGCGGCCAAACGCTTCGGCGCCACCGACGTCATCGACTCCACGACGACGAAGCCCATCGATGCTGTCCGCGATCTCCTGCCGGGAGGAGCTGATCACGTCTTCGACTTCGTAGGGCTCAAGGCGGTGGCCGAGCAGGGGCTCGCAATGCTCGGAGTCGGTGGTGGACTGTACCTGGTCGGCGTGGCGAAACCCGAAGTCGAGATCGGTGTGAACATCTTTAATGCGATTGGTGGGCAGAAGAGAGTCCAAGGCGTGAACTTCGGTTCAACGAACGCGAAGCGTGACATCCCGATGTACGCACAGCTGTACCTGCAAGGCCGGATGAACCTGGACGACCTCGTGTCGAGAAGGATTTCGCTGCGTGACGTGAATGACGGCTACGCGGCGCTCAAAGACGGCTCGCTCAACCGAGTCGTCGTCACTTCGTTCTGACTGTAGAAATTCATCGAAGGAGACACACAATGGCAACGGGGAAATCAATCACAGAGAGAGACGGGATTAGAACAATCACCACCCACTATATCGATGGAGCATTCGTTGAATCCCACGGCCGCGAAGTCATGGACATTATCAAGCCGACCAACGGCAAAGTGATCGCCCGCGTCACGCTGGGCGACGAGGAAGATACGCGGCGCGCCATCGCCGCGGCCAAGCGCGCATTGGCCAGTTTCGGTCGGACAAGCAAGGAAGAATGCTTGCGTTACTTGCGCCAGTTACATAAGGCTGTGTCCGACCACGTCGACGATCTAACCGCTGTCATGATTGAAGAGTACGGTGGAGTCGCCCAGTTCGCCCGGCTTATTGTCGAGTCGGGGGTCAACGCCTTCGCCGCGGCTGAGAAGGGGCTTCAAGAGTTGCCGTTGACGCGGAGCTGGGGCAAGACGACAGTCACCTTGGAGCCGGTCGGCGTTGCCGGTCTGATTACCGCTTGGAACGCGAACGCGCTGTTCATTTGCCTCAAGCTAGCGTCGGCCGTCGGTGCTGGTTGTACGGTGGTGATCAAGCCCAGTGAACTCAGCTCGCTGCAAACACAGGTGATGATTGAATGTGTTATCGCGGCGAAACTTCCCAAAGGCGTTTGCAACGTCGTGATCGGCCGTGGAGACGTGGTTGGCGCTGAGCTCGTGCGTAATCCGGACGTCGACAAGATCTCCTTCACGGGCTCGGTGGGCGTGGGCGAAGGGATCATGCGCGATGGCGCCGCGACCATGAAGCGCGTCACCCTGGAATTGGGCGGCAAATCTCCCACCATCCTGCTCGATGATGCCGCTCTCGACCAGGCGATTCCGGCGGCTCTCGTGTTGGCCTTTATGAACAGCGGCCAAGCCTGCGCCGCGGGGACGCGCCTCCTCGTACCTAAGAGTCGGCTCGATGAAATAAAGCCGCGCATACGCGAAGCGATGCGCGCTCTTACTGTCGGTGATCCGGCTGATCCCAAGACCGCCATTGGACCGATGGTGTCGCAGAAACAGTACGAGCGCGTGCAATCCTATATCCGCAAAGGCATCGAAGAAGGCGCGGAGGTTCTCGCGGGTGGGGAAGGTCATCCGAAGGGTCTCGAAGCGGGTTACTTCGTTAAGCCCACGGTATTCGCAAACGTGAAAAACGATATGGCCATTGCCCAGGAAGAGATCTTCGGTCCCGTCCTATGTGTCATCGCTTATGACTCCGAGGATGAGGCGATCCGGATCGCAAACGACTCTAAATATGGTCTCCACGCAGCTGTCCTCGGGACCGACCTCCAGCGCGCCCGTCGCGTGGCTTCACAAATACGGTCCGGGCGCGTGGTGATCAACGGCATGACGGACGATCCACAGGCGCCCTGGGGAGGATTCAAATACTCCGGCGTCGGCCGCGAATATGGCAAATACGGCATTGAGGCGTTTCTCGAGCCGAAAGCCATCCTTGAATGACCGTTCTTACCGAGAAGAGTGAACGAGCGAGTCCATACATGTTTACAGCAAACGAGAGTTGGTCACGCATAGGCAATGAGCGAAGTCGCCGGAGCACGCTAATTCGCTACCTGCTTGCGTCCGCTGCGTGCATGATCGCTTTTCTCGCGTCACCGCCAGGTAGTTATGCACAGGTGCCGACCTACGAAGTTACGCCCGCCGAAAGTAGTATCAAGTTCGGCGTCGAGTCCTCCGTTTCAATCAAAGGTATCTTTGAGGAGTGGAACGCAAGCATTGAGTTTTCGTCGAGGGATGTCAGGAGCGCTGTGCTAGACATCGAGATTGAAGCCGATAGCGTCAACACCGGAAGCCATATGAAGGACAACAAGTTGAAGGGTAAGGATTTCTTTAACGTCAAAGAATCTCCCTTGATCACTTTCAAATCCACGAAAATCGTTCAGACCGGCCCAAACACATTTGACATCGAGGGTAACTTCACCATTCGAGGCGTTACCAAGACGGAGAAACTCACTCTCACGAGCGATAGCAAAGGAACACCCACCGGCAGTCTCGACGGGACCATGGCTTTTGATCGCAAAGACTACGGGATGACGAGCGGCATCCCTTTCATCAAGATCGCCAACCGCGTAGAGGTAAATGTTCGACTGAAGTGGCGCCGTGTCAGCGGTCCGCCACCAGTTTTCCAACAATAAGCCCAAATTCCTCATCGTAGACAAGGTTGCGCTGCGCTGAGACATTCGGACCGGCTGTGGTTGCCGACGTCGTCCGAGAACCGAGGGAAAAGAAGAACTGTTATGAGCACAAGCGTAACCACTCAAGCCACGAAGGTAACCTTTCCCAACCAATTTACGAGTATGGCTGGAAGTTTGTTTGCTCCTCCGAATATGGATAAAACGAAAAAATACCCTGCATTGGCTATTGCCCATCCATTTGGTGGAGTCAAAGAGCAGACTGCTGGAATTTACGCGAGAAAAATGGCCGAGAAAGGATATGTAACACTGGCTTTTGACGCCAGTCACCAGGGCGAAAGTGGCGGATACCCGCGGGACACCGAGAATCCAGCCGAGCGTATGGAGGACATCCGCTGCGCGGTCGACTACCTAACAACCCTCCCAATCGTGGATGAGGACCGCGTCGGACTTCTCGGCGTTTGCGCTGGAGGGTCGTATGTCATGGCGGTCGCACCTACTGAGATGCGCGCTAAGGCCATCGCTTCCGTTAGTCTTTGGGATCTTCGCGTGACCGCGCGAGAGGGGTGGCCGGCGCCACAGTACGACAGAACCAGCGTGCTGGTGGAAATCGGAAAGCAACGCACTGCGGAGGCGCGTGGTCTTACGGTCAGACGGGACGACGGCATCGCGAAAAAGGTTCCGGAAGGCGCACCCGAGATCATAAAGGAATCCTATGACTATTACAGGACTCCAAGAGCGCAGCACCACACCTCTCGCAGCGTGTTCGTATTTACTGATTTTGCGCGGCTCATGGATTTCAACTACTACGCACGAATCGAAGACATCGCGCCGCGTCCGATATTGTTCATAATCGGGACGGAAGCTGCCACGATTTTCATGAGCAAGGCTGGATATGAAAAGGCAGCGCAACCAAAGGAGTGGTTTGAAATTCCTGGGGCGACACATCATCGCCTCTATGATGATGAAGCTGCAGTAGGGAAGGCAGTTGCGAAACTTGAGGAATTCTTTGGACGTAGCCTATAGCGATCAGTCGCCGGCTTGGCTTCTGAACAAACAAGAAAGGACCTTCCATGAGCAAGCACGTCGCCATCTCACCCGAAGAAGCCGCGGATCGCCTCGCTATTCGAGAACTCGTCGAGGCCTACGCGCACTGCGCCGATCGTCGCGATGCGAAAGGTCAGATGGCACTCTTTACCGCGGACACGAACTTCGTGGTGTACATGAACGCCAAGGATGCGAAGCCTTCACAGGAGCTGCACTCTCGCGAGGCGCTCGCTCCGGTCTTCGCGGACCTGAACCAGTACGCCGCGACCATGCACTTCCTTGGACAGACCACAATCCTCACGCTGACCCGCGACCGAGGCACAGGCGAGACTTATTGCATGCCCCATCACCTCACGATCGACGGTGGAAAGCGACGGTTGATGATCGCCGCTCTCCGCTATGCGGACCAGTTCGTGAAGATCGACGGCGCTTGGCTATTTGCCGAGCGCCGGCTCTACGTCGACTGGTTGGAGGAGCGCCCACTGTCATGACAACGACAAACCTGATGTCTCCACTAAGCGCTTTTGCAGTTCTTCGGGGCCGTGCATGAACGTTCCGACGGCGGGCCAAAAGCGCGTTGTGATCGTGGGCGCGAGTGGAATGGTCGGCGGATACGCCCTTCGCTACGCGCTGGAGAACTTCGCCGTCGGAAGTGTGACGTCGATCGGGCGCAGGAAACTGGGCATCTCGCACACGAAGCTTACAGAGGTTCTGCATCGAGACTTTGCGGACTGCTCCGCACTCGCAGGGGTGCTTTCGGGCCAGGACGCAGCGGTCTTTTGCCTGGGCACGTATACGGGTTCGGTCTCGGACGCGGAGCTACGCACGACAACCGTGGACTACACAATCGAGTTCGCGCGAGTTCTACGCGGCAGCAGTCCCGGCGCGGCGTTCTCATTCTTGAGCGGGAACGGCGCGGACCCGACGGGACGAAGTCGGATACCTTTCGCACGCTATAAGGGAGAGGCCGAGAACGCGCTGCTCGCGGCGGGATTCCCTCACGTTTACCTCTTTCGGCCCGCTTACATCTACCCCGTGGAGCCGCGGAAGGAGCCGAATTTCAGTTACCGCCTGTTGCGGGGGATCTATCCGGCGTTTCGGGTGCTGTTCCCCAACCAGGTGATTCGGGCCGACGACTTGGCGCGGGCCATGGTGGATGCCGCCGTAAGCGTAACGGGGCAGCGCGGAGGCCCGGTTTTCGAGAACCGTGACATCAGAGCCATGGTCGAGTCGCCTCAACCTCTACGGAGGTGATTCAGAGAGATCGCGGGTTCAGCGGCAGGCGCGCGCTGAACAAACTTTGAGACGTCGGTCGCACGGAAGGCTTTCATTGGTAGATGCGTTGGAATCGCGACTATGAGTACGACTCTTTATCGTCCAGATGAACCAATCTTGCGCAAGCCAGAATGCGCACGACCACCTTTCTTCGAGACGATCATTGGACGCCTCAGCGGCCTGCGCTCAGTCCTCACTCAAGTCGACGCGGTAGCGCCCACGACCGCCACTGTCTTGATTAGCGGCGAAACCGGGACCGGCAAGGAAATCGTCGCGCGGGCGATTCACGAACTCAGCCCGCGGCGAAGCCGGAGTTTGGTCAAGGTGAATTGCGCGGCGATTCCTCCGGGCCTTCTTGAGAGCGAGCTTTTCGGGCATGAACGGGGAGCATTTACCGGTGCCTTTACTCTTCATGTCGGCCGTTTTGAACTGGCCGATCATGGAACATTGTTTCTGGATGAAATCGGAGACACAGCCCTCGAGCTTCAGCCCAAACTGCTCCGCGTCCTCCAAGAGCGCGAGTTCGAGCGAGTAGGCAGCACACGCACTACGCGGGTCGATGTTCGTGTTGTTGCCGCGACCAATCGGGATCTACGGCATATGGTGGCAGACCGAGAATTCCGCGAAGATCTTTATTATCGTCTGAATATTTTCCCTATTTTCCTGCCAGCCCTTCGCGAAAGAAAAGCCGATATTCCCGAGTTCGTAAGGTACTTCGTCCAGCAGGCTGCTCACTCCATGGACAAAACGATCAAGACAATTCCTGACGAGACTATGCGATCTCTCGTTAGTTATCCTTGGCCCGGCAACATCCGCGAACTGCAAAACGTGATCGAGCGTGCAGTGATCCTATCCTCCGACTCGGTGTTACGAGTTGCGCTCTCAGAACTTGAAACGAATAACGCACCAGTTTCTAACCTGGAGAGCACGGATCAATCCGAAGATCACGGAAACATTCGAAGGATTCTCGAAGAGATCGAGCGCAATCAGATTCTCGCCGCTTTGGAGCACACTCGATGGGTCGTCGCAGGATCCAACGGTGCCGCCGCTCGACTGGGAATGAAACGCTCCACTCTCCAGGCAAGAATGCAAAAGCTCGGAATCGTTCGCAATAGTAGACTAGTCGAGAACGCTCCCTCCAATACGTTGTAGTTTTGATGTCCTGTCGCAATTCCTACGGATCGTCGCAAGGCCAAACGGATCAGACACGGTCGGTTCCTGGCCAACAAGGCGTCCTGGCCGGATGTATCTTATTAACCGGATGTATCTTATTAAGTAGTCTGCCTTGTCACCTTGCTGCCTTGTCACCTTGGCGATTGTGCCTGGATCACGGGATAACGTGGTCGGGGCGAGAGGATTTGAACCTCCGACCCCCTGGTCCCGAACTGAAAGACAAATTCAATAAGTCGTGGCTTTGGCGTCGATTACAGAATTCGGAGCAGCGTAGAATTGGCCAACTTGGCCAACCGTAACAAGGGCCCGACGCCCGCATGTACAAGCTAATTTGGGACGCTACCCACCGCTTCATCTTTGGGGCGCTCAAAACTTCTAAGCTGCTAAGCGTCTTCTCAACAGGCATGCGCGCTACCTTTTAACGTTGTTGGTCATTTCGACCAGTGTCGTGGATCTTGTTCTTCGCAGGTTAAGGACAGTGGGTTCAACTCCCACACGCTTCCGCCATAAAATCTTAATAAAAACGAGGGTTTTTAAGGCTCTCCGGCGAATTGTACAACTCAATTTTCGCTACGCTTTCGCTAAGGGGAAGTTCTGGGAATCCGGGTTCCGGCTAACCTCTCCGGCCAGTTTCCGATAATCCGTTTCTCGGGACTTGGGCGGCAAGTCAGTTTTGATTACGCGCATGCACGCGGCCCACTTTCCGTGTCCCGATAGATTCACATGCTAGGATTGGATCAAGGAGTGATTCCCCATGGGAAAGACATATCCAATGATCGACGATTCCGTCAGGCAATTTATACAAGCGCAGCCTGTTTTCTTCGTGGGATCGGCGCCACTCGATCCCAACGGCAATGTGAATGTCTCGCCCAAGGGGCTCGATACTCTCCGCATTCTGGGAGCCTTGACCGTCGCGTACTTAGACCTGACAGGCAGTGGAATTGAAACTGTCGCTCATCTGAAAGAAAACGGCCGAATCGTCCTGATGTTCTGCTCTTTTCAAGGACCTCCAAGGATTTTGCGCCTATATGGGCGGGGACACGTGGTCGAGCCACAACAGGGAGATTTCCCTGACCTTGCGCCTCACTTTCCAGAGTATGAAGCCACCCGCGCGATCGTCGTCATTGAAGTTTCGCGCATTGCTGATTCTTGTGGATATGGCGTTCCTCTGCTCAGATATGAAGGAGAACGCGATCAACTTTCAGCGTGGGCTCGCAATCGAGGACCTGAAGGCCTGAAAAACTACCGGGTGGAGAAGAATCGGAGCATTGATGGACTTCCGGGCCTAAACACAACGGCTGAGAGCGTAAAGCGTTAAAGTTCCCAGAACCGGAAGAACCAAGTTGCCGATAAGTTTTAAAGTGGGCAAACGCTGACACCTTACCGCGAAATCCGATTAATCCTCCACGGTTTAAATTGACGACCGGGCGCGGGAACAATCATCAGCAATTGGCCAGCGTCCCGTGCGGTCATTGTTAGCTCGCATTGCACGAGGTTGTCCTGATCTGCGCTCTCCGCAACATTGAAAATCAGTTTATCTTTTGTAGCGTGTGCCTCGACAATCTTATCCTCAACGTTCGTGATATCGACAGCCAACAGTTCTCCCTTCGGGTCCGCTTGAACATGGGTAGCATGAACCACGGTGCCACCTAGTTTAGAGTCTTGTTCTCGTAGTCTGAGAACCACGAATGTAGTGCCCTTGAATTGTGCTTGCCACGTGCCGGCGTATCTCTGCAAGTCCGGCGAAAGGTTGGCAGAACGGGCAAAGTGCGCAAGCATAAAGGTGCTAAACCCATCCCAAAACCAAGAGGCCTAGCAAGGAGTGTTCACGCAGTCTCATGTATCCCTCCAGACTATCTGTGCAAGCAATGACGATGCCCAGGGGAGAATGGAATCATAGGTGTGTGTATGACGAATCGCAACCGGAATGCGGGTAGTGCCGCGAGCCGATTAGATGATCTTGCATCGACCGGTTGAGCTGGCACCGTTTCTCGGGAGTTTCATCAAAACCCGCCATTTCCAGGGATACTCACCCCGACGCGTCTTCGCTTCGCCTCAAGAATCGCATTTCGCACGCGAAGGGAAAAGTTTCCTTCCCTTCGTGAACAGCGGTCCGACCGAACCCAGCAGCCAACCAGCAACTTCGCGCAAATCGTCTCGTCCGGCCTCCACTGCGGCGATTACATTCGTCTGGGTGAGCAAATAGTTCACGAGTTGCTCCGGCGTGAATTCCACCTCGTGAACGAATTGCTCCACGCCGCACGGGAGGAACCCGAATGCTTGGGCATCGGAGTCGCTCAGAAATCGATCGCCGCGTGGCGGCGTTCGATATCGAGTCAGGTATTGTTCGCGGTTCCACGTCTCGTAGTTGGGATTACCGACCATTCGACTGCAAAGCCCGTCGTTGTAGATGACCAGCCAGCCACCGGGCCATAGCACGCGTCGCGCCTCCCGCATGAACTGCTTTCGATCGAGCCAGTGAAATGCGCACGCAACGCTCAAGAGCCCGAAACTCGCATCATCGAACGGCAATTGTTCAGCGCCTGCTTCCACATAGCTCGATGCCGCCGCACCCGAGCTGGACTGAATCAACCTTTGCCCCAATGTGTTCGGGGGATGGGCACCTAGCCATCCATGGGCCACCAAGGCGAGGAATCGGAGGGTCTCGCATATTTCTCACGCCAAAATGAGTTAACGAGCATAGGTGCTGATCGGGGAACCAACTGAGGCTACCGCTCACATCAGGATTTGTGAGCGTCAATAATTCGACAGCGGTCCTGTCGCTCTCGCGGACGGCCTATGCCGAGGCGTCGCATTTTTTCCACTAGTGTCGTGCGTTTTAGCCCCAAAAGTTCAGCGGCGCCGTGCAGCCCCCCAACAACCCAGTTGGTTTGGCGTAAGGCTTGCAGAATATGGTTGCGCTCGGCGGTGGCCAACGTGGCAGGTTCATGCGGTGTACTGTTTGGGGCGCGCTTGATCGCAACGAGTTGAAGGATTCCATCAGGTGACAGGATAACCGAGCGTTCCACCACATTCTGAAGCTCACGCACATTTCCCGGCCAAGAATAACTTAGCAGTGCATTGAGATCGGTCCGTCGGATGGATTCGATTTTCTTGTTGATACCCTGTGCATATCTTTGGACGAAGTGCCTCGTCAAAAGAGGGATATCCTCTGGCCGATCGCGGAGGGCAGGAAGCTCGATAGGGAAGACACTTAGCCGGTAATACAGATCGCTGCGAAATTGATGACTCTCGACCATCGAAGAAAGGTCTCGATTGGTCGCGGTCACCAGCCGGAAGTTGACACAAAGTGTTCGTGGACTTCCCAATCTCTCGAATTCATGCTCCTGCAGGACATGTAGAAGCTTCGGCTGAAATTCCAGCGGAATATCGCCTACCTCGTCAAGAAAGAGGGTTCCTTTATTCGCCAATTCAAAACGTCCGATCTCCCGGACCACAGCGCCGGTAAATGCCCCTTTCTCGTGGCCAAAAAGCTCACTTTCGATAAGTCCTGGCGGAATAGATGCACAGTTAGCCCTGACGAAGGCCTGTTCGCGGCGGGGGCTGAGTCTATGTATGGCCTTGGCGACGAGTTCCTTTCCCGTTCCTGTTTCTCCGAGGATGAGCACGGCGGCGTCGGTTCTAGCAACGCTCTTCGCTTGCTCAAGTACTGCCTTCAGGCACGAACTACAGCCCACCATTTCGGGGAAAGAATTGTCAGGTCCATTGTTGATGGCGACGTTGTGAACATTTTCGTCGGCAAGGGTCTCTATGGCTTCCATGTGTTCCGCGCTAACGGGAGGTATAAGCGATAGTTGCGAATCGAACGAAGTCAATCAATAAGGTAATCGCTTGGATTATTGCGAACCCGGATCAGCAATCCACCGTAGACCTCTTGTAAACGAATTGATTCTCAGCGATTGATGTTCCCAGTGTGACGAACCCTGTCAAGAAATTGACTCTATCGATCGTCCGCTTAAACGACAGTTCCACTTCGTCATTTTAACCGACTCGCGCGAGTCAAGTTAGCGAAACGCCGGGGATAGCTTTCCATTGGAAACCGAGATGCTGGTAGTAGCGAGACGTTCGTTAAAGAAAGGAGCAACGCATGGACGATCTGGAATTGAAGAAGAGTGTGGAATCAGAGCTGAATTTCGAACCGAGCATAAATGCGGCTGAAATTGGCGTGGCTGTGAAGGGCGGTATTGTCACGCTAAGTGGGCGCGTGCCGAGCTATTGGGAAAAGATCGCGGCCGAACGTGCTGCCGCACGGGTCTCCGGAGTGAAAGCAGTCGCAAATGAACTAGAGGTTCGCCTGCCAGGCTCGAGCGAACGAACCGACGAAGACATTGCTCGGGCGGCG
>Ga0210394_10008455_pt1 | contig 10587 bp, 7 predicted proteins | sample IncBWC12MmetaG_FD_160121 | JGI IMG/M metagenome (GOLD analysis project Ga0210394, IMG submission 160121) | Forest soil microbial communities from Barre Woods Harvard Forest LTER site, Petersham, Massachusetts, United States - Inc-BW-C-12-M | ecosystem: Environmental > Terrestrial > Soil >... | reverse complement strand
CGCCCATGGAGTTCAACACCATCACCATCTCCGACGGCATCACCATGGGCACCGAAGGCATGAAGGCCTCCCTGATCAGCCGCGAAGTCATCGCCGACTCCGTCGAGCTCGTCGCCCGCGGCAATCTCTTCGACGGCCTCATCGCCATCGCGGGCTGCGACAAGAACATGCCCGGCACCGTCATGGCCCTGGCCCGCCTCGACATTCCCGGGCTCATGCTCTACGGCGGATCGATTAAGCCTGGCCATCTGAACGGAAAAGACATCACCATCCAGGACGTTTTCGAAGCCATCGGCTCCCACGCCGCCGGCAAACTCGACGACGCCGGTCTCGAAGCCGTCGAAGCCGCGGCCTGTCCCGGCGCAGGAGCATGCGGAGGCCAGTTCACCGCCAACACCATGGCCATGGCGTGCGAATTCCTGGGCATCTCGCCCATCGGCCTCTCCGGAGTACCCGCATTCCTTCCCGAGAAACTCGACGCCGCACGTGAAGCCGGCCGTCTGATCCTCGAGCTGGCCAAAAACGACCTGCGCCCAAGCAAGATCATCACCGCGCAGGCCATCGAGAACGCGATTGCCAGCGTCGCCGCCTCCGGTGGGTCTACAAATGCGGTCCTGCACTTCCTGGCCATTGCCAACGAGATGGGCATTCCCCTCTCGATCGACGATTTCGACCGCATCAGCTCGAAAACACCGCTGCTCTGCGACCTCAAGCCCGGAGGCCAGTACGTCGCCGCCGATTACCACGCCGCAGGCGGCAGCCGCCTGCTCGCAAAGCGCCTGATCGACGCTGGCCTGATCGACGGCACCGCTTGGAACGTCACCGGCAAGACCCTCGGCGAAGAAGCCGCGCAAGCCGTCGAGACTCCCGGACAGAAAGTCATCCACGCTCTCGACAACGCCATCAAGCCCACCGGCGGGCTCGTCATCCTCAAGGGAAACCTCGCTCCCGAAGGCTGCGTCATCAAGGTCGCCGGACACAAGCGCCTCGAGCATCGCGGCCCGGCGCGCGTCTTCGACTCCGAACAGGACGCCTTCCACGCCGTCGAGGGCGGACAGATTAAGCCCAACGACGTGATCGTCATCCGCTACGAAGGCCCGAAGGGCGGTCCCGGCATGCGCGAGATGCTGCAGGTCACCGCCGCCATCGCCGGCATCCCCGAGTTGAGCGAGACTGTCGCGCTGCTCACCGACGGCCGCTTCTCCGGAGCCACGCGCGGCCTCATGGCCGGCCACGTCGCGCCCGAAGCAGCCGTCGGCGGTCCCATCGCTGCCGTGCGCGAAGGCGACATCATCCATTTTGATATTCCTAACCGCAAGCTCTCGGTCGAAGTCTCCGACAAGGAGCTTGCAGAACGACTGAAGTCTTGGGAAAAACCTGTCCCCCGCTTTGCCCGCGGAGTTTTCCGCAAATACACCGACACAGTCTCGTCGGCATCCATGGGCGCGGTAACACACTGAATCGCTGTAAGGAGCAGGAGATGAGTGAAGCGAAATCTGAAGGCACACGTTTAACCGGATCCGAAATCCTCTGGGCCACCCTCGAAGGCGAGGGCGTGCGCGAGGTCTTCGGCTATCCCGGCGGCGCAATCCTCCCCGCCTATGACGCGCTACGCAAATTCCCCATCCGCCACATCCTCGTCCGCCACGAACAGGGCGCAGTGCACATGGCCGACGGCTATGCGCGCGCCTCCGGCAAAGTTGGCGTGGCCGTCGCCACCTCCGGACCCGGCGCCACCAACATGGTCACCGGCATGGCCACAGCAATGATGGACTCCATCCCCGTGCTCTGCATCACCGGACAGGTCTCAAGCAAGGTTCTCGGCTCCGACGCCTTCCAGGAAATCGACATCACCGGCATCACTCTGCCCGTCACCAAGCACAACTACCTCGTCACGCGCGCCGAGGATATCGCTCCCGTCATCCGCGAAGCCCTGCTCATCGCGCAGTCTGGCCGCCCCGGCCCCGTACTCGTCGATATAACTAAGGACGCCCAGCAGGGAACGGCCACCTATGACTTCGCCGCCGCCGCGCCGCGACCCTATCGCCCTCATCCCATGCTGCGCGCCGAGACCGACTCCGTCCTCAAAGCTGCCGAGTTGATCCGCAGTGCCAAGCGCCCCATCATCTTCGCCGGGCACGGCATGATTCAATCCGGTGCACGTGAGCAGGTTCGCGCCCTCGCTGAGCGCCTGCAGATCCCCGTCGCGTCTACCTTGCTCGGACTCGGCGGCTTCCCCGCGTCGCATCCGCTCTCGCTGGGCATGATGGGCATGCACGGCGAAGCCTGGGTCAACCATGCCATCCAGCAGTCTGATCTGCTCATCGCCTGCGGCATGCGCTTCGACGATCGCGTGACCGGCTCGCTCGCGACCTACGCGCCCAACGCGAAGAAGATTCACATCGAGATCGATCCCGCCGAGATCAACAAGAATGTCAAGGTCGACGTCGCGCTCATCGGCGATCTGGCTCAGGTCCTCGAAGCCCTGCTGCCACATCTCGCCCCCCGCTCCGGCAGTGAATCCCCGTGGCTGCGCGAGGTGAACGCAATGAAAGGTGAATGCGCCGTACGCGACATCCAGAACCTTCCCGACAACGGACACCTCTATGCCGCTCACGTCATGAACGACCTGTGGCATGCCACAAACGGCAAGGCCATCGTCGTCACCGACGTCGGCCAGCACCAGATGTGGGAAGCGCAGTACTACAAGCATGAAGATCCGCGCACGCTCATAACCTCCGGGGGACTCGGCACTATGGGTTTTGCTTTACCCGCAGCCATCGGCGCAAAGGTCGCCTGCCCCGACAAAGAAGTCTGGGTTGTCGCCGGAGATGGCGGCTTCCAGATGACCGCAGCCGAGCTCTCCACCATCGCCCAGGAGAATCTCGACCTCAACATCGCTGTCGTCAACAACGGATACCTCGGGATGGTGCGCCAGTGGCAGGAGTTCTTCTACGACAAGAACTATGAGTCCTCACCCATTCTCAGCCCGGACTACGTCAAGCTGGCCGATGCGCACGGCATCCCCGGCGCAACCGTCCGCACACGCGGCGAAGTGCTGCCCGCAGTCAACGCCGCACGCGAACGCAAGGGACCATTCCTGATCAACTTTCTCGTCGAGAAGGAAGATTCCGTGTACCCCATGATCGCCGCCGGCTCTGCGCTCCATGAAATGATCCGCCGGCCGGGTAGCAACCCGCTGGTCGAAACCGCCGAGGACGCATAATCGCAAGAGGAAAGATTCGTAACCGTATGCTGCACACATTTGTAGCCATCGTCCAGGACAGACCCGGAGTCCTCACGCGCGTCGCCTCGCTCTTCCGCCGGCTGAACGTTAATATCGTCTCGCTCACTGTCGGCCACTCGGAGAAGCCCGGCGTCTCGCGCATGACCATCGTCTCCGAGGCCTCGCCCACGGCCGGACACCGCATCATGGCCAGCCTTTACAAACTCGAGAACGTTCTGCAGGTCGACGACATCGGCCAGCACTCCAGCGTCAGCCGCGAGCTCGCGCTCATCAAAGTCGCCGCCACACCGAAGACGCGCTCGCACATCTTCGAACTCGTCGAGGTCTTCCGCGCGCGCATCGTCGACCTCGCTCCCGAGTCGCTGATGATCGAAATTACCGGCGTCGAGAGCAAGATCGAAGGACTCATTCAGGTACTGACCGAGAGCGAAGATCGCATCCTTGAAATCTCCCGCACCGGACGCATGGTCATGCGGCGCGGCCAACACACCAGCCGCGTGCTCGATGCCATGCGCGTCGCCACACCCGAGGCGGAAGCCGAAACAATCCCTGAAGCAGAAGCGGAAAATGTAGAGGAAGCCGATCTGCCGCAGTAACCAATAGACTTTCAATCTAATCAAAGAAGACACGAGGAATTACGAAATGCCGAAGACCTATCACGATCAGGACGCCGACCTGTCGCTCATCCAGAAGAAGAAGGTAGCCATCATCGGCTACGGATCGCAGGGCCACGCGCACGCCCTCAACCTCAAGGATTCGGGCGTCGAAGTTCGAGTCGGTCTCCCCGCGACCAGCAAATCAATCGACAAGGCGAAGAAAGCCGGCCTCGAAGTCATCACCGTGAGCGACGCTGCGGCCTGGGCCGATGTCATCATGATCCTCACTCCCGATCATTCGCAGGGCGACACTTACAAGAGCGACATCGCCCCCAACCTCAAGGCCGGCAAGACGCTGATGTTCGCCCACGGCTTCAACATCCGCTTCGGCACCATCGATCCGCCTGCGGACATCGACGTTTCGCTCGTCGCGCCCAAGGCCCCCGGCCATCGCGTCCGCGAAGTCTTCACCGAAGGCGGAGGCACACCCGGCCTCGTCGCCATTCATCAGGACGCATCCGGCAAAGCCCTTGACCTGGCGCTCTCTTACGCGAAGGGCATCGGCTGCACGCGCGCCGGCGTCATCCAGACCACCTTCGCCGAAGAAACCGAGACCGACCTCTTCGGTGAGCAGGCTGTTCTCTGCGGAGGCGCCTCTGCTCTCGTGAAGGCTGGCTTCGAAACGCTCGTCGAAGCCGGCTATCAACCCGAGATTGCCTACTTCGAATGCCTGCATGAGCTCAAGCTCATCGTCGACCTCATGTACCGTGGCGGCCTCGCCTACATGCGCTACTCCATCTCCGACACCGCGGAGTACGGCGACTATACTGCCGGCCCGCGCATCGTCACCGAGGCAACCCGCGCCGAAATGAAGAAGCTCCTCAAGGAGATTCAGGAGGGCACCTTCGCGAAGAAGTGGATCGAAGAGAACAAGACCGGCCGCAAGCATTTCACTGAAATGCGAAAAGCGGAAGCCCAGCACCCGATCGAGAAGGTGGGCGCCACGCTGCGCGCGGCCATGCCCTTCCTCGATCCGGTCACCGTCAAGGACAACGCGCCCGAGGCCGCACAACCGGAAACCGTTAGCGCCTAGCCTCGCTGCATCCACGCTGGCCGCGGATATCCGATCCGCGGCCACAAACGTCGATTGTGAATATGGCCACCTACCGTTCCCCCATTCTCGTCGCGCTCGCCGTATTTGCCGCGACAGCATTCAGCCAGGCTAGCCTCAAGTGCCAGGTGCAGCCCCGGACGCTCACCGCGATGCGCAACTGCTACCGTCCGCTGCTGGTCTTCAGCCCCTCGGCTACAGACGCACGCCTCAAGCGCCAGGGAGAAATTCTCGACGCCGATGCCGACGACATGATGGATCGCTTCGTGCTGTTCACCCCTATTTTGCCCTCATCCAAGGGCTTTTCCGCGCCACTCGACGCACCTTATGTGCTGCTCAGCATACAGCAGATGCAGGCCATCCGCTCTCAGTTCCATGTGCCTCAAGAGACCTTTGTTGTCGTCCTGCTCGGCGAAGACGGCAGCGAGGCCCTGCGCGCCACCAGCCCGGTCAGTTCCACTCGCCTGAACGCGCTCATCGACACCATGCCCTCGCGCAAGATGGAAATGCAACGCCCCCACGCCAATTGATTATTGTGCACACCTCGACCCAGTCACCGCATCGGTTACCATCAGAAGAAGAGGCGAGATTATGACCACTGCCAGCACCATCCCCACGCTGGATTCGGCTGATCGAAGGTCCGCTACCGGGCGCACGCCGATCCCCGAAATCATCGAAGCTCTCAAACGTGTGCCGCCCTTGCACGGCATGGAGCACAGCGAATACGAGTGGCTGGCCACACATGGCATCGAGCGCCTGGAGCCGGCGGGGACCACGCTCTTCCACGAAGGCGATCCCGCCACCACGATGAACATCCTGCTCAAGGGCGAGATCCATGTTCGTCGCGGAAAGGGTGCTCCCGCGGCTTTCTTCATTGGCCGCACCGGCCTCATCACCGGCCTCCTGCCCTTCTCGCGCATGAAGACTTATGGCGGTCACGGATACGTTGTCACCGACGCATGGTCGCTCGACTTCGACCGCCAGCTGTTTCCCGAGATGCTTCGCGAGGTGCCCTCAATGGCGCAGCGCTGCGTCTCCGTTCTGCTCGATCGCGTCCGCGAAATTACCCGCCTCGAGCAGCAGACCGAGAAACTCAATGCCCTCGGTAAGCTCGCCGGAAATCTTGCCCACGAGATGAACAATCCGGCATCGGCCGCGCAACGTGCAGCCTCGGGCCTGCTCGAGGAGCTGCGCGTCTATGGTCAGGAAAAGTTCAAGCTGGGCAGTCTTTGTCTCGACGAAAAGCACTTGCTGCAGGTAAGGAAATGGCAGGAAGGCATTCGCGAGCAGGCCCGCGCGAAGTCGCCCGACCCGGTCCAGCACGCGGCGAATGAAGACAAGCTGCAGGCGTGGTTAAGGGATCACGGCGTCAGGGAGACGTGGAAGGTTGCTCCTGAACTTGCCGAACTCGGCGTGACAGCAGAGCAGCTTAACCCGCTGGGCGAAGTTCTCAATTCCGATTCCCTCTCCATCGTGCTGGCGCAGTTTGCGTCTTCCGTACGTGCCGAGCGCATCGCCGAAGCCATGCTCGACTCCACCGCTCGCATCTTCGACCTCATCCGCGCCATCAAAGATTACTCCTACATGGATCAGGCGCCGATTCAGGAAGTCGACGTTCGTCAGGCGCTGGAGAATACGCTGACCATGCTGCAGTCGCGCCTCACGAATGTCGAGATCGAGCGCCGCTACGAAGACGAACTGCCGCTTATCGCCGCCTACGGCAGCGAGCTGAACCAGGTCTGGATGGCGCTGCTCGAAAACGCCCTCGATGCCATTCAGGACCACGGCAGGATCACGCTCAGTGTCCAGCTTTCCGGCGAAATGCTCCTCATCGAAGTCTGGGACAACGGTCCCGGTATTCCCGAGGATCTGCAGGATCGCATCTTCGAGCCCTTTTTCACAACCAAGGCTCCCGGCTTAGGCCTCGGCCTTGGTTTGGATACTGCACAGCGCGTTGTTCGCCGCCACCGTGGCTTCATCCGCGTGCAGTCCGAGCCGGGCGCAACATGCTTCCAGGTGCGGCTGCCCACTGACCAGTTGCAAGCTTATTAATTTGCTGATGCCAGAATTGAAAGTTGACCTCGTCGGCGTTGGACTGAACGCCACCGACACGCTCATCCCGCTCGCCGCTTTTCCCGAGCGTGGCTCAAAAGTCGAGTACAGCTCGCCAACCATCCTTCCCGGAGGACAGGTCGCTACTACTGTCGCCGCCTGCCAGCAGTGGGGCGTGCGTACGCGATACGTGGGCAAACTGGGAGATGACGAGGCGGCCGCGCTCCATCGCCGCGAATTCTCGCGCACGGGCGTAGAAGCGCAGCTTGTCACCGTGCCTGGCTGCGCAAGCCCCCAGTCGCTCATCCTCGTGGACGCTGCCGGCGAGCGCACTGTTCTCTGCCGTCGCGACGAGCGGCTGATTCTCCAGCCCACCGAGCTCGAGCGCGAATGGATCGTCAACGCCCGCGCGCTCCACGTCGACGGCCACGATACCGCTGCGGCCACCTTGGCCGCCCGCTGGGCCCGCGAAGCCGGAATCAGCGTCATTGCCGACCTCGACGAGGCCTATCCCGGCGTCGAAGATCTGCTCGAAAACGTTGACTATCTTATCGTCAGCCGCAATTTCCCCACTCTGATCACCGGCGAGCCGCAACTCGAAGAGGCTCTCCGCCAAATGCGCAGCCATTACGGCTCCGTTCTCACCGCCGCAACCCTGGGAGAAGAAGGCGTGCTCGCCTGGAACGGCAAGCAGTTCCTCCACGCCGCCGCCTATCGCGTGCCCGTAGTCGACACCACCGGCGCAGGCGACATTTTCCACGCCGGCTTCATCTACGGACTCATCCAGGGCTGGCCGCTCCAGCGCCAACTCGACTTCGCCTGCGCCGCGGCTGCCCTGAACTGCACCGCAACAGGAGCCCGCGGAGGCATCGCCTCAGTGGCCGCGATCGAACACCTCATGGCCACCGGCTTACGTTACGAAACCACCTACAATACTCTGGCAGTTGACGCATCCCACGTCCTCGGCAGACGATAGCTGACCAGATCGCATCTCAAGCGAGGTCGGCATGCACCGCACAGCTCCCGGCTTGGTGCTCTTCCTGACGTTGTTCGCCGCTCTCTTCACCACGTCGGCTCAGCAGCCCGTCCATGGGCTCTGGATCTGGAAGACCCCGACAGTTCTCGCCGCTCCCCATGCCACCGACACCTTGCGCGACTTCTGCCGGACCGAACACATCAACGAGGTCTATGTCGCATTCAGCGCCGCCGCGAAAGCCGGCCCATCAGGAGAGGATCAACTCACCGGCCTCATCCGCGTGCTCCACAAATCAAACATCCGCGTCGAAGCTCTGCTGTCGAGCACCGATGCGGACGAACCCGGCAAGCCGCGCGAAAAACTCTTAGGCCACATTCACGATGTCATCTCCTTCAATCAGGGCCATTCCAACGCCGCCTTCGACGGCATTCACCTCGACATCGAGCCGCAGCAGCGCCCGGAAAACAAAGGTCCCGGGAACCTTAACTTCTTGCCCGGGCTCGTCGACGCCTATCGCGCCGCGCGCCATCTCACCGGCCCCGCTCATCTCAGCATCAACGCCGACATCCAGAAGAAGCTCCTCGAAGGCAACCTCGACCAGCGCCGCAGCCTGCTCTCATCCTTGCCGAGAATCACACTGATGCTCTACGAGCTCAGCAGCCCCGGCGATGGACAATCGACCGAACAGAAGAAAGACAAGCTTCAGACCAATAGCGAGAAGTTTGTAAAGATGGCCTACGAAGGACTACCCGAGCCTAATCTCGCAAAGATGGCCATCGGCCTGCGTACACCCGACTACGGTCAGCTAATGCCCGAAATGCTCAAGGCCGTGGACGACACACTCCGCACCAACCCGCATTATCTCGGCTGGGCCTGGCACTCCTACAATGACCATCTCGCTGATCGATAGCGCCTGCTACTCGGCGCGCAAAGCCTCCACCGGATTCACCCCCGCCGCTCTTTGCGCTGGCAGATATGCAGCGAGCGCCCCACTCAGCATGAGCACAATCGCCACCGCCGCCAGCGTCCACCCATCGTGTGCCGATACCCCATACAGATAGCTGCGCACCAGCCTGCCCGCCACGAACGCCATCACCAGCCCCAGCACCACGCCCGTTACCACCATCGACGCCGCCTGCCGCATCACCAGCCACACCACATCCCCGCGTTGCGCGCCGAGAGCAAAGCGCACGCCCAGCTCGCGTGTGCGTTGGCTCACGACGTATGCCAGCAGCCCATAGAGCCCTGCTACACACAGCAAGAGCGCCGATCCCGCGAAAATCTCCAGCAGATGCGCCGCCAGCGCCTGGCTTCCGTACGAGTCCTCCACCACCTGGTTCATCGTTGTGAAATTGCTCCCCGCCAGCGCGGGATCCGCCTGCCGCATCACCTCACGCAGTTCTGGAATGATCGTGCTCGGATTTCGATTCGTCCGCACCGCAATATCCATCGCAATGGCTTCGATCGCCTGGTAGAAGCCGCTCTGCTGCGTCACCTGCGCGAGCGAAACCTCAACTTCCGGCTGCGTCGGCTCCGCGATCGCCTTCTGCCGCAGATCATCGACCACGCCGACAATGTGCGCCGCCCGATCCGGAGTCAGGTGCCACAGCTCCATCCCCACTACCTTATTCAGGTTCTGCTGATTCGGTGCGAACTCTTTCGCGAAGGCTCGATTCACCACCAGCACAGGCGGCGAAGACGCCGTATCGTTCTCGTTGAGGAATCGCCCCGCCAGCATCTTGAAGCCGAAGACTTTCTGCAGATCGGGACTCGCCGCATTCAGCCGCGCTATCACATCCTTCGACTTGCCTCCCGAGCTTCCTGGATCGCCCTTCAACGTCAGCAGAAGCTGAAAGGTCTTCCCCAGGGGCACTTCCGACATTAATCCCGCCGCCTGCACACCCGGCACATTCCTGATCCGCTCCAGCAAGGGCGCGTAGAGATTGTCTCCCATGTTGTGTCCCGCAAATTTGTAACCGGGAATCTGCAAATTCGCGACAACGATGTGATCCGTCCGGAATCCGAGCGGCACATGACGCAGCGCGTAGATCGTTCGCAGCAACAATCCGCAACCCACCAGCAGCGTGAGCGACATGGCAATCTCCACCACCACCAGCGCGCCACGCATCCGATGCTGCGCGCGCGTGCTGCCGCTCCGCTGATTGCCCTGCTTGAGAGCCGGCTCAATCGGCGACCGCGCTACCAGCCACGCCGGCCACACCGACGATACCAGGGCCGAAACCACCGTCAGCGCTACCAGCGCCGCAACCACCCGTCCATCCACTGCCGCCGGAACCGGAAACGGCAGCCGATGCTCCATGCCGTGAGAAAACGCCTTCACAACCAGCAGCGCCAACCCCGCTCCCGCCAGCGCGGCACAACCGCTCAGCAGCAGCCCTTCGACAACGAACTGCTGCACGATCCGTCCGCGCCCTGCTCCCAGGGCTCCGCGCAGAGCGATCTCCCGCTGCCGCACCATGGCCCGCGCCAGCAGCAGATTCGTCGCGTTCACGCACGCAATCAGCCACAGCACTCCGGACGCCGCCAGCAGCATCTCCAGCGCGCCTTTCACGTCCTTGTCCACAAGCGAAGCCGCGTAGCTTGT
>Ga0210394_10008454_pt1 | contig 10588 bp, 11 predicted proteins | sample IncBWC12MmetaG_FD_160121 | JGI IMG/M metagenome (GOLD analysis project Ga0210394, IMG submission 160121) | Forest soil microbial communities from Barre Woods Harvard Forest LTER site, Petersham, Massachusetts, United States - Inc-BW-C-12-M | ecosystem: Environmental > Terrestrial > Soil >... | reverse complement strand
GCTCGATCGCACGCCTAAGCCAGCCATCGACGTGCTCCGCCACATCCAATCTGATTTCGTCCCAGCGAGCTTCATCAATGCCTGCGCGCACATCGGGCGCGATATAAGGCAATAGTTCCGAGTTAGCGAGGGAGAAACCTATCCGATCGATCTTAGACATGACCTCTGGGCGTTTCCGTTCCAGAAATTCGCGTGGGACCCGGTTGATCCACAGCGGCGCGGGATCGGCCTTGTTGCGGATCAATTCGTGCAAATCATAAACGTCGCGCGGAACGCTTCGATTTAGACTCAGCAAGGCGTTGACCTTGCCGCCAGCCATTGCCGCGGGACCATACACGCGGACACTGAAATTCGGTATGCGGTAGGCGATCGGCGTCTCGAACGGTCTTGTCTCGATAAAGTCGGCCGGTGGAATACCCCGGCGGGACACCTCAACTTCCCAGGTCGTGGCAACCTCGTCGGCAGTGCGGCCAGTGATGCGCCAGCGACTGGAGCGATCTCCGGCTTTGGTTCGTTGCACATCAATCCCATTGAGTCCGGCCTGCCGCGCAGCCTGCAGGAGTGCCTTGGGCATTTGAGCCTGCATCGACTGTTGCGACAGACTGTCTTCACCGTCAAAATCGACATCCTTGGTCAAGCGAGTACTACCGTACAGCGCGCGCATGGCCATTCCACCCTTGAGGATGAAACGGTGTGCACCTTGGCGCGCTAGCAGGGAGAGAAACTGCATTTGGGTGCGGTCCCGCATTTCTGCTTCCGCGCCGAATCCTAATTCACTGGCGGCGACGTTCATATAGTACGATAGTATCAATAAATTGATGCTATCGTACTACATAAATCGCCCTAAAACACCTAAGTTCTTGCCACTCCGAGAGGGGGGCGAAGTTGGAGTTAGCGCTTAAGGAGTCGTTCCATTCTTCAAGGGTGGTTTGATTTATGCGCCAAGATAGATAGCGCCAATTGGCGCATAAGTTTCACTATTGGCGCATAGAACTCAACCCCGTGCCGCAATTGCTCCTACCTTCAGCACCGCCGTCAGCCGGCGCGTTGGCCAGTCTCCTAGTCGATATGCGCGCGAGCATCTGACCGTAGCGCCGAAATGACTTTGGCGGTCACGGCGCAGTCTGTCCACGGGGAGTTTTTCGACCGCAAGCTCGGAAACAACCAGCGCTCGTCGGGCCTCTGCAAAGTAAGGACCGAAATTGCCCCGAAACTTCACGCAGACGCCGGAACGTTACATATGTATCTTGGCAGCGGTGGCTATCCAAAAGGGTATTGTGCGCCAGGTATGCGCTCCATTCCTCAAGGGTTTGAAGAAGCTGGTTCGAACTTTCTAGATGTGGGGACGCCACTTTCTGAGTGTTAGTATCGTAGTTTATGGCCTCAATAACTCCCGCCGAAGCCCACGCGTATTTAAAGCGTTGGGAGTTGGTCAAAGAGGTAGAGCTCGCCGAACTGCGCCGCACCTCCATGGACACCAAGCTGCGTCAGTTGTCGGCTTTGATGGCGTCGCGCAGCCTCTTTGGAGTTGACCCGGAGCGAGAGAGCGGCATACAGCTCGTTCGCGAACGGTGGGCTCGTCTTTGGCAGGCATTGAGTGGTTGATCGCGTTCCTGCGACGCTGCTGGCCGCACTCGCCGACTTGGTGAAGTGGCTGGACGACACGAAGATGCCGTCCATGATTATCGGTGGGGTCGCGGCTTCGGTCCTGGGTCGGCCGCGTCTGACGCAAGATGTCGATGCCCTCGCAATCCTTCCGGAGGCAGACTGGGCCAATGCGGTATCCAGCGCTGCCCGTCACGGGATCCTTCCTCGGGTTGAGAACGCGCTCGATTTCGCTCGCAGAAGTCGAGTCTTGCTGATGAGACACGCGGAATCTGGGATCGACATCGACGTTACATTTGGCCGTTTATCGTTCGAACAGACCGCGATCGACAACAGTGAGATTCACGATGTCGGCGGCCTGCGCATGCGCCTGCCGCGTGTGGAGGATCTGCTCATCATGAAGGCCGTTGCTCGCCGGCCCAAAGACCTGCAGGACATCGAAGGCCTGCTTGCTGCGCATCCTGACGCAGACATCGCTGCCGTTCGGCAGTGGGTCCGCGAGTTTGCGACTGCCATGAGTATGTCCGACATGCTGGACGACTTCGACAAAGTGGTGGCACGGAGCAAATCGAGTCGTTGATTCGCGTCTTCAAGACAGCGCCGATAATGGTCGCTGTGATCAATCAAAAGAGGAGCAGGGATGTTGTAGGACAGACCTCCTGCGCGGCAAGGCAGGCCGTCAAACAGTCAATTAGTGCGCTATCTTGCAAGTTTTGAGGATGAATCTACTCGAATGACCGAAGACTCCGCCAATCCGACCTCGGCACGCGACGTATTCGTGAGCTACACGTCGCAGGATGCGGCAATCGCCGATGCCGTTGTGGAGAATCTCGAGCGGCAGGGAATCAAGTGCTGGATCGCGCCACGGGATGTCACTACGCGGCCAGCTGGACCCAACGTTCGATTGGCTTGATCGCGCCTACCAGCAAAAGACCCGGGGCTTATTTATATTAAGGGCCACTGGCTGATGCGCTCGCTCGAGGCGGATCCGCGCTACAAAGCGTTTTTGCGGAAGATCAACTTGCCGGAGTAGGGGCGTGTCGCGAAGTCATGCTCCGGGTTGGCGTAAATCCGTCCGGGGCCGGAAGGAGGTCATGGAAATAGGCAGGGCGGGGACGTTCCAATGAGGGTGTCAGGGGAGGACAATGGGGGCATTGTTGCTACAATCTGTCAGCAGCAGAAATCGTTTCCGGCGTTGGCTCGGTCGGCCAAAACGAAGGGCTCCAAAAAAAACACCGCACTCGAATGGCATGTTGAATCTGGGCAGTCCGGCAGGAGCGGCTGCGCGGACCCTACTGAGATCATGGATGCCGAGTTCGCACTCCCCGATCATTTTGACTAACCGATCCAGCCGAACGCCCTCTGAGCCGGTGTTTTCGAGTGCAATTCTCGCCGTGAATCCGCAAGCTTGAACTGTGAAGATGGCGGCTCGAAGAAGCGGCCGATATTCATCATCGAAAGGGCAGTTCACGAAGACTTGCCGGGAATAGGGGACCCGCTGCGCCCGCCGCGTCTCCATTGAAGCGTCAGCCCCTGAGGGTCTCGAGAGCCTCAAGAAGCTTGCGGCCCCGAGCGCTGGGCTCTATGTCCGGCATGTAGATGGTCATGCCGACAATCGAATCTCGAGTGCGAGCTCGGATTGGAGCGGCCTTTTTGCCCGTTCGTTTCTTTGCCGCAGGGATCGGATTGTGTTCTCTCCGAATCCCTGAGGAAGATGACTTTAACGCGGCTCGATGTTTCGTAACCATGACCCGAGTTTTAGCACGGAGAAGTCGGTTCGCGCCGGGCAAGATATTTTCGGTATTTTTGCGGGTCAAACGGCAAAGGACTAGAGCCGCCTTCAGCGCCGCGTTCGTGCACATTGCTCGATTGCTTTTCGGATTTGATCTTCATTTTCGTCTACCTCTCGGAAGGGAGGGAACAAAGCAGCTAAGTCCCAGATTTGCTTTACTGAAGATTTTTGGATGGAAGACTGCTTATTCTCCGCGATCGTGAAGGCTTTTCGGCTCGATCGTATCTGGTAGGAGAAACGTGTCCAGACGCTCCTGATCCTGGCAATGCCACCACCTTGCGACGGGCCAGAGATAGTGCGGTCGTGGGTGAAAAGGCGCGCGAGCTATTCGGCCCGGATGCGATCTGGCTCCGTGCTCAGGTGCTGCCCGACGCTGCGGTCCGAATCGCGCTCGATTTTCCGCAACAGGGGCGTATATACTGCTGACAAGAAGAGTTTCAAAAAATCCGCAGGGAGCGACAACCATGAATAGAGGCTATCTCCTACCCTTGTGTCTGGCGACGATCACGTTATCGAGCGGCTGTTCGATGATGGCGCCTCGTTACACGGCATCGATCGACAATGTGCAGAAGATCAAGGATGCCGACACGCAGCCCGTGAAGGTTGGGACGTTTGAATCAACACCGGGCAAGGGTAACGCCAATCCCATCTCGATTCGCGGCAGCTCGCTTGCCTCGCCCTATGATTCCTCGTATGCCAAGTACATCGCGGAAGCGTTGAGGCAGGATCTGGAACTCGCGGGCAGGCTCGCTCCTGATGCGAAAATCGAAATCTCGGGTGCCTTGCAAAAAAACGACGTCAACATTCCCGCAGTCGGCTCGGGCACCGGCGATCTGGAGGCGCGTTTCATTGTCAAACGCGCAGGCGAGATGAAGTATGATCAGGTGAAGGCCATTCACGATGTGTGGGAATCCTCATTCGTGGGGGCCGTCGCGATTCCCCGCGCGCAAGCCCGTTATCCGGTCATGGTGCAAAAGCTTCTGGCGGAGCTGTACGCCGATCCGGCCTTCATCGAAGCGTTGAAATAGAGCTTCAGGGAGGGTATGACATGCAGAGCTTACGCGTGGGATTCATGATGGCCGTGGTGATCATGGCGGCCGGCTGCGCTCACCAGATGACCATGAGAGCGGATATCGCGGGGCTTGCGTTGCCTGCTGGCGCCACACCCATCCCCAAGAATGTTGGCCTGCATATATCCCCGGACAATCGCGCCAAGGAAGTAACGACGTCGGGCGGTGGTGGGGACAAAGTCTCCTATCGCCCTTATGCCGACATGGAGACCGGCCTGTACAAGGTATTTGGCAACACCTTCCAGAACGTGGATTTATTGAGCACGCTGAGCGACGTCAACTCCATTGCCAAGCATTCACTGACGCTCATCGCAATCCCGGAGATCACGACGACGTCATCCTCCAACGGAGTATTTACGTGGATGGCAACCGATTTCACGGTCCAGCTGTCCTGTAAATTCACCGACGTGGCGGGCCGCGAAGTGGCCACTGTATCGTCGACGGGCACCGGCCATGCGGAATTCTCCGACCTCAAATCGGATTTTTCAGCGGCGGGCGAACGAGCGTCGCGCGATGCTTTGGAAAAGTTTCAAACCGCGGTCCTGCAGTCGGAGGCGCTGCGCAAGTAGCGATCACCGTCGCTGATTCACATCATTTCGGCTGCGGCGCACTGTCGGCGGGCAACGCCTCCGGCATGTATTTCTTGAAGAGTTCCAACCGGCCGTTCACATAGTCCTGGTCCGATATCTGCTTGGCATCGTGTTGCTGGTCCAACGCCTTGAGTTTGCTTACGAAGGTGTTGGAGTCATCGGCCGCCATGCCTTTCACAACGGTGTTGACCGGCACGAGCTTGACGGACACTGAAGCGGGCAGCAGGTTGTATTGCGCGCCACTCGCCGCGTCCACGCCCCATCCGACCAACCCTCCGGCGAGCACATTCCCCCACACGGCTCCGCCAATCTCCTTCACAACAGGCACGGATTGCTGCTCAAAGCTCGTCTTTTGAATCGTGATGAGGTAATTGTTGTCGCGTTTCAGGGCCAAAGTCTTGGGTGTTTGGCCCACTAACTTTCCGTCGAGCAAGATGTCGGCCGCAGGCGGATCGGACGACACCGGGATGGATTGAGACGAACCCTTGATAAGCGTCGCGCAGCCTTGCGTCAATCCTGCCGTCGCAGCCATCAAGACGAGTTCCAGCATCCGTGATTTGGAGGTCATTCGCATAGTTGGATCGCCTTTGTCGGGATGAGGGTGCCTGCTACAGTTCCGTGTATTTGCCGTTGGAGCCCGCGCACATTCGACCGGGTGCTTGTGCGCATTCTCGGTCATTTTCTGGTGCGCCGCATCCAGTAGATCGATGTTGAGCTGGTTCACCTTTGCGCAATGCGTCTGCGCGGTCACCGGGCGGGACAAACTCATCGGCGGACATCAGTAGGTTCTGCCAGCCTTCGATAAGTTCGGTGTTGCCAAATCGCGGGGTCCCGGCTGCCATGGAAAACGGCCAAAACGACGATACGGTGAGCTTCCGGGCGGAAGTACACGCTAAACGGGAATCGCTTGGCGACGACACGGCGAACATCCTTGTAAACCGCTGTGTAGATCATCGGCCGCTCAGCGGCGGCGGCCACGCATCGTTCGACGAAACGAGACCGATTGGCTCATCGCCGGATGCGAGTTAGCGCTGAGTCCTTCACCTCACTCCAAGGGACCACAGCATCGGGATGGGCCGCGTGCTCCGTGTTCGAGGTAATCATTCCATTCTTCAAGGGCTTCCAGAAGTTGGTTCGAACTTTCTCCCCTTAGGGACGCCACTTCCTGCGCGTCTATCTGCGGAGCTTGGTAAAGCTCTGTAATCGCAAGAAATTTCAGGGTTCTAAAATTCCCGTCTTCTTCAAAAAAGTCGCCGCCCAACCGCTGGGGCGGGTTCAAAGCGCTGCGCGCACGGTGGCTCGATCACTTGCCAAATTCAAACCCCGCGCTACGCTCGATTGCCGCTCTGTCTCGACTCGAAGGTATGCGGCTGAAGCACGGTATGACGGATGGGACCAAATTTGTAGCGCCCCGCCGCAATGTAGATCGGCCGGCTGCTATTAACGGGATCCGGGCCTGAATGGCCGCTAGTTCATGCGGATTCTCATACATGAGTTTCGCCCACCTGCGCAGAACTGCGGCTCTACCTCCGGCAAGCGTGTTAGGATAGGCGGCTTCTGCTTCTGGCGTGTCATGAGGCGTGGGACGCGATGTGGTCTGGTCATTTAATATGACGCTCGACATAGTGTCTTGTGTCTGTTAACATGATCACCATGAACAACGCCATTGCGAACTCCCGTAGGAACTCCGCTGCGAAGAGCGATAAAACCCGTCGCCGAATACTGAGCGCCGCGGGGAACGCATTTCGGGAGCGCGGCATTGACGGCGTTGGCGTGAGGGACATTATGAAGCGCGCCGGCCTGACACGGGGGGGATTCTACTTCCACTTCACGGACAAGGACTCGTTGTTCAACGAGGCAACTCGCGATGCCGCACTGACCAGCGTGGCAACGTACGTCAGCATCGCCGAAAGTGCACCGGAGGGGCAGAAGCTCCAAGCCTTCATTCATTTTTATCTTAGCGAGGAACACCGCGATCAGCCCGAGGGCGGTTGCATTATGTCCGTGCTGAGTGGAGAGGTTGGTCGCGCTAACTTAAAGCAGCGTGCCGCTTTCACCAGTGCGATCGGACTCATCCTTGATCGCATTGCGAAGTACATACCCGGTGAGAATGAGGTCGAACGTGGACGGAAGGCGGGATTGCTGATGGCGTCGATGGCCGGCGTTCTGATGATGTCGCGGGTATTGTCGGATTCCAGCCGCAGCGATGCGCTCCTGGCTGGAGCTAGGCAGTTTTACTCGAAGTGCTTCGCCGTCGGGTAGGACAGAGCGCATTTTGTTGCCGTGAAATATGACGCATGTCATATATAGTTATTTGAGTCCGAGGAACATCCCATGAACGCACATCTTGGTTCAACACCGGCACTGATCCCTGGGGACGCGGCGCCGCCGAACACTGCGCGCCCGGAATTTCTGACGGGCCCCATCGCACCGCAGCTCCTTCGACTCGCGCTCCCAGTGCTCGTCGTATTGACCCTGCAGACGCTGGTTGGAGTGGCTGAGACGTACTTCGTCAGCCGGCTGGGAACCGCCGCAGTCGCGGGCGTCGCCTTGGTGTTCCCGGTCTTTATGTTGATGAACATGATGTCGAACGGCGGTATTGGCGGTGGCGTGTCATCCGCAGTTGCGCGCGCACTGGGCGCCGGACGAATCCAGGACGCTCATGCACTCGTTCTTCACGCGGTCGTCATCGCAGTGGTGTTCGGCGCGGCGTTCAGTCTCGGAATCTGGACCCTTGGCAAGGCGATGTTCGGATTTCTCGGCGCAACAGACGACACGCTGGCGAATGCGCTGCTGTACGCCAACGTTCTGTTCGGGGCGGCGATTCCTGGCTGGATCGCCAACCTCCTCGGGGGAGCACTGCGCGGCGGCGGCAATGTCCGCGTGCCCGCCATTGTTACAGCAGCCGGCGCCGTCACGACCCTGGCGCTGTCGCCGCTCTTCATCTTTGGCTGGGGATTCGTGCCTGGGCTTGGAGTCGCCGGTGCGGGCGTCGCGCTGATCATCTTCAACGTCGGCTCGATGGTCGCTTTGGCTCTCTATACGCGCTCCAGACATTCACCCGTGCATCTTCGCTTGGCGCGCCTGGAAATACGGCTATTCAAGGACATCCTGAGAGTCGGCCTGGTGTCGGCAGTCGGGACAATCGTTGCGAACTTGACGGTAGTCGCAGCGTCGGGTTTTGTTGGCGCCTTTGGACGAGACGCGATTGCCGGCTACGGGTTGGCGTCGCGCCTCGACTATATCCTTATCCCGCTGCTCTTCGCCATCGGCACGGCTTCCGTGACGATGGTCGGCACGAACATTGGCGCGGGCCAGCACGCGCACGCGCGCCGGGTCGCGTGGACGGCCGCGCTGATCTCCATAATTGCGACGGAATCGATCGGACTGACGGCAGCGCTCTTACCTGAGGCATGGATTCATCTCTTCAGCCGTGAGCCCGAGGTCGTGCGAGTGGGGACCGCCTACCTGGTCCGCGTCGCGCCGTTCTACGCGTTCACGGGGCTCGGCATGGCAATGTACTTTGCGAGCCAGGGTGCGGCCAGAATGACGTGGCCATTTCTGGCCGGCGTTCTGCGTCTTGCTGCCGTCATCGGACTCGGCTGGTATGGCGTCGTCGCCACGCACGGATCGCTGACCCAGCTGTTCTGGATAGTGGCGGGTAGTCAACTCATCTTTGGTGGAATCAGCGCCATTGGCATCGCCACTGGTTGGGGCAAAGGAGCAGCCCGGCATGAGACATCACGCCTCGCTGGGTCTCCCCAGCCGGCACGCAACGTCACGTCCTGAATTCCACGCCGGAGTCGAGACCCACAATTTGCGACAACTACCTGAGGAGCTTGCAATGAGCGATGCACTTGAAGGCGTGCGAGACCACTATCACGCGACCGGCCTGACCGAGCGGCTGCGGCCGGCGCTGAGTACCTTCGGGCCGGAAAATCAACGCCTCACGCCCGAGCAACTGGGTGCCCTCGACCAGTTTCACACCCGCGGGCTCGCTGCGACGTCGGAGCTCGCCAAGCTGACCGGGATCACTGCCGCCATGTCGGTTCTGGATGTCGGTTCGGGCGTCGGCGGGCCAGCGCGATTTCTAGCTGCGACCTATGGCTGCAGGGTTACGGGCGTCGACCTCAGCGAGCCATTCGTGGATGCCGCGCGCTATCTGACTGAGCGCACGGGACAGAGCGGGCAGGTGTCGTTCCAGATTGCCAGCGCGCTGGAACTTCCATTTGACAGCGGCCGTTTCAACGTCGTGTTACTCCAACATGTGGCGATGAACATCGCCGACCGGGCACCGCTCTACGACGAGATCCGACGGGTGCTGAAGTCAGGCGGGAGGTTTGCCACCTTCGACGTCGTGTTGAAGCAAGGTGAGCCGCATTATCCGGTCCCCTGGGCGCGAACGCCCGCAACCAGCTTTCTGCTAACGGCTGATGCAACGCGCGCGGCGATCGAACCGGCTGGCTTCCGCACACTTGCCTGGCAAGACGACACCGAGGCCGCAAAGGCCTGGGTCACTCAGTTGCGCGCGTCGGGGCCACCGCCTCCGCCCAATCTTGGCGTTGTGTTGGGGCCGGATTTCGCTCAGTTCACCTTCAATCTCGGACGAAACCTCATGGAGGGCCGGCTCGGCATCCTCACTGCGGTGTTCGAGGCCGCGTGAAGTTCAACGTGTGACAGGAGACCACAGATGTCGCCGGTACACAGGTAATTTGAAAATGATAGACCGGGAGTGGAGAGGCTTATGAACAGCAAGCTAATCATTGGAATCTCTGTCGTCTTTTGTTTCGTGGCATTCGGCAGGGTTGCGCAGCTCTATATTTGGCCGCGGCTGCAGGTCTTGGCCCGAGAGGATGCGCTCAACATACTCGTTATTCCTCATATGTTTCGTTTCGCAGGGCTGAGCTTTTTGACTCCGGGGGTCGTGTCGCCCGATATATCGCCGGCTTTCGCAAATCCGGCGGCTTATGGCGACCTAGCCGCCGCTATGCTGGCCGTGATCGCAACTTTTGCTCTTACGGCGAGAGCGTCCTGGGCGTTGGCCGCGGTTTGGCTTCTCAACATCGAGGGCGCAATTGATTTGCTATTTGCTTACTATCAAGGTGTGATAGGCGTGGGTTTGCTCCCCGGAGCGCTAGGTTCGGCTTTTTATATTCCGACCGTTATAGTGCCGCCCCTTCTGGTCACCCATCTCATGATGTTTCGCCTTATGCTGCGCAGCGAAGGCCGCATCAGTACGACGAGTGTGAGTAGCGGTGTGTCGAGCCGATAATCGTCATTGCGCCTAAGGCGATGAATTCGACGCCCAAGTTTTGCCGTTCACTTTCGTACCATGCTGCCGCTTCGATTAACTCTGCGCGCGCAGAATGACGAAACGATACCGATAGGCTCATCGCCGGATGCGAGTTAGCGCTGAGTCCTTTACCTCACTCCAAGGGACTACATCATCGGGATGGGCCGCATGCTCCGAAAGCCGTCGGTCAAGCTCAGCCTTCTGGGCTTCTGTCGGACCCGGAACGGCATTTCGCTCG
>Ga0210394_10008453_pt1 | contig 10588 bp, 8 predicted proteins | sample IncBWC12MmetaG_FD_160121 | JGI IMG/M metagenome (GOLD analysis project Ga0210394, IMG submission 160121) | Forest soil microbial communities from Barre Woods Harvard Forest LTER site, Petersham, Massachusetts, United States - Inc-BW-C-12-M | ecosystem: Environmental > Terrestrial > Soil >... | reverse complement strand
CCAGAGCTCACGCATGGCCCGCACGATCGCCGGCTCCTCGACCGTGACGATGTCGTCGACGTTGGCCCGGATCAGCGCAAACGTGCGCGCGCTGAGCGCCCCGCGCAGACCATCGGCGATCGTGGCAGTCGGCGCCGGCGGCGCCAGCACGCCCGAATGGAACGAGCGATAGGCATCGTCGGCACCGGCGGGTTCGACCGCGACGATCCGGATATCCGGACGCAAGGCCTTGGCTGCCACGGCCAGACCGCTCGTGAGCCCGCCGCCGCCGATCGGGCATAGCAGCCACTGCAGCTGCGGCACCTGCTCGAGCAGTTCGAGTGCGATCGTGCCCTGCCCCGCGATCACGTCCGGATCGTCGTACGGGTGGATGAAAACGGCGCCGGTCTCCGCCACGATCCGGGCCGCCTCGGCCTCGCGAGCCGCCACGGTCGGCTCACAGAGAGTCACTTGGCCCCCATAGGCGCGGACCGCGGCGAGCTTAGCCGCCGATGAATTGCGCGGCATCACCACGCGCGCCGGCACACCCCGCAGCTGCGCGGCACGGGCCACCGCGGCACCGTGATTGCCGGATGAGTGCGTGACCACGCCAGCGCGCAGGTCGGCGTCGGAGCGTGCGAAGATCGCGTTGCTGGCGCCGCGCGCCTTGAAGGCCCCCATCTCCTGCAGGTTCTCGCACTTGAAGTGCAGCCGCGCGCCGCAGGCGGCATCGATGAGCGAGTTTTCAATGACCGGCGTGCGCAGCACGCGGCCCGCGATGCGATCCTGCGCGCAGCGGATGTCCTCGAGCGTCACGTCAGGCTGGGGCATGCTCACCTCGGTGGAGGCGCGCAGCATAGCCCATCGGTATGCTGCTAGGCTCCGGCCTGAGCCGTTAGCTCGGCAGCACCGCCGGATCGAATCCCGCCGCGCGCACCGCGGCGATGATGGTCTCGGCATGGCCGGCGTCGCGGCCTTCGAAGCTGAGCTCGAGCGTCGCCGACTTCGCCGGCACGTTGGTCGACAGCCGCCGGTGGAACACATCGAGGATGTTGCCGCCCTGCTCGCCGATCACGTGCGTCACGCGAGAAAGTGCGCCGGGCTGATCGGCGATCGGAATGCGCAGCGTCACGATGCGCTGCTCGCGCACCAGCTCGCGCATGATCACCGAGGCCAGCAGGCGCGGATCGATGTTGCCGCCCGACAGGACGATACCGACCTTGCGGCCGCGGTGCCGCTCGGGCTGTGAGAGGACCGCGGCCAGGCTCGCGGCGCCCGCGCCCTCGGCCACGGTCTTTTCGACATTGAGCAGCAGCGCGATGCCGCGCTCGAGCTCGCTTTCATCGACGAGCACGATGTGATCGACCAGCGCCCGCACCACCTCGCGCGTCTTGACACCCGCCCACTTGACCGCGATGCCCTCGGCGATGGTATTGCCCTGACACAGCGCCTCGCTGCCGGCCAGCGCCGCCGGCATCGAGGGATAGCTCGTGCTCTGCACGCCGATGATCTCGATCCCGGGCGAGAGCGCCTTGGCGGCTACCGCCATGCCGGAGATCAGTCCGCCGCCGCCGATCGGCACCACGAGCTGCTGCAGACTCGGCTCCGTGGCGAGCATCTCCAGCGCAATCGTTCCTTGCCCGGCCATCACCTCGGCGTCATCGTACGGATGCACGAAGGTCAGTCCCTGCTCGGTCTGGATCTGCTGCGAATGCTCGAAGGCCTCCGCGAGCGTGTCGCCGTGCAGCAGCACCGTGGCGCCGTGCGAGCGCGTGTGCTGGACCTTCACGAACGGCGTGTGGCGCGGCATCACGATCGTGGCCGGAATCCCTAACCGGTGCGCGTGATAGGCCACCGCCTGGCCATGGTTGCCCGCCGACATGGTGCACACACCGCGACGGCGTTCCTCGCCGTCGAGCTGCAGCAACCGGTTGAGAGCACCGCGCTCCTTGAACGAGGCCGTGAACTGCAGGTTCTCGAACTTGATGTAGATCTCGGCGCCGGTCAGTTGCGACAGCGTGCGCGAATGCAGGCACGGGGTGTTGGAGAGCTGATCGGCGATGCGAGCCTGCGCCGCGCGCACGTCCTTGAGCGAGATACTGAGATTCATCAGCCGTCCGCGACCTGGTTCCAAAGCTCGATGGCCGGCTCGTCGAGACTGCGATGCTCGTAGCCGAGCAGACTCAGCGAGCCGGCACCGAGACCGAAGTTGCGCCCGTACAAAATCGGCAAGCCGATCCAGCGTACCGACAGCGAACGCAGAAAATGTCCATGCGAGAAGATCGCCACACAGCCGTCAAGCTCGCGCACGCGCGACAGCACACCATCGACACGGGCGCTCATCTGCTGCGTCGATTCGCCGCCGGGGCAACCGTCGCGAAACACCTCCCAGCGCGCATGCCGCTGCCGGATCTGCGCGCTGGTCAACCCCTCGTACTCGCCGTAGTCCCATTCGCAGAGGGTATCATCGACGTGCGACTGTGCGCTCAGGCCCGCCAGCTCACAGGTGCGGCGCGCGCGCTGCAGGGGACTCACGAGCACGGCCGAGAACCGCAGCTCCCGCAGGCGCTCGCCGATGCGCCGCGCCTGCGCTTCGCCGCGCGCGGTCAGTGGAATATCGGTGCGGCCCGTGTGCTGCCCGCTCAGGGACCAGGCGGTCTCGCCATGCCGGATCAGGTAGATTTGCTCGACCACTGCTTCGGATCCCACTTCCATTCGCGGACCTCAGGCATGTCCTCGCCGTGCAGATCGATGTACTGTTTGTGCTCGCTGAGCTTGCGCTCGAGAGTGTCCTTGAGTTCGAAGCCCGCAACACCGGTTTGTGGCAGCCGGTCGATGGCGTCCATCGTGAGGTGAAACCGATCCAGATCGTTGAGCACGGTCATGTCGAATGCGGTGGTGATGGTGCCCTCCTCCTTGTAGCCGCGCACGTGCAGATTATCGTGATTGGTACGCCGATAGGTCAGGCGATGGATCAACCACGGATAGCCGTGAAACGCGAAGATCACCGGCTTGTCGCGCGTGAACAGCCGATCGAAATCCTCATCGCTGAGTCCATGCGGATGCGCGCTCGACGGCTGCAGGCGCATCAGGTCGACCACGTTGATGACGCGGATCTTGAGCTGCGGCAGATGCGGCCGCAGGATCGACACCGCTGCCAGCGTCTCGAGGGTCGGCACATCGCCGGCGCACGCCATCACGAGGTCGGGCTCGCCGCCGCCATCGTTGCTGGCCCAGTGCCAGACGCCGATGCCTTCGGCGCAGTGCTGCGCAGCGGCTTCGATGTCGAGCCATTGCGGGGCCGGGTGCTTGCCGGCGACCACGACGTTGACGTAGTTGCGACTGCGCAGGCAGTGATCGATGACCGACAGCAGGCAGTTCGCATCCGGCGGCAGATAGACGCGCACGACCGAGGCCTTCTTGTTGACCACGTGGTCGATGAAGCCCGGATCCTGGTGCGTGAACCCGTTGTGATCCTGCCGCCACACATGCGAGGACAGCAGATAGTTCAGTGAGGCGATCTTGCGCCGCCACGGCAGCTGCGCCGTGACCTTGAGCCACTTCGCATGCTGATTGAACATCGAATCGACGATGTGAATGAAGGCCTCGTAGCAATTGAACAGGCCATGCCGGCCGGTCAGCAGATAAGCCTCGAGCCAGCCCTCGCACTGATGCTCGCTCAGCATCTCGAGCACCCGGCCGCTGCGAGCCTGGTACTCATCGTTGCGCTCGAGCTTGCCCTGCCACTGGCGCGCGGTGACCTTGAACACCTCTTCGAGTCCATTGGAAACGGTCTCATCGGGGCCGAACAGGCGGAAGTTGCGCTGCTCCTCGTTCATGCCGATCACATCGCGCAGGAACGGCGCCAGCACGCGCGTGTCGCCGATGCCGCCGATACCCGGCTGCGCCACGGCGATTCCGTAGCTGCGGAAATCCGGCAACTTCAGGTCGCGCAGCAATATTCCGCCATTGGCGTTCGGGTTCGCGCCCATGCGGCGCTTGCCCGTCGGCGCGAGTTCGGCGAGCTCGCTCTTGAGGCGGCCCTGCTCGTCGAACAACTCCTCGGGTCGATAGCTGCGCAGCCACTGCTCGAGCTGCCGCAGGTGCTTCTTCGGCGCGTTGGGTCCCACCGACAGCGGCACCTGGTGGGAGTGAAACGTGCCTTCGTTCGGCACGCCGTCGACGCGCTTGGGTCCGGTCCAGCCCTTGGGCGAGCGCAGCACGATCATCGGCCAGCGCGGCCGCTCGGCCGCGCCCTGCGCGCGTGCCTGGTGCTGGATGTCCAGGATCTGTTGCGCGACCCGGTCGAGCGTCGAGGCCATCAGACGATGCATCGCCTGCGGCTCGCGGCCCTCGACGAAGTACGGCTCCCAGCCACTGCCCTTGAGCAGCTGCGCGAGCTCGGCGCGCGGAATGCGCGCCAGTACGGTCGGGTTGGCGATCTTGTAGCCGTTGAGATGCAGAATGGGCAGCACCGCGCCGTCGTGCACCGGATCGAGAAATTTATTCGAGTGCCAGGCGGTCGCGAGCGGCCCGGTTTCGGCCTCGCCGTCGCCGATTACGCATGCCACCACGAGGCTCGGATTGTCGAGCACCGCGCCGAAGGCGTGACTCAGCGAGTAACCGAGCTCACCGCCCTCGTGGATCGAGCCCGGACATTCCGGTGATACGTGGCTCGGAATGCCGCCCGGAAACGAGAACTGGCGGAACAGTCGCCGCAGTCCCGCTTCATCGCGGCTGATCTGTGGATAAATTTCGCTGTAGGTGCCCTCGAGATAGGTGTTGCCGACGAGCGCCGGACCGCCGTGCCCGGGTCCGGATATGTAGATCATGTTCAGATCGAACTGCTTGATGATCCGGTTCAGATGCACGTAGATGAAATTCTGACCCGGCGTCGTGCCCCAATGTCCGAGCAGCATGCGTTTGATGTGCGCCAGCGTCAGCGGCTCTTTGAGCAGCGGATTGTCGTACAGGTAGATCTGGCCGACCGACAGGTAATTGGCGGCGCGCCAGTAGGCGTCCATCTTCCTGAGCAGCTCGGCATCGATTGGCGTGGCTTGCATGCTTTCGGCCTCGTGACAACCGCGGCGAGCTTGGCTCGCACCGTGACAGGTGTCCATAGGCAAACACCGGAGTATGACGCGCGCATGACCCCGCCGGCGTCTGCGGCCCTGGAGCTCCCGCGGAGCGGTTCGTTGCAGGCGCGACGCGGTTAGAGGCGAGACGCCGTCAGCGTGACGTCGGCGTGCTGCCAGGCATCGCGGAACTGGCCATCGATGACAGCGGCCTGGTTCCGCTTGCCCTGGGCCCGCAGCGCCTGGGCCAGCCCGAACAGCGACCAGCCGTTGTTCGGATTGCGGCGCAGATCTTCGCGGTAGACTGCCTCCGCCTCGACGCTCCTGCCGGCTTGCAACAGTTCCGCGCCCAGCAGATGCCGCACGGGGAAGAACCAGTCGGCGGGCTCGTCGTAACCCAGCCCGTCCTCCTTGGCCACGGCCTCGGTCAGAGTGCGGATGGCAGCGACGCGGTTGTGCTCGGCGCGCTCGATCTGAGATTTCGCGAGCAGCGTCGCCAGCGCGAGTACATCCGCGGCCGAATTGAACCCGGCCATGGCATCAGCGGGCAGCGAGGCGCGCAGCTGATCGAGCTCGGCGAGTGACTGTCGCGCCTCCCTGGTGCGGCCACGCGCGGCCAACGCCGTCGCGCGGGTGAACAGATAACCTCCCGTCAGCGCCTTGAGCGCGGGGTTCGGACGCGGTTCGGCGAGGATTTCGTCCCAGAGGCCGAACCGCACCATCGCGAGGTAGGGCTCGGCGCCAGACCAATCAATGCCCGGCATCGCGAGCATCGCGTCCTCGGGAAAGGCGGCGCGCATCTGCTTCATCGCCTCGAGCGTCTCGGACTTGCGTCCCTCCATGGCCGCGGAATAGCCGAGAAACTGAAAATTGTGCGCGACGTACATCGCGTAGTAATCGAGCGGTTCGGTCTTGCTGAAATAGATACGATCGGCTGCGGCGCCCTTGCGATTGGCCTCGGCGGCGTCCTCGTACCGTCCGACTCGCTGCATGATGTGCGCCGGCATGTGCTCGAGATGACCGGCAGCGGGCATCATGCCGCGCAATCGTTCGGCCGCCGCGACGGCCTTTTCGGGATGCGGCGACGCTTCGATGGCGTGCACGTAGTAGTGATTGGCGCCCGGGTGCTGTGGGTTTCGGGCCAGAACCGATTCGAGCGTGCGCACGATCTCGTCGGTGCCGGGGGCCGGCTGGCCGTCCTTTGTCCACAACTTCCAGGCATTGATGTTCATGAGCGATTCGGCGTACATCGTCTGAATGTCATCATCGGCCGGGAACTGCTGCGCCACCGTATGCATCGCGCCGGCGTACGCTTCGAGCACCGGGCCCTCATTGGAAGGATCCAGGGCCGCCGGGCGCGGGTAGCGCGCCTTGAGCGCATTGATCAGCGCCCGTTCCACCGGGCTCGCATGGGCCAGCACTCGGTTCGCCTGCTCGAGGCTGCCGTACGCGACCTTGGCTCGCGCCGCCGCCATCATCGGCATGTTGTAGTTCGGGCCGACGGTCAACGCGACACCCCAGAGGCAGATGGCGCATTGGGGATCGAGCTGCGCCGCGCGCGCGAACGAGCGCGTGGATTCATCGTGATTGAAGGCCCACAGCAGCCGCATGCCCTGATCGAAATACTGCTGTGCCTCGGTGGACTTGCTGCTGGTCGGGCGATGAAACGTTCCGAGCCCATCGAACAACTGCGCGCCGTGCGCCCAATCGGCCAAGGTCGCGGGCATCGTTGGTGGAGTCGGGGACGACGCCGCTGCCGCAACTGTCGGCGCCTCGGGCGCGCGTGAACACGCACTCAAAATCAACGCTGGAATGCAGATCAGTCCGCAGATGCGCTGCATATTCAATCTCCGCGCGTGCCTGCGCGTCGGCCCGTCCCTGGACCGCATTATCATACTCCGTATCGTCGCACGACCGACACCGCAGGGTGCCGCGAGTCCTCACAACTCGCTGATTCACTTGACGACAGCGCTAGGCGCGGCCCGGCGGCTTCAGACTTTCTGCAACTTGGCTGCGGCGTTCTCGTAGTTCGCGAGCTTGCTGATGAAATTGTCGGTGAATTCCGGACGGAGATTGCGGAAATCGACGTAGTAGGCATGCTCCCAGACGTCGAGCACGAGCAGTACCTTGCCCTCGCCGGTCGCGAGCGGCGTGCTGGCATTCGGCGTCTTCGTGATCTTGAGCTTGCCGTTCTGCGCCAGCACGAGCCAGGTCCAACCGGATCCGAATTGACCGACCGCCGCGGCCTTGAAGGCCTCCTTGAATTTGTCGACGCTGCCGAAGTCCTCCGTGAGCTTCTTCTCGAGCACGCCCGGGATGCCGCCGCCGTTCGGCGAAAGCGATTCCCAGAACACGCTGTGATTCCAGTGCTGTCCGGCATTGTTGAAGACCGCCTGCAGGTCCTCGCGTCCATACGACAGCCGGATCAGCTCTTCCAGCGACTTACCCCTGAGCGCGTTCTTTTCCACCAAGCCGTTCAACGCCGTGACATACGCCTCATGATGCTTGCCGTGATGCAGCTCCAGCGTCTCCTGGCACATGCCACGCGCCGCCAGCGCGCCGGGAGCAAACGGCAGGGGGGGCAGACTAAAGCTCATGGATCTTTCTCCGATGCGAATCGAGTGGAGGGCACAAACTTTAGCATAGCGACGCGCGCCGGCCGTCTCCCGGAAGGCGCGTTACCGTGTCAGCCAACGCTTGCAATATCAGGTTTCGAGGTTAGGCTTGATCGAAATGAAAATCAGCGCGCGCAACCAGTACCGCGGCCGGGTCAAGCACGTCAGTAAGGGCGCGGTCAACGCCGACGTCATTCTTGATATCGGCGACGGACTCGAATTATTCGCAAATATCACCAACGAGGCGATCGAGGAGCTTAGCCTGCGGCCCGGCCGCGAGGCGGTGGCGCTGATCAAAGCCAGTTTCGTGCTGCTGTCACCGGATCTCAACGTCCGCATCAGCGCACGCAATCGCCTCGCCGGCACCGTGAGCTCAGTGATGCCGGGCGCCGTGAACGACGAGGTCAAAATTCAATTGCCCGGCGGGCGCATGCTCAGTGCCATTGTCACCAAAGATGCCCGCGAAGAGCTCGGGCTGGCCATTGGCAGCGCCTGCGTCGCGCTAATCAAGGCATCGCACGTGTTGCTGGCAGTCTCGGATTGAGCGAAAGGCACCTCATGCGCAAGCCGTTGGCGGTCTTTTCCTGCGCGGTCGCACTGTTCGCGGCAGCCGCGTTGCCGGCCGCAGCCGCCGAGCTGCATGTCGCCGTGGCCGCGAACTTCAGCGGGCCGCTGCAGACGCTGGCGCCGCTGTTCGAGAAGAGCAGCGGCAATCAGCTCGTCATCAGCTCGGGCTCGTCCGGACAGCTCTACACCCAGATCCGGCAGGGCGCGCCGTTCGACCTGTTCCTGTCCGCCGATACCGACAAACCGAAGCAGCTCGAGAACGAAGGTCTGACCGTGCCCGGCAGTCGCTTCATCTATGCCATCGGCACGCTGGTGCTCTGGAGTCCCCGGCCGGGCGTGGTCGACGACCAGGGCAAGGTGCTCGAAGCGCAGCGTTACCGCTACATCGGCATCGCCAACCCGCAGACCGCGCCTTATGGGACCGCCGCGCAGCAGGTGCTGAGCAGGCTCAATCTCTGGGACAAGCTGAATCGGGACAAGAAAGTCGTGACCGGCGAAAACATCACGCAGACCTGGCAGTTCGCCTCCACCGGCAACGTCGATATGTCATTCGTGGCGCTGTCGCAGGTGCTCGGCGCGGACGGTCAGATCGCGGGCTCCTCGTGGCGGGTGCCGCAGAGCCTGTACGACCCGATCGAGCAGGGAGCGGTCGCGGTCGCACACGGCAATCAGCAGGCCGCGGCGCAAGCCTTCCTGACCTGGCTGCACACCGACCCGAGCGCACTGGCCGTCATTCGCGCGGCCGGCTATCGCACGGCCGACTGAGCGCTCGAGCGTGAGCAGCGCCGATCTGATCGCGATCTGGATTTCGCTGCGCCTGGCCGCGACGACCACGCTGCTGTTGCTGTTGCTGTGTGCGCCGCTGGCGTGGTGGCTCGCGATCGGTGCAGCGCGCTGGCGGATCGTGATCGATGCGGTGGTGTCGTTGCCGTTGGTGCTGCCGCCGACCGTGCTCGGCTTCTACCTGCTGCTGCTGTTATCGCCGCATGGCGCAGTCGGCGCCGCGCTGCGTGGGCTCGGGCTGCCGGCGCCGGCATTTACTTTCACGGGCCTCGTCATCGGCTCAATGCTGTATTCGCTGCCCTTCGCCGTGCAGCCGCTGCGCGATGCCTTCCAGGGAGTCGGCACGCGTGCGCTCGAAGTGGCCGCGACACTTCGAGCCTCGCCGTGGGATCGGTTCCTCACCGTGGCGCTGCCGCTGTCGGTGCGCGGCCTGCTGACTGCCGCCGTGCTGTCGTTCGCGCACACACTCGGTGAATTCGGCGTGGTGCTGATGATCGGGGGCAACATTCCCGGGCGCACGGAGACTGCCTCGATTGCGCTGTTCAATCACGCCGAGGCGCTCGATTATGGCGCCGCCTATCACCTGTCGTTGATTCTGCTGGCGGTCTGCTTCGCGCTGCTGCTGTTCGTTTACAGCGCCAACCGACGCCTGCGCACCCCGGGCGTACTGGTGTGACGCTGGCGCTGCGCGTAGCGCTGGCGCGCCCGGGATTCGCGCTCGATATCGCGAGCGAGCTGCCGGCCCGGGGCGTCACCGGCCTGTTCGGCCGCTCGGGCAGCGGCAAGACCACGCTGCTGCGCTGTATCGCGGGATTGGAACGCGGCGGGAGCGCACAGATCGTGTTCAACGGCGCGACCTGGCAGGACCAGCAGCACTTCGTGCCGGCGCACCGACGAGCGATCGGTTACGTGTTTCAGGAATCGAGCCTGTTCCCGCATCTCGACGTGCGCGGCAATCTGGAATATGGATTCAAGCGCGTGACACCGCAGCAGCGCCGGCTCGGATTCGATGAGGCGGTGGCGCTGCTCGATCTGGCGCCGCTGCTGCAGCAGCGCGCGACGCAACTGTCGGGCGGCGAACGCCAGCGGGTCGCCATTGGACGTGCGCTGCTCACGAGTCCGCAGCTGCTGTTGATGGACGAGCCGCTGTCGAGTCTCGATCAGCGCAGTAAGGCCGAGATCCTGCCGCACCTCGAGCGGTTGCGCGATCAATCGGCCATTCCAATCATCTACGTGAGCCATGCGCTCGGCGAGATCATGCGGCTGGCCGATCATCTGGTGCTGCTCGAGGGCGGCCGCGTGTGCGCGTCCGGCCCGTTGCAGCAACTGCTCGCTCGCAGCGACCTGCCGTTCGGACAGCTCGAGGACGGCGGTGCGGTGTTTGACGCCGTGATCGAGGAACACGACGCGACCTATCATCTGACATACGTGCGCATCAGCGCTGGACGGCTAGCGCTGTCACTGCAATCGGCCGCCGTCGGCCAGCGCGTGCGTGTGCGCATCGATGCGCGCGATGTGAGCCTCGCGCTCATGCCCCCTAAGCACAGCAGCATCATCAACGTGCTGCCG
>Ga0210394_10008452_pt1 | contig 10593 bp, 10 predicted proteins | sample IncBWC12MmetaG_FD_160121 | JGI IMG/M metagenome (GOLD analysis project Ga0210394, IMG submission 160121) | Forest soil microbial communities from Barre Woods Harvard Forest LTER site, Petersham, Massachusetts, United States - Inc-BW-C-12-M | ecosystem: Environmental > Terrestrial > Soil >... | reverse complement strand
CGCATGCGCAAACGTTTAAAAAGTTTAGTCTCCAGAAACGCAGGGACAGACGGGACGTTTTCTATTTATCTGGATATCACAAGTGCGCCCGGAGAGATTCGAACTCCCGACCTTCTGGTTCGTAGCCAGACGCTCTGATCCAGCTGAGCTACGGGCGCACAGTTCGTAAATATTACCACACCGTCGCAGCACCACACACCCGCGCAGCGCGCCAGACCACTCTGCAGGCCGCCACAGGCAATCTCTTAACTGAATTTCCCGCCCTCTCCGTAATTCCACTAGTAGTTACTGTATCTAACTAGTATAATTGTCCATGATTACGGCATTAGCCGCGCTCCGCATTTCGCTGACCGCTGTCGTTAATCCCAATCGCCCAATATTGGTCACAGCGTCCCTCAACAAGGCCCTGTCACCCGCCGCCTCGGTCTCGGCTATGTTCAACCTTTGGACCGCGCGAGCAAAAACTCAGACCGTTTGCAACTGTTTGCAATTTACTGCAAAACCGCTCCCGTTATTTTCATCAACTTACAGCCTCTTTTTTCGCGCTTTTACACCCGACTTTCTTTGTTTTCATCAACTTCCAGCTCTTTTTTGCAAAACAGGGGGGCAGGGGGTCAGCATGGCAAAATTTTTTCAGCTCAAACCGAGGCCCCCTGAAAGGAAGAGAGCCCCGCACCGCCTGGGGGGAGGCGATCCGGGGCTTGGGGGTGACTGCGAGGACTGGGCCTTGAGGAGCTCGTTAAGACTTTCAGTGGCGTCCTCTATACCTTCGCCACCTACTCGCCGGCTGCGCTGTCCGTGCCGGAGGGAGGGCAACGGCGCGACAACGCAGCCGCCAAACTTTAGTGAACTGTATTTACGGCGAGCACGCAGATTTGCCGCAGCTCTTCGTAAGTAAAAAATATGTCTTTTTCTCCGCCGGCGCTCTCCGTGCGGCCGAAGCCGGACTCATGCGAGATGCGCCGCAATTCTTCTTCGGAGATTCCCAGCAGCACGGCCGCGCGCCGCGTGGTCACGAACTTCAGAGCCTTCTGCAGCTGCTGATGTTCTTCGTTGATCGCTGTGCGTTTCATCGCTTCCCCTTTTATGCGGAAAGTAAAACCGTGGAATCGCGTTCCACCGTCATGATCATCGATTTATATATGTCCACATCCCAACCTTCACCGATGCGCATCCGTATCGTTTCACTTCCGTTTTTCAGCAACGTCCCTCGCAACGGAACCTTGATATCTCCCAGTGCCACCTGCAGAAGCACCGATTGCCCCACCCATGCTTTGTATGCGTTCTCCATGCCTCACCCTCAGTTCTGCCCGACACACAGAGAATCGCGTACGGCACAAAAATCACCAATGGTACAGATGGGACCCGCGACTAGTAAGAAAGTACTGTTCGCTGAAACATTTCACTTTTCTAATTTTTTCCACGCAGAGTACCGACGTACTGTTTTGGCGGGACCCATAGACCATAGGGCCCCGAGCGCCGCGCTGGCATTCTGCAAGCCATGGCACCGCTCGAATATTTCTACAGCACGCCAGCGCCTCGCGCGGCTTCCCGCCGGCTCCCCGGCCAGACGGTCGATACCGCCGTCCTGTCCGATCGTCCAGTGCCGGCAAGCGATTTCCCGCGCTCCAGGCACGAAAACGCGCAGCTCAACCATTCAACTAGCCGGTCTTCGCAACGCCACTCCGTATCGGAGCCGGTTCCTGAGCCAGTACATGAGAATGTTCAGCACAACCGCCTTGTCAGCGCAGTGCTCCGCGGCCGTGCACCGCTCGAGAGCGACGCCCTGGTCACCAACCAGTCTCCGCGGCCAGGTGTGGCCCTTGCGCTTGGTGGAGGATTTGCCCGCGGCTTTGCGCATCTTGGCGTCCTGCAAGTCTTTGAAGAAAATCACATCGCCATTTCGCACATTGCCGGCACCAGTGTCGGCAGCATTCTTGGTGCCGCCTACGCGAGCGGTGCTCCGCTGGCGCAAATCATGGCCACTTGCCGCACGCTCAAATTTCGCGACATCGCGCGCTGGCACGTTTCGCGCCTCGGCTTGGCCAGCAATCATCGCCTCGCCGATTTAATCGAGCGCGTTTTTGTATCGCAGACCTTTGAGAAACTGCGCATCCCGATGGCTGTAGTCGCGACGAATTTAAATAGCGGAGAAGCCGTGGTTTTCACCGAAGGCAATATGGTCGATCCGATTCGCGCCAGTTGCGCCTTCCCCGGAATTTTTGAGCCGGTGGAAATCGGCACCCGCTGGCTCGTTGATGGCGGATTGATCGCCCCGGTTCCCACCCAGGCCGCGCGAAATATGGGAGCGAAATATGTCGTTGGCGTATCCGTCGGAATGCCCGAAGGAGATCGCGGCAAACCCACCAACATTTTCCAGGTCGTGAGCCGCGCCGTGTGCGCCGCGCAAAAACATCAATTGGAAATGTGGGAGCGCCACGCCGACCTGATCATCAGGCCCGACGTGCATTCCCTGGCGTGGGACGATTTTCATCGCGCCGATGAAGCCATCGAGGCGGGCAAAACCGCCGCGAAGATTGCGCTGCCGCGCATTCTGAAACTTCTTGCCGAAAACGAGGCGCATGAACCGCGCGTAGCAAATCCGGCAGAACTCAACGAAAACAATTTCAGTGACGAAAAGTTCAGCGACAAGCAGTTCAGTAACAACAACTCGCACTTCATCACGGAGGCTATAAATTCATGATGCGATTTAGCGCGTGGATGGCGTCCATTAGTATTTGCGTGTTCCTCTGGCACGAATGCGCGGAGAATCCCGCGCTCTTCTGTTACCGTATTGGGATGAGCGCTTTTGCGTGCTTTCGTTCACACGCGCAAATTCTGGCGCCGGTAATCAATTCCGCTGCGAGGAATAATCCCAGGTGTTTGAATCCATCCGCCATCTACTCCACTCGATCTACGATGTTGAAGGACTAATCCGCTCCGTCGGACCATACGCACCTCTGCTTGTTTGCATAATTGTTTTTGTTGAGACTGGACTTTTCGTCGGTTTTTTTCTGCCGGGCGATTCCCTGCTGGTCACCGCTGGCGTGTTCGCCGCCGCCGGAACCATTCCGCTGCGATGGCTGCTACTTCCGGTGATGCTGTGCGCCATTGTTGGCGATCAGATCGGCTACTGGATTGGCCGCGGCGCAGGCATCTCACTTTACAAACGCAAAGAATCTTTTTTCTTTCGCCGCAGTCATTTGGAACGCGCCCGTGCCTTCTACGAAAAGTATGGCGGCAAGACGGTAATCCTGGCGCGCTTCGTTCCCATCGTGCGAACCTTCTGCCCTCCTGTAGCTGGCGCTGCAGGAATGCCATATTCGCGATACGTCACATACGATATTTTTGGCGGGATCTTGTGGGTCGGCAGCATGATACTGGGCGGCTATTTGTTAGGCCGTTCGATTCCCGATATTGGGAAGAAAATCCATTATGTAATCGCCGTCGTAGTGGTCGTTTCTCTGCTGCCGGCGGTGATCAGCATTCTTCGCGAACGCCGCGAAGCGAAGAGTCTCGACACAAAGCGTGGCGACGCGATGAGTCGCGATATGAAGACCGACGCGAAGAATGACTCCGCAATGAAACCTCCGGCAATCGAAAAAGCGTAAGACATTGGAACCCACGAAACCGGCACCCAACACCCTAGAACCCAAAAAACGGCGCGCCATCATTTTTGATATTGGGCGCGTGCTGGTGCGGCTGGACATTGCGGGTGCGATGGGCGGGCTCGCTGGAATGATCTCGCTTACGCCACAAGAAACCTGGGCGGCTATCGAACACGATCCGCGATGGCACGATTGGCAGGAAGGCCGCATGTCGCCACGCGATTGGCAGCTACATATTTGCCGGCGGCTGGGCGTGAATCTTACATTTGAGCAATTCAGCGATATTTGGAATGGCGTGCTGGATCCGACGCCGTTATTGGACGGCGCGTTTCTTGAGAGTCTATCGAAGCGCTATTGCCTCGCAGTTCTTTCCAACACCGATCCCATTCACGTGGCCGAACTAGAAAAACGTTTTGATTTTTTCCGATTCTTCAAGCACCGCATTTATTCCTACGTGGTGGGCGCGAGCAAACCTTCGCCGCTGATTTTTCGCGCCGCGCTGCAAGCCTGCAAAACTACCGCGGACAACGCTATATATATTGATGACATCCCAGCATATGTGGAAGCTGCACGGCAACTGGGCATGACTGGCATAGTTTTTCAGTCGCCGGACCAGCTTCGCGCCGATTTAGAACCGTTCGGGACGAACTTGCAGGAAAAGGGTTAAATCGAGCAAAAACTCCGCGCATCGCAATTAAGCGAGTAAAGATTGCAAGGACTAGTAGTACCGTTACCGATGATGATGATGTATAAGTGGCTAAAGCATCAAAAGTTAAAGAATGGCTTCATTGGGTCCTCGGACTGCACATCTAATAGGTTCGAGACATGGAAAACCCAATTTTGGGTGAGGAGAAACCTTAATATGACAGAAGAAAGAATTGTGGAGACGAGGGAGTCGAACTGGCACCTCCCGGCGCTGATCGTGCTGGGCCTGATCGCACTGGCTGGATTGGGTTTTGGTTGGAACGCTTCATCGAAACTGGATAGCACCCAACAAACCGTAGCGAACCAGATTAAGTCCGAGCAACAATCGGTGCAGCAGGATGTTTCTGCGCTGCGTGACCGGCTCGCTCAAGACGAAAAAGCGAATGCCGATTTGCAGGGCGATTTGAAAGTGGTGACGGACAAGTTGAAACTCACGCAAGGCCAACTGAAGAAGGCTCGCGAAGAGTCCTCGAAGTTGAAGGATGAGACTTCAGAAAAGTTGACCGCGCTGGATACCTCCGTCAAAGGCGAACTCGCTACCAAAGCTACGAACGACGATGTGAAGACCGTGGACACTAAAGTGGTCTCGGTCAAGTCGGACCTGGACGCAACGCGTGACGACCTGAAGATGGCACGCAGCGAGATGGGCACACTCATCGCGCGCAATCATGATGAAATCGACCAACTGCGCCGTCTGGGTGAACGCGATTATCTGGAGTTCAGCATCAACGGCAAGAACAAACCGCAAAAAGTGGGCAACGTCACGGTGGAATTGAAAGGCGTGAATCAGAAGCGCAATCAATACAGCGTGGCTATGACGGTAGAAGACAAGCGTTTTGAAAAGAAGAATCGCGCACTGAACGAGCCGATCCTTTTCTACACCTCGGGCACGCATCAGCCTGAAGAAGTGGTGATCAACAAAGTAGGAAAAGATCAGGTGAGCGGCTACGTGAGCATTCCCAAGGCTAACGGACAATCAACGGGAAGCGCGACTAACTCAGGCAGATAACAACCCAACAGCAGCGGCGATTGGCCGCTGCGTAATGCCAGGGCGAGCAAATAATATGCTCGCCCTTTTTTTGTCTCGGCAGTTTTGCGCGGATGGTCTCGCCGCACGCGGAAGTCAGTGGTCTTGTTCGCCAAGCGTTTTATTTGACGTTCGTTGCATATTGTTCTGGCCTTATTTGGTTATCAAAACTCCAGGGCCAATCGGAAGGCGATCATACGAGGCGTGCTATCACCACCCAAACCAACGCCTAGTAATCCAGTCGGCGGAGAGGTCGCGTAAGTAATCGCTCCAAACCCAGTCTGGGTAGCGGGCTTCCCAGGAATGCCGGCCAGCACCATGCTCGGAAGCGCGAAATTCGGATGATTGAATATATTAAAAAACTGAGTGTCAAAGCGCAGTTTCACGCGTTCGGTCAAGGAAAACGATTTCGTAAGATAGAAATCGCTCCACGCAAAGTTTGGACCGCGCAGCGCGTTACGGCCGAGGTTCCCGAATTGACAATTCTTGGGATTGTCGCCACCCAAGCATGCCCCGGTACTCGGGTCCACGGTGGAGACAAACGCATCTGGATTAAGCCACTGGACAGTGCCCGGCTGAGTGACACCCGCGATGGGATGGTGTTCGTACAGCGGTACTCCAGGAACAATGCTGGCGAATTGAGGTCCGCTGCCGTTCACGATGCCATTTGCATTTGCCGAATAGGGCGTGCTCAGAACGGAAAAAGGAATTCCGCTATGCCAGAACACCGTTCCCGACACCTGCCAGTCGTTCAGGACGGGAGCAAGAAGGCGGTTTTTGACCTTGACGGGCAATTGATAGACATATTGGGCGTTGAGATTGTTCCGGATGTCGTAGTCGCAGGGACCCTGGTCCCGTGCCAAGTCTCCGGGGAGCGGAGACAAGATTCCGCCCGCCGAGAATTGCAGGAATCCGCCATTCGAGACAGTGTCCATGCAACGGCTCCAGGTGTAATTGATTTGTCCCATTAGGCCGTGGCCAATGCGTTTCATGGCGGACATCTGCAAGCCGTTGTAGTGACTGTTCGCACCAGTCGACAATTGCGTCACGGCCCCGAATCTGGGATCAGTGGAGCTTGCGTAGGGAAACGGCGCGAAACACCCTTCGCAGACTGTTTGGTAGCCGTTCACTTGCGTCACATACGGCTGGTTTACAGCGCGGGTGCCAACGTATTGTGCATGGATGCTTCCGGTGGTTCCCAATTGATGTTCCAAACCAAGACTCCACTCCATGAAGTACGGTGCGTGAAGCTCGCCATTGGGGACCGCCGTAATGGCGACTGGAGGAAGACAAGTTGCGGGATTCGCCTGTACCGACGCGCAGGAAAGCTGGCCCTGTGCAAATCCTGAACTAAACGTCTGATTGGCGGCCACGGTTGCGTCAATCGCACTGTTAGGAACCCCCGGCGTAATGGCCGTGCCACCAACCGTACCAAGAAGCCCGCCCTGGAATGATTTGACGTAGGGTGGATTGAAACCGACGACGTCGGCGATGCTGCCGGGCAAAATGTCACTGAACAAGCCAAAGCCAGCACGCAGCACCGACTTGGACTCAAGTTGCCAGGCGATCGCTGTTCTCGGTTGCAGGATCGCGAGAGGCGTCGAGGAAAACACGTTATGGAGGCCCGTTTGAATGGCGGAGTTCAAAGGCTGATTCGCGTCATGCGAGATGGAATCGAAAGAGCCGCTCAGACGAGCGATATGTTGATGCGGATTTAGTGGATTGGAGTTTAGAGTGTCCCGAATTCCGAAAGTCCACGTTAGCTTCTTGGTCACTTTCCAGGTGTCCTGGGCATACAGGTCGAGATTCAGGAAGTTAAAAGGTTCGTTTGCGGACGTCGGAAAAGTTTCTGTTGCCGTGGATGCAACGCCGTAAATGTATTGCGGCAGGGTGGTGTACGTCACGGTCGGGACAGTTCCCTGCCCGAAGTCATAGTCGTTCAGCCGAAGAATCCGAGTATTAGTTCCAAAACGCAACTCGTGCGCCCCAATGCTCCAGGCGAGATTGTCATTGATAAAGAACCGCGAGGCGCGTCTTCCCTGGACCCAGGTGTTGTCTAATCCACCGAGGGTCGTAAAGGGCGCATTCGCGCCGCTCCCTTGTAAAACAATCGGGAATGCGGAGAGCGTTTTCTGAAAATCACTGGGACCAAACAGGCTTCCATACCAGGAAAACGCCGGGTTGAAATAGTTCACAAGATTCTGCGAAAAGACGTGCGTATACCCCGCTGCAAACGAGTACAAGGGCTGCGCAGAAAGAGCGTTGAACAGAGGGTTGATAGGATCGGTGTAGGCAGCCTGGAGTCCGTTGTCGGTCTGAAAGCGAAACCAGGTGGTGTTTTTCTCATCGACGTTGTAATCGATGCGAAGCGTCTGGACCTGTTCGTGATCGTCACTCGAATGAGAGATGCTCTGGCGATTGGCGCACCCGTTTCCGTCATTCACTATTGCGGGCGCAACTCCACCGACATCGAATGGACAGCCCAGTACGGTGAGAGGTGTCCCGCTGGTATTTCCGTAGAGCGAAAACATCTTTTGATAAAAGGGCACCGACTCCGGGGATGGCTGGTAGGCTGAGCCCGTGACGGAATCGGATCCGCCTAAAGGAAGTTGTTTCAAAACATAATTTTGGAACGTCGCAGTCGGGACGGTAGCAGCGGTGACGATGGGTAGCGCAATGCGAACCCACTCGCTGTCAAAGAAAAAAAACAACTTGTCGTGGAGAATCGGGCCGCCGACACTGCCTCCAAAGTGGTTCAGTGCGGAGCGTGGTTTGTGATTTCCTGGCGTGGCATTAGTAAAATAGTTGGTTGCGTTGAACTTTGAACCGTTCCACAGCTCATACAGATTCCCGTGAAGCTGGTTTGAACCTGATTTGGTGACGTAGTTAACCTGCGAGGCGCCGTAACGGCCCTGATCGACAGAGTAGGAAAGCGTGTTGACCGTCACTTCCGATACCGAATTCAATCCCAGGACCAGGTTCGTCGAAAGTCCGCTATTCAGATTCGTCAACGGATCGTTGGTTTCCAAGCCATCGACGATATAGCCGTTTGACAGTGCGGGAAGTCCATTGAATTCAACATTCCCATACCCATTGGTACTGCCAACGAAATCATTGCCGCTGCCGGCAGTGTTGACAAGAGCACCTGCGGCAAACTGAAGAGGGTAGGTTAAGTCACCGCCTGGATTTGGAAGATTCTCGAGCGCACGGCCATTGAGAGTCGTCGAGGTATTTGCATTCTCGGGGTTGAGAATGGCGGCTTCACTCACGACCTCGATGCTCTCCTTAGCCTGGGCAACCCTGACGACGAAATCGACAGTTTGCTTCTGGCCAAGGACGGCAATTACGGCGTCATTCTGCTGTGATTCGAACCCTTCTGCCTCCACTTTGACCGAATACGCACCGGGCTTCAGTTGTGGAAAGTTGAAGCGGCCCGAATCATCGGTACTTGCCCCTCGCTTAAGACCAGTTTCTTTATTCGTGACTGTCACAGCGGCCTTTGGCACCGGTGCGCCACTGGCATCGCTGAGCTGGCCGTTGATCGCGCTGGTAGTTTCACCCTGGGAGAAGGTCACTTCAGGGAACAGAAAATGAAATGTCGCGGCAAGAATGAATATCGAAACAATCGAACGCAGCATATTCCAGGGCTCAATTCCATTCAGCCGGGGACTATCGGAGGTTGATTAACCTTACTTAAGATTATTTATTAATGCAAGTAAATATGGCAAGAGAAAGCGACAAGGGTACACTTCTGGCACACATCAGCCTGAAGAAGTGGTGATCAACAGAGTAGGAAAAGATCGGGTGAGCGGCTACGTGAGCATTGCCTAAGCTAACAACCCAACATCAGCGGCGGTGTAGCCGCTGCGTCATGCGAGGGCGAGCAAATTAAATTGCTCGCCCTTTTTTGTCATGTTTGTGTTACCCGCTTACGCTGTTGCCGTGGCTCCCTGAAGGCCTTTTGCGGCCGTACGGATCACATCGATCACCCGTTCCGGTTGGGAGAGCATCGGCACGTGGCTGCTGTCGAGCTCAAAGGTGGTTGCGCCCATGCGCTTGGCCATGGCGCGCTCCAGATCGGGATGCACGGTGTGGTCTTTTTTTCCGACGATGTACCAGCTCGGCTTCGACTGCCAAGCGGTTCCCCCGACTTTCGCCTCGAACAGGTCGGGTTGAGGGACGCCCTGGGTTGCCCAAACGAGCTTCTGCTCTTGCTCCGAAAGGTCTCCGCAGAAATACTTCGTGCCCTCCGGACGTAGCCAGATACGTCCATCCACGACTTCAATGTGGGAGAAGACATCGGTCCTCGGAAACTTAGACTGTTGCGTCTGAGACGTTTCGTCGGCGTCCGGAGCGAGCGCGCAGATATAAACCAGCCCGACAACGCGATCGTCGGTTCCGGCGCCGGTGATGACGCTTCCGCCGTAGGAGTGGCCGACGAGGATAACGGGGCTGCTGACCCGGCCGATCGTTGCTTTCACCAAGGCGACGTCCTCGGCCGTTGTGTTGAGGCCGTACTGCGCTGCAATGCACTCGTAGCCCTCCGCATGTAGGGGAACGATCAGCTTGCTGAAGCAGGAACCATCGGCCCAGAGTCCGTGGCAGAAAACGATACTTGGTTTGGTCGATTTCATAGTGTGCTTCCTTTCTTTTGCAACGAGGATTGACTACTGATTTCGGTGTCGAGGAGCGTGCCGAGTACCTCGGGCCACGCTTTCTCGAAGTCGGCGTCGCGTTGAAGTCCGCGCGCCAACAAAGCTTGGATCCGCCGCTGCGCTTCAGGCCACGTCAATGCTGTCTCAAAGGAGGTAATCGCATCCAGTAGCTCGTCGGCGGATGGCAACGAGACTTGGTTGACGAGATTCTTTGCGGCGGCGATAGCACGCCGGTCGAAGGAGGCGATCCGGCGCGCGAGCGCGTCTACGAAGCCGTCCAGTTCCGCGTCCGGAAGCGCCCGGTTGACATATCCGTATCTTTCCGCAGTGTAGCCGTCGAAATCCTCCGCGCCGAGAACGATTTCGAGCGCGCGCCCTCGGCCCACCAAATGCGGCAGGCGTTCCGCACCGCCGCCGCCCGGATGTAGTCCCACGCCGACTTCGGGTTGGCCCAGTCGTGTGTTCTCGCTCGACGCGAAGCGCATGTCGCAGGCGAGGACGAACTCGCTGCTCACGCCCCGGACGCAGCCTCGGATCTTCGCGATGCTGACCACCGGAGACTTGGTGAGATGGACGAATGTATCCATCAGGATCGGGA
>Ga0210394_10008450_pt1 | contig 10595 bp, 8 predicted proteins | sample IncBWC12MmetaG_FD_160121 | JGI IMG/M metagenome (GOLD analysis project Ga0210394, IMG submission 160121) | Forest soil microbial communities from Barre Woods Harvard Forest LTER site, Petersham, Massachusetts, United States - Inc-BW-C-12-M | ecosystem: Environmental > Terrestrial > Soil >... | reverse complement strand
AGCTGCGCGTCCCTGCGGGAGCCGCGCACGTTGATCTCACGGGCAAGACCGTTATGCCGGCTCTCGTGGATCTCCACGGCCACATCGGATACCAGAACATCGTCGAAGGCACGATGTCCAAATCCTCATATACGCGCGAGAATCTCATCGATCATCTCCAGCGCCTCGCGTACAACGGCGTGGGCGCGACGGTCAGCATCGGCGACCTCGAGGACCGCTCCGACCTGCATGGGGGAAGAACGCATTGGGGCGACGTTCCTTTGCAGGTGCGAAAAGAGGTCATTCCCAACGCAGCGCTATTTCGCACGGCGGGAACCGGCATCGCCTGGCCGGGATCGGGTCCTCAAGGCGATCCCTCACGAGTGGATGTGCCTTACTCAATCACGACGCCCGAAGACGCGCGCAAAGCCGTTGACGATTACGTGAAGATGAGACCTGAATTCGTCAAGATCTGGGTGGACGATAGAGGAGGAACCAAGAAAACGCTTACGCCGCCTCTCTATCGTGCAGTAATCGACGAGGCGCACAAACACGATGTTCCCGTCGGCGTTCACAACGTCACCCTGGCAGATGCCAAGGAACTGATGCGCGCGGGAGTGGACGGATGGCTTCACGTTCCCGTGCGCGGCGGTGAGGCCGCGGATGACGAACTGATCGGCATCGTCAAGCAACGCATAGCCCAGAACAATCGCCCGACGATGTGGATGACGCCGGCCCTGATCACGGCATGGATGGATACTCAGGGCGGCACGAGGCCGGCCTGGCTCGATGATCCGCTGCTTCGCGACCTCTACTCTTCGGATCAGATCGAAGAATACTGGGGACGACCTCTGGCCAAGAAGACACCCGAAGAAGTTAAACGAGCGCGAGAGGATTTTGAGCTACAGGCAAGCAACGCGATGAAATTGAGAGCGGCAGGCATGCGCATCGTGAGCGGAACCGACACCGGCCAGACTCGGTTCTTCATCGGATACTTCAATCAATTGGATCTGGAGAGTATCGTCGCAATGGGCCTGACGCCTTCCGAAGCCATCGTCGCGGCGACGCGCGATGCCGCCGACATCGCGCATTTCAATGCGGGCTTGATGGCGCCGGGCAAAAGCGCCGATTTTATCGTTCTCGATGCGAATCCGCTGGAGAAGATCGGCAATGCGCGGCGCATCAACCAGGTCTATCTGCGCGGTCAAAAAGTCGATCGCGCGGCTCTCAAGGCCAAATGGCTTGCGGAGCGAAACCGCAAAACCACTTCATCGCTGAAATAATTCCCGGCACATTACGCCACAAGAAATGAGACAGCCGTCAAACGCTGCCGCTTCCGACTGCGATGAAGCGAAACTGCAAGCCTCGCAGCATGGTCTTGGCGTCGCTTGACGGCTGGTTGCTTGGTTCGATTTTCTTACGGCGCTATGAGGCGCTATGGTTATGACTTCGGAGCGACGGAAGTCACCATCATCGTGTCGCCGTCTAGGCTTCCTTTGACGGTCACGTTCTCGGCCGCGTATTTATCGAGGTCTTCTTCGTGGCCTTTCAGCTTATAAACTTTGTCTCCCACGACGAGGGCCCAACCGGCTTTCTTGGCACATGCGCGAGCGCAGTCGGCCGCACTCATGTTCTTCATTTTGTGCTCGGCGCCGCAAGCGACGTCGCTGACCTTGCCGGTCAAAGTGGTTTGTTTGCCCTGAGGAGCGGCAGTAGTGAACGCAATCAATGTGAAAGCAGCGGTTACCATTACGGACCTGAGAATTTTGTTCAACTTCATTTCGCGTCTCCTTTGAGGCTGGGGAAACCTCTATCAGCTTACACCCGATTCAACTTTACAGTCACGGCCAAGTGGCAGGCGATGAAGGGGGAGTCAATATTTGCTTCAGCAGCGTTTTTTCGCGAGCCAGCATGGCCGCTTCCCGTTGCTTGATTTCCGTGTCGCCAAGCCATTCGGGCTGGTGCCCTGTGATCACAACGGCATCGATTGGCGCGCCAACGCCATTTACATATTGTGCGGCTTTCGAGATGAGATAGATGCCTAAGTTCTTGGCGGCTTCGAGAGTCATGGAAGGCGAATAAAGATTCTCGGCCAGATAACGAATCAGAGAAGACTCACCGGCGCCGACGCACGTTATGCCGGCGGCTCGGTGCATTGCTCCTTGATCGAAGACGAACAGTTCCGGTGAGTTGAACACGCCGCCGACGCCGATCAGCATTTGCAGATTCGACGGCCGGCCCATTCCCGCGAAGACTTCATCTGCCGTATCGTAGATTTGCTGGGGAATTACGCAGACGTCGCCTTCCTCTTCGGGACCCTGGAGTTCTAACAGCCTGCGCGAGATCTTCTCTACGGCTTCTTTCCACAGATCGGACGAGCCGCCATAACTCGATACCAGCGCTGAACCAAACAGGTCTACGCAGGAGATTCGTTCTTCATAGTATTTGTCCCCGCCTCGAGCTGACACTTCTTCGTCGGCGCAGATCAATAAGCCATCTTGCGAGGGCAGACCCAGTGCGATCGTCATTCGCCTTAAACCCCTGCGCGTTCCCGCGTTAGCAACTGGGATCCTGTCGATTCGGCGGATTGCCAGCTAGAACTTCGCCATCCGGTAATTGCGGTTGCAACGAGTCCGCACACCGCCGCCGCGCTCAGCCAAAGCGCAGGAATCGCCTGGTTGCCGGTGACATGAATCAGGTAAGTGCTGATTGCCGGCGTGAATCCGCCGAAGATCGCGGTCGCCAGGCTGAATGCCAGCGAAAAGCCGGAGGTGCGCACATCCATAGGCATGATCTCGACAAGGAACGGGATCATCGCTCCGTTGTAGCAGCCGAAAATGCAGGAGAACCACAGTTCGACGAGCAGCAGTCGGGTTGTCGAAGGGTTGCCGACCAGCCACGACATCGCGGGATAAGCCGTGAGCAAGGTCGCCACAGTGAAGAAGTAAAGCAGTGGCCGGCGTCCAACCTTGTCCGAAATGGCACCACCGATCGGCAGCCAGATGAAATTGGACAGGCCCACGAACAGGGTCACCAGCAAACTCTGGCGGTTGGTCAAAAGCAGGACCTTTTCTCCAAAGGTCGGCGTGTACGCCGTGATGAAATAGAAGCAGACGGTCGTCATTGTGGAGAGCAGCATACCGACGATGATGATTTTCCAATTTGCGGCGAGCGAAGCAAAAATCGCGGACATGGTGGGGCGAGTCTTACGTGCTTTAAAGACTTTCGTTTCTTCCATCGAACGCTGCAACCAGAACAGAAGCGGAATAATAAGACAACCGATCACGAAAGGTATTCGCCAACCCCAAAGAGCCATGCTTTGCGGCGGCAGAATCAAACTAAGGACCACGCCTAGCAAAGCGGCGGTCATCACCGACACCTGCTGGCTCGCCGATTGCCAGGCGCAATAGAAACCTTTATGCCCCGGTATGGCGATCTCCGCCAGATATACGGATACTCCGCCCAACTCCACGCCCGCGGAAAATCCCTGCAGCAATCGGCCTAGAACAACAATGAGGGGAGCGAGAATGCCGATCGTCCGGTAGCCGGGCGTGCAAGCAATAGTGAAGGTGCCCACAGCCATGAGAAGCAACGCGAGTATGAGACCGGCGCGGCGCCCATGCCGGTCCATGTAGGCGCCCAAAATTATGGCGCCCAGCGGGCGCATGAGATAACCGACGCCGAAGGTCCCCAGGGTCAGCATCAGGGAAGCGAAGTGGTTGCTGGAAGGGAAAATAGCGTTAGCGATGTACGACGCGTAGTAGGCGTACACCATGAGGTCGTACATCTCGAGGAAATTGCCGCTGGCTACCCGTACAACGGAGCCTACGGTTGCGCCGGCGTCGGAAGTTTTCATCATGCGTGTCTACAGGCGAGGATTCTCTCTGATGCCCGGTAAAATACGGAGAGATTCTTCGTCGCTACGCTCCTCAGAATGACAGGCTGCTACGTTAGTTTTACCGGAGAGGATCAAGTGGCAACACCTTCCGTGGTTGCCGCACCACTTTTCGCGCGGCGCGGGCGCTCGACGGCGTATCGCAACAATGCTGCCGCCCGATAGATTCCATGGACGAATTTGCAATAGGGCAACATCAGGAAGAGCGACACGATAACGCCCAAATGTATCGCCAGCAGAGCGTCCATTGCGGCGGTGCTCCGCAGGGCAAGTAGCAAGAGGCCGGTCGCCGCTGCTACGAACAATAACACCAGGAAGCAGTAATCGATATCCATTAAAAGCCTGGAGGCTGGCGCCGAGTCAGCCGTGAGTTTGATTTGCACCAAACCGGCGATACCGATCAGCATCGCGACGCCCCCTACCGTGCCCAGCAAAACGGGAAGACTAAACAACGGATACGGGGAGACCCAGCCGAAGACGTGCTCGTAGATCGCGGCGGTGCAGGTGGAGGCAAAACAGAAAAGGAACCCGTAAAACAGGGCATGATGAAAATAGCGGCGCGATTGGGAGAAGGATTCGTCCTTATTATTGCATCCGTCGCCGCCACCGCCGAGGTTTCGCAGAGTGAGAACATCCGTGAGCGCCGCTAAAAACGATGGAGCATCAAAAGACGAAGGGCTGGTTGTGTCGCGCCAGAAACGAATCGCGCCTATAGCCAGCGCCAGCATTGCAAAAAGAAATGCGGCACCGGTAATGGCAATCATTATGCCTTCGGGTATGACGGCGTAAAAGGCTCCCGCGCTTTTTTGCGCCGCTGCTGGCGACGATCCTCTAGCCAGCCACACGAAAAGCACTGCGCAGACTAAAGCCAAAACAGATGCCGCCAAACCGTTCCGCCGAAATAGTGCGGCGAGAGGCCGCGGCCAGGCGTAGCGCTCATATGTTTCCAGGCGAAGATCGGCAAAAGCTTTCGGCAAATTCAGGGCGAATTCGTGCGGCGGCGCATACTGGCACGAGTAATAGCAGCCACGGCAATCGTGGCAAAGGTTCGCGAGATAGCTCAGATCTCCGGAAGTGAATTGCCGGCGCAATTCGATGGCGGGAAAGACGGCGCAATATCCCTCGCAGTATCTGCACGCGTTGCAGATTTCGACGAAACGCCGTGATCGCTCCTCAATTTCAGCCGAGTGCAACTTTGGCCGCCTCTCTTCCGGCGATCCGGCCGAAAACGGCGCCGATGGCCATGCCGATGCCCGCGATATAGCCTTCGCCGAGGATATTGCCGGCCATAATTTCGCCCGCGGCAAACAGATTGGCAGAAGGCCGCTCGTCTTGCATCAAGGCGCGCGCATTCTGATCCACTTTCAGGCCCAAATACGTGAAGGTGATGCCGGGACGCAGCGGGTAGCCGATGAACGGCGGCACATCAATCGGCCGCGCCCAATGCGTTTTCGGCGGATCAATTCCTTTTGTCCCGCAATCATCGAGGATGCCGGAATCGAATTTGCCGGGACGCACAGCCTGATTGAAATTCCGGACGGTCGTTTCCAAGCCCGCCGCATCGACGCCAAGTTTCCGGGCTAATTCGCCTATGCTTTCAGCGCGTATGGGAGGAAAGGCGGAGGGCATGAAGAGCTTTTCCGACTTGGCATCGGTGATGGCGTAAGCGATTTGCTCCGGGCACTGAGCCACCAGACGTCCCCAAATCGCATAGCGCTTCGGCCAGATGTCTTCGCCTTCATCATAAAAGCGGCGTCCTGCGCGGTCGACCACGATGCTGAAAGGAACGCAGTCCAGACGTGAGACGATTCCGCCGTCAAATTTGGGCGCGCGGGCGTCCACTGCGACAGCATGGCATTGCGTCGGATCACCGACCGGCGCAGCGCCCTGATCGAGAAGATTTTTCAGAACCACGCCCTGCGCATAGGGCGTGCCTCGCACGATGAAATTGCGAGCAGCATCTCCCCAATACTCGCGCAGCCAGTCGATATTGGCCTGGAATCCTCCCGAGGAGACCACCACGGTTTTTGGCCGCACGCTGCCGGATGCGCCATTTCTCGCGGTCAGGACTTCCCGCACCATGCCGTTGAGCAAGCAAAGTGACCGCACTTCCGTGTCGTAGGCGATGCTTATTCCCAGGCGTTCCGCCGCGCGATAGTACGCGTTCATGAGGGCTTTGCCGCCGCCCAGAAAAAAAGCGTTTGTGCGGGAGAGACTTAAAGTGCCTTCCAACGCCGGCTGGAAGCGCGCGCCGTGCGCGTGCATCCACGGCAATAATTCGGCGGTCGAATCGATGGTCATGCGAGCCAGATGCTCGTCCGTTTTGCCGTGAGTTACGCTCAGCAGGTCGCGCCAATAATCGGAACTCGAATAGCCTCCGGTGAGGGTTGCCGTGGGAGATTGATGCATGAGCCGCAGATTGCGGGTATGGCGGCTATTGCCGCCGCGGAATCCTCTGGGCGCATGCTCGAGCAGCATGACCGACGCTCCCGCTTCGCGGGCAGTGATCGCCGCAGAGAGGCCCGCATTTCCGCCGCCCACAACGAGAACGTCGCAAGATTCCATCACGTGCGCTGCAAAAGCGGCCGCAGTTCGCGAATGTCTTTCATGCTTTCGAGCGCGAGGACTTTGTTGATGAGACTCGTGGTGGTTGTCGCGCTGAGTGTCGGAGCCATCAAGTCGTGCGCTTTGGTCACGACCTCATCCCGGCCCATGGGGTTCTCCGCCGTGCCGCGCACGGCATCCACGCGCTCGCTGAGGCGAGTTCCGTCAGTGAACGTGACTTCCACGACGCCCACGCGCTTGGGCAGCAGTTTTTCGAGTTCCGCGTCGGGCAGGAGCTGGATTTTGGCGCGCTCGTGAACGACGGCGGGATCCTGCATGCGGGCCTTATCGTGCGCGGCCCGGAAGGATGCCGTTTTGTCGATGAGCATCACGGCCAACATGTATTGAAGGCAAATATCCGGAATGTCCCGGTTGTTCACCACGCTGGCCTCATCTGTGGCCAGGCGCACGGTGACTTGTTTCACCTCATCCGGTTCAAATGGGCGCTTTTTGCGAATATTTTCCAGGGCGTCGAGCGGCGCCTGAATTGGCGAGCCTACCGTCCACTTCTTTATATTGGTGCGGACGACTTCGTAGCGCTCGCCGAGTTTGTCCACGAGCCCTGCGGGATCGGCCTTGGGCAAGCTGGCGATGAGGAAATTATCAGCGCCGGAAAAGGCGTCGTTCACGCCGGTCCATCCGGATTGGACCAGCAGCGCCGCGGTGACGCCATCGCGCGCGGTCATGCCTCCGAACACAAACGCCTTCTCGAAATGTTCGCTATCGCGCATCCAGAACGAGATGCCGGAGGATTGCTGCGCGGCATAGTCGAGGAGCCAGCGCATCTGCTGCGCATTGAGATTCGCGGCGCAGCCTGCGGCGGCGGCCGCGCCGAAGCCTTCCGAAAGGCTATGCGTGTCGCGGTGTGTCTCATCCATGAACTTTTGCCCGCCCAAAGTCATGGAGACGCGCGTCCCAACGTCATATCCGAGAGCTATGGCGCGCAAGAATTGCGCCCCGTCTGTGGGGAAGCGCTCTCCCGCTGCCAATGCAGCGGCCACAACGGCACAGCCCGGATGCGAAAGCGATGGAGCGTGCGAATCATCAGTTTCATCCGCTTGCGCCAAAACACCATTGGCGAGCGCGGCCTCGATGGGGCCGCAGAGCACGTTCGAAGCAACTACTGTGGCAATTTTCTCGCCGCCATATGCTCGGGCGAACTGAATCGCGGCGCGGCCGGGAGGAAGTTCGGAGCCTGAAACCATCGAGGCGATGGTGTCCAGCAGATGATGCTTCGTTTTCTCGATGACTTCTTCGGGTAACGCACGAGTACGCGCCTCGGCCATGTAACCGCTGAGTCTGGTCATTGCTGGGCTGACCTGGTCGGCCGCCAATCCCAGCCAGGGCCTGCACGCCGCGGCGATCATCGCCCAGCCGGCCTGCTTCAGAAGCCGACGGCGGCTGAGATCCGCGCGGCGATCGCGCCCCCCGACACTTTGCCGGTCATCTGGCATATGAACCTGCCTTTCCGCTATCTACTACATCAGGTTTATTAATACCACGAAAAATCGGCGCGAATGCAATCCAAGGAACCCGGATTAAGGCTGGCTTCAGCTTCATCCGATTATGTAATGCCAGCATTAGATACGCGTCCGAGCACTCAAGAAAGTTTAAAGCAGTGACGGCGCCAGCATCGTGGGGTAAGCTGGTCTATATGGGGGGATCGCGGGGATGACAAAGTGAATCCGGCAGCATTCGTCGCGGAAGCGATAGCCGACTTCGGCACAGTAGGCGCAATCGCGCCCAGTTCGCGTTATCTGACGCAGGCCATGCTGCGGCCGCTGCCACTGGGAAATGCGCAGGTGGTGGTTGAATTGGGGCCGGGCACCGGCGTCATGACGCGCGCCATGCTGGACGTCATGCCTTCTAACGCGACTTTGCTGACGTTTGAGATCAATCCGCGGTTTGCTCGACACCTGAGATCGACGATCAAGGATCCGCGCCTCGTGGTCATCCACGCGCGGGCGGAAGAGTTGCTCGAAGAGCTGAGCCGGCGCGGGTACCGGCACGTCGATGCGATGCTTTCGTCACTGGCGATGGGCTTGATGTCCGATCGCGAAAGACACGCGTTACTGAGCGAAATCGGTCTCAGCCTCAGGAAGAAAGGCACGTTCACGCAGTATCAATACCTGCATGGTTTGCAATTCAGGGACCGGCAACTGAGCAAGTTCGATATGTTCGGGCTTCTGGTGCGCTATTTTCGCTCTGTGCAACGGACGATTACCTGGCGCAACCTGCCGCCCGCCTTCGTATTCACCTGCCGAGGAGCCCGGCTCAGCGCCCCGCAAGACTCAATCGAAGCGCCCGCATTCAGGAAAAAGTAAATCGGCTTGTCGCCGGGTACCTGTTTTACAAATAGACGCGTGAATCAATCATTTACTTTGGCCTGCCGGAAAGCTGTCTCGCGTCCTGATCGGCTTGCATCACGTCATCCAGCCTGCCCAGATCACGCCATTGATACTCATCGGAACGAAACGCGATGATTTTTTCGCCCTGGGCGGCAAGGCGCAGGTAAGGCGCGATGATGGAAAAGACGCCTTCTTCCGTCATTAGGGAGAAAAGGCGCGGACGGATGACGTGAATGCCGGAGAAAGCCAGCGCCTTCGGGTGCGATGAGTTGCGAACGAGTTCGGCCTGGCCGTCCCTGCCCGATTTCCGGCCGCAAAGCTGGAGTTGCTCGTCAAAGAGCAGATAGCGGCTGGTGGGGCGATCCTGCACTGCAAGCGTCGCCAGAGCGTGATTTTCGGAATGAAATTGCGCCATGCGGTGCAGATCGATCGTGCTGATGACGTCGACGTTGTGCAGAACGAACGGCTCCTCGGCGGCCCCCGAATTCTCCAGGAAATAAGCGGCTTCTTTCAGGCCACCGCCGGTGTCGAGCAAAACGTCGTCTTCGCGGGAAACCTCGATGCGCATGCCGAAATCTTTGTTCGCCTTTAGGTAATCGACGATCATGTCGGCGAAGTGATGCACGTTGATGATCACTTCGCGAATGCCGAAGGAGTTCAGGCGCGCGAGCGTGATCTCCAGCAACGTGCGGCCCCCGACTTCCACCAGCGCCTTAGGGCGATTATCCGTGAGCGGCCGCAAACGCGTACCCAGGCCGGCGGCCAAAACCATGGCTCTCATTTGCCCTGCTTCTCGAGTTCGAGGTGTCGGACGACCACGTTGAGCCCGTTGCGAGCGCGCAGGTGTTTTGCCAATGCCTCTGCGAGATACACCGACCGATGCTGGCCTCCGGTGCAGCCAAACGAGATCATCAGATTCTTGAAGCCGCGGCTCTGATAGTTGCTCAAGCTGGCGTCTACAAGCGAAGTAGCGCTGGCTAAGAACTGATGCACGCTCTGTTGCCGGTTGAGATAGTCGATCACCGGCGCGTCTTTGCCGGTAAAGGGCTTGAAGCGCTCTTCGCGTCCGGGATTTGGAAGGCTGCGGGCGTCAAAAACGAATCCGCCGCCGTTTCCGCTCTCATCTTTGGGAGAGCCTCGGTGAAAGGAAAAGCTGAAAACGCGCACGGTGAGATTTTTTGTCTCGGAGGTGAATTCCGATTCAGCCGGCAGGGTCTGCAGTTTCTCCGAATTCACCATGCCTCTGAAGGCGGCCATCAACGTGGGCAGCGCAATGGGCAATTCGACATGCTCCAGCAACCAGAGCAAGCTTTTCAGCGCATAGGGGACGCTTTGCAGAAAATGGGTCCTCTGCTCGTAAAAGCCGCGAAAGCCATACGCGCCTAACGCCTGCATGAGCCGGATATAAACGTAGGCGTAGTAGTAGTGCATGAAGGTGCTGCGTTCGAGCTTGATAAAAGCCGAGAGCCGTTCGAGATAATCGTCAAGCAACTGCCGGCGGAGTTCGGGCGGCAGGTCGGCCTTGGAATCAAACAAAAGCGAAGCGATGTCGTATTGCAATGCGCCTTTGCGGCCGCCTTGATAGTCGATGAACCAGGGACAGGCGTCGCGCAACATGACGTTGCGTGACTGGAAATCGCGGTAGAGGAAGTAATCGCCGTCGGCTTGCAGCAGGAAGTCAGCGAGGCGGACGAAATCGTCTTCCAGAGCCTGCTCATTGAAGGAGACGCCCGCCAGCCTTAGAAAATAGTATTTGAAATAATTCAAAT
>Ga0210394_10008449_pt1 | contig 10596 bp, 10 predicted proteins | sample IncBWC12MmetaG_FD_160121 | JGI IMG/M metagenome (GOLD analysis project Ga0210394, IMG submission 160121) | Forest soil microbial communities from Barre Woods Harvard Forest LTER site, Petersham, Massachusetts, United States - Inc-BW-C-12-M | ecosystem: Environmental > Terrestrial > Soil >... | reverse complement strand
TCGCTGCAGCGAAATGATCTGCTGGTTCCTATTTGCGAACTGGCTTAGCGGAATCCTGATGCTTGCTAAGTCAGCATGGCGAAGCCCTGTTCGAGTGACAATGGCTGGGCTCCGCCGGAACTACCCCAACATTCGCCAAGCTCGAATGGGGAATTCAACCTATGCAGATGGGCTTAAAGCACGAAAGACAATTCCCGAATACGGTTTCCGAGTCTCGCTGCTGGTACGCGGTGTTTACCGTACCGCAAAACGAAAAGTCGGTGGCCAAGCACTTGCAACTGCGCGAAGTGGAGCACTTTCTTCCAACCTATGAGGAAGTTCGGACCTGGAATAACCGGCAGCGCGTCAAAGTAGTTTTGCCACTGTTCCCGACCTATGTCTTCGCGCGGATCTCGGCTTCAGAGCGATCCAAAGTTTTGGGGTCACCCGGTGTTTTGAGGATCGTTGGAAGCAGCCGGGAGCCGGTCCCACTGCCAGATTGCGAAATAGAGTTTCTTCGGTCGGACATGTACCGCTCCAGAACAGAGCCATTCCGTGATCTCGTTGTTGGGCAGCGGATGCGCGTACGGAGCGGCGTGATGCGGGGTGTTGAGGGAGTTTTGGTTCGCAAGAACAACGGCTCCCGTTTCGTAATCACGCTTGAGTTGATTAATCTTCACGCCGCAATCGAATTGGAAGCTCAGGAGCTGGAGCCGCTCTGCGCGTAGGTGCGGATCGCATCGTTTGAGCCAGGCTGACTAATGATGCTACAAGCGATGACCCGGTGTTTGAATCGTAGACTACAAAACCATCCGACATTGAGAGCGATCGACCTGAGGTGATCCGGGTCATTGCGTCTTTGCATAATCCCTCTCTCGAGAGTGTGTAATGGCATTAGGGCAAAAGATTTCTGAATGCAATAGCAGGGTCATCGAGGCAGCCACACAGCTCTTTGCTCGCAACGGCTATCACGCAACGAGCACGCGGGAGATTGCGCGTCTTGCGGAGATCAGCGAGAATACGCTCTTCCGCCACTTTGAGCACAAGGAAGACATATTCTGGTCAACGCTAACTTCGAACCTGAGCGGCTTCAGGGTACGCAAGGAGTTGCTGGAGGGCATGAGCCGCGGGGACGATCCTGAGGTTGTGCTCCCACAGATTCTTGCCTTGCTTGTGGACACAGTGACGTTCCGGCCGCAGATACTGGCCCTGATTGTGGTTGCATTGATCGAGCATCGCGGGAAGGCGCAGGCAGTGTGCCATGAGCATCTCTCGCCGATCTTTAGTGAATTCAACTCCTACCTTACAAGGAACATCGAGGCAGGGCGAATTCGCGATCTGGATCCGCGCATGATCACATCGGCTCTAGCCGTGACTGTGATGGTGCAGCCGGAGATTTCGCGGTTGATCACGGGCATGCTTCCGCCTCAAACCGACGTGAGAGCAGTGGTTCGGGCCTACACAAAGTTCTGGCTGGATGTCCTTTCCCCGTCACAACTTGGAGTGATAAGGCCAGCAATGGGTGCAGCGTCTCTCCGGACATCTGAATAGCGGGGCGCGATTTCCCGGATCACACTTGATTTTTGATTGCTGAGAAGAGCAATCGACCGGTTCTGAAACTGGTTTGGATGCCATTGATTCACACGCTACCTGTCTCAAGCTCGTTTACACGTTCTGCATGAAGCTTCTGCATGTTATTAACACGCTCTCGCCAGTAACCGGTGGGCCCCCTGAAGCAGTGCCCCAGCTCGCGAAAGCGTACACGGCGATCGACGGTCACGTTGAGATCGTCACGTTGGATGATCCGGGAGAGAAGTTTCTCGGCGGCCTTCATTGCCCAATCCGCTCTGGGCCAATCGTTTTTGGGCCGATATGCATTTTCACCGCGTCTCTGGCATTGGCTTCATGAGAATGCCGGCCGCTTTGACGGGATAATCATGAACGGACTGTGGAGTTTCCCAGGAATCGCTGTGAGTCATGCGGCGCTCCGTGCCCGGAAGCCATATGGCATCCTTGTTCATGGCGCGCTCGATCCGTGGTTCAATCATGGATGCCCGCTCAAGTATCTGAAAAAGCGGCTCTACTGGAGCATTCAGCATCGGGTTCTCCACGGCGCACGCCCCCTGCTCATAAGTAACCAAGTAAACATATGGTCGCAAATCGAAGCCGATTGAGTAGGCCTGGTTGACGAGGATACTGCTCGAAGGTACAGAGCGTTTGCTGCTCCGGTGGTTTAGTTTGTCATCGGCGGAGCGCGTCGAGATGGCCGTCCGGCCAAGGCCGGCGCGATATACAATTATTGCGATGGCGAGGATGGTTCACGAGTTCTTCTCTTCACAGCAAGAGCTCAGGTTAGAGCACGCCTGATCAGACTGGCATGCGATGGAAAAAAGATCGCGTCGGGCTCGTGGGGAGCGGGCTGCGCTAACCCACCGGATGGCGGAAGCTGAGCGGAACGCCCTGGCAGAACGGGCGCGGCCATCGTTTCAGGAGCGAACCAGCATGCATCGCGCGGCGATTGCGATTGACGAATTCTTTCAACTGCGCCTTGAAAGCTGATCGACGGAATCGAATTGAGTACCAGAGCGGCGACAAAGGATGGGCGCGCAACAAAGGGTGTTTTGTCCGACGCGCCCCTTGATCCGCTGCGCATTCATCATGTATTCGCAAACCGCACTTGCCAGGCACGGACTCTGCAAACGACGTGCTTGCGCGAGAGAGGCAGCTGGCCGCATAGGCGCACCGCATTTCCGCAGGAGTATTGTTGATGCCCATTGAACTAGAGACCAAACCAGAGGGCTCGCCTCCTGCACCAGGTCCTGCTGCTTTCCTGCCTCAAGGCGGCCAGCACATGGGGCTGATGGATGTCTGGCGCGTGCTGATGAAGCAGCGCTTAGTAATCCTTGCAGTCACTCTTCTTTCGCTCGCCGTAGCTACCTGGTACGCCTTCAAGACTCCGCCGATGTACGAAAGCGTTGCGCGAATTCAAATCAAGCCTCAACAACTGTCGATCCGTCAGACCTCGCCAGCCCCTGGAGAAGAGAGCACGGCCATCGCCACGGCGGTCAGGATTCTACAAAGCGACTCGGTGATGTTCGAAACAGCGCAAGTTCTCAACCTGTTGGGGAAGCCAAAATTCGCATCATCGGTCCAGAACAGCAAGGAGGCCGCTTCCGCGGTGGAGATCGCCCCGCCGGAACGGCGCGAGATGATCGGAATCGTCAGGGGCGGCTTGACGGTGGCGGTTCTTGGGGGCACCAACATTGTCGAGATTCACTACCGTAACGGAAACCCCAAGCTTGCCGCTGCAGTGGCGAACCAGCTAGCCGACACATACTCCGATTTCGACCTTCACACCCAATACGAACGCACCCTCCATATCTCCAGCTGGTTGCAGCAGCAGCTCGCCAGCTTAAAGGACGAAGCATCGGATGCTCAGCACGCGCTTGCGGATTACCAGAGGACTCACGCGATCGTAGGGGACGAAAATTCAAACATCACGGTGCAAACGCTGCAGCAGCTTGACACATGGCTCAACAATGCAGAGGCAGAGCGCATCTCGAAGGAAGCCCGTTTGCGGGATTTCGATACGCTCAGCCCCGATCTGACGGCCGTGATGGGAGATGATCCGAAGCTTGCTGCTTTGCGCAGTCAGCTTCTGGATTTAGAGACACATCGTAGAGACCTGTCGGACAAATACGGTCCCAAAGCCCCGAAGATCATCGACCTGCAGGCGCAAATCGATAATATCCAGTCGCAGATCAATGCCGAAGTGGCCCTTTCGAAACGCCAGGTGCAGGACCAATATGAAGCGGCGCTGGGGATCGAGCAGGGACTGCGCAAGCGTTTGAGTGAGCAGGAAGACAATGTTTTCAAGCTCAACGAGGGTATCGCTCAGTACGAGATTCTGCGCAACCAAGCGCAGCTGACGCGCGAGTTATACAACATGTTTCAGCAAAGGCTGAAGGAAGCCACTGTCACGGCGGGGCTTTCGGCAGCCAATATTACGGTGGTCGACAGCGCGCAGGTACCTTTCATTCCCATAGGTCCCCGCAAGCGATTGAATATCACAATAGGCCTTCTAGCCGGGCTGGGCCTTGGGATTGTCGTCGCATTCCTGATTGAATCGATAGACGACCGAGTGCAAACTTCGGATGAAGTCGAGAAAATTTCGGGCCTCCCGTCGCTGGCCGCCATTCCTTCGTTTTCGAGCGTGGCAGGCAGGTCCAAAGGCAAGAAGGGAGAAGGCACTGGTCTGGATGAGGATGACTGGCACCTCGTTGCGTTGCGACATACCAAGTCCACTTTTGCTGAAGCTTACCGGAATCTGCGCAGCTCGCTCCTGCTTTCATCGCTCGACCATCCGCCGAGAATCATCGTGTTTACCAGCGCCTTTCCGCAGGAAGGAAAGACAACCACCGCACTCAACACGGCGATCGTATTTGCGCAGCGCGGGGAGAAGGTGTTGTTAGTGGATGCCGACCTGCGCCGCGGGTGCTTAGCCCAACGATTTGGAATTGCTGATCGGGGCTTCGGACTGTCGACAGTTCTTGCAAGTCCGAAGGTTCACCCGGAGATTGCGACACCGTTGCCGGACCTGCCTACGCTTTACGTTTTGCCCACCGGTCCGCGGCCACCCAATCCGGCCGAAATGCTCTCGTCGAATCGGATGACAGAGCAACTACGCGCGTGGATGAACGAGTTTGACCGGGTTGTGATCGATTCTGCGCCACTTTTGCCGGTTTCCGACACGCAGGCGCTGGCCGTGCATGTCGATTCGGTGGTGATCGTCGCACGCGCGCATATGACGCGGAAACATGCGCTCATGCGCGTGCGCGATCTGCTGATGCGCATCAACGCGCCGGTTTCAGGAGTAGTTCTCAACGGAGTGGATGTGCGCCTGGAGAACTTCTACACCTACCGCTATGGAATGTACGGGTACGGTCAGTACGGATACCACCGCTACGGATACGGCTCACAGAACGAACACAGAGCTTACGGGTATGAAGATGATAAGGATGATGCGGAATAGGGCTGGAAGATCGCTGGCATGCAGAGCACTGTTGGGGACGCTGTTCCTCACCGTGAGCCTGACCGGGATCGCACAGTGGCCGGAGAGCGCCCCATCTCAGGTTCCGGCGGAACTTGCGGCCCCGGCGGTGCAGATTGGCCCGGGAGACATCATCACGGTGACGATGTTCGATGCGCCGGAGCTGTCTGGCCGATTTCGGGTCAATGAGAAGGGCGATATCGACTTGTCTCTGATCGGTACTGTACATGTACAGGGCCTGACGGCGGATCAAGCGGCGCGAAAGATAGAAATGAGTTACGTCCAAGGCCAAATTCTGCAACCGGGACGATCGCAAGCGGCGGTGTTTATCGAGGTATTCGCAAACCAGGGACTTGTGATCTCGGGGGAAGTCAAGTCTCCAGGCGTATATCCAGCAGTTGGAGTACGGATGCTTCACGACGTGGTTACGGCAGCGGGAGGAGTCTCAGCCACTGCCTCGTCACGTGTCGTGATAGCCCGGCGAAGCGATCCGCAGCACCCTATTACTGTCACCTACAATCCCACAGCTCTCAAGCCCGTCGTCCCCGAGGTTCAGATCTTTCCGGGTGACTCGGTCATGGTGCCGCGAGCGGGAATCATATACGTCGCCGGCAATGTGACCAAGCCAGGAAGCTATGTACTGGATGGGCGCAACGCCCTGACGATCGAAGAACTCATGGCATTGGCCGGCGGGGGCGGACATGCCGCGGCCATGCGACGTGTTCAACTTATGCGCACGCTGGAAGACGGCCGCAAAGAAATGATCATCATTCCTGTGGATCGGATCTACAAAGCACAGGTTCCGGACGTGGTGCTCAAGGATGGGGACATCGTCTATGTGCCCACGAGCAGAGGGAAGCTGGCCACCGAACAGTTCCTCACGTCCGCAATCGGTGTAGGCACTTCTCTTGCGATCTACAAAGTCGGTACCCAATGACGTTGAGGCCTTCATGACCGCGGCTGGGAGCATGAGACTCGACCGGCAGGAATTTCCATTGCCGGGGTTGGGCGAGCAATTAATATAGGGCCTCAACTCGGCCCCTGAATAGGTAAAGGCATGAGCCAACGCGCACTTATTTGCGGGATTTCAGGACAGGATGGCACGTATCTTGCAAAACTGTTGCTGGAGCGCGGCTACGAGGTGTGGGGTAGCTCGCGCGACATCGAGGTCACCCCATTCCACAATGCGCGCCGGTTTGGCATCTATGACTCTCTTCACATGGTTTCACTCAACCTGCGCGATGTTGGAAGCACGATCGGGTTGTTGCAGCGAATTCGCCCCCATGAGATCTACAACCTGACCGGACAAAGCTCGGTTGGGCTGTCGTTCGAGCAGCCGGTGGAGACGATTGAGAGCATTGCCGTGGGCACGCTGAATCTGCTTGAAGCAGTGCGGCTTACTAACCGCGATATTCGCACGTACAACGCGGGCTCGACGGAGTGCTTCGGCGACACCGGAGACAAAATCGCGAACGAAGATAGCCAGCTTAATCCACGCAGCCCTTATGCCGTTGCCAAGGCATCTGCTCATTGGGTGGTTGCGAGTTATCGCGAGGCGTACGGATTGTTTGCATGCACCGGAATCCTTTCGAATCATGACTCACCGTTACGCCCGCATCGCTTTGTCACGCGGAAGATTGTCGATGCCGCGGCCGCGATCGCTTCGGGCAACCATTCGGTTCTTACGCTTGGCAATCTCAAAATCGAGCGCGATTGGGGATGGGCGCCGGAATATGTCGATGCCATTGCCAGGATGTTGGGGCAACCGAATCCTGAAGATTACGTCATCGCAACGGGAGAAAGCTACGCTCTGACCGATTTCGTCGATACCGCCTTCGATCTAATCGGTAAAGACTGGCGGGATTACGTACAGCATGACGAGCATCTCATGCGGCCGACCGACATTTTGAGAAACAAAGTCGATCCGTCGAAAGCCGCTACCCGATTGGGCTGGCGGGCAAAGAGCCGCATGAAAGATGTCGTCCGGATGATGCTCGAAGCGCAGATGGAAGATTTAAAGGGCGTAAATGCCGGATCCGTTGTTTGATATCCGGTTCGCAGGCAAGAGAGGCGGGCAAGAACAGATTGCTCATTCAGGTGGTCCCACGATTGACGCCCGGCCGATGCGGCGTAAGCGACCAGGTTGTCCTGCTCGCCCGCGAGCTGAAAGTGCAGTTTCGAACGGATTCGGCGTTTATCGTGCTGAATTCAAGCGCACTGTGCGGCCTGGAGCATCCCGTTATCCACTGTGCGCCCCTGCAGTTGCTCGAAAACTGCCTGAAATTGGCTGACGGACGTTCCGATGCGATATTGGTCCATGTGAGCGGGTATGGCTATTCGGCAGATGGCGCGCCCGCTCTATTGGCCGATGCGCTCGATGATGTAAGAGCAAACAGCGAGTTTCCCATTGCGGTTTACTTTCACGAAACATTTGCGAGCGGCCCGCCATGGAGGTCTGCGTTCTGGTATTCGTGGCGTCAGAAGAAGGCGATCGACAGAATCGCGGCGGTAAGTGACCTGGTGATGACTAGCAATCGTCTTTACGGCGATATGCTGGCAGCGAGAGGTGTATCAGGGGTTCAGGTTCTTCCGGTCCTGTCTGCCGCCGGCGAAACTTGTGTGCCCGTTCCAATGGATCAGCGCGTGCCGTCCATGGTGGTATTTGGTCTGCCCGCAACTCGGCAACGGGCCTATCAGCTCTTGTCATCCATCGAGAAGAATTACCTGATCAACCTCGGTATTACTGAAGTGTTGGATATCGGCCGGGAGTGCGGAGCGCCTTCCAATTTGAGCGGAGTTCTCGTGCGGCGTTTGGGAGAGCAGTCTGTGGCTGACCTGGGGCGGCTATTCTCGCAGGCTATGTTCGGGTTCGTGTCGCACTTGCCCTCCATCCTGGCCAAGTCATCCATCTTTGCCAGCTACTGCGCTCTTGGAGCAATCCCGTTGCTGAGTGAGCCATTCACGGGCGAGATTGATGGGCTGACTGACGGCGTGCAAGTGATCAGCCCGGATACGGTCGACCTAGTCAAAGACAGCGGTTTTGGGCCTTGCTCGCTGGCGGCCTGGAAATGGTACTCGGAACATAATCTGCGGGCCTACGCAACGGGTATTCGAGATTGGACGATCCATGCAAGATCAAGAAGGGCGGAAATTGCTTGAGGATTGCCTTCAAGGATACCGGTCTGGGCGACGCGTGGATGAGAATGATGGCGCTGATGACGCTGGCGCGATTGAGCCCCAGGGAACGTCACGTCGTCTACCCTCCGAAAGTTCTGGTTCCCCTGGCCCGAAGAGTATTCGAGGGAAGCTTCGATGTGGAGTACGATGGCCGGGCCGACATTGAAATGCGGCACCACGGTTTACGGCATTTGCTGCCCGGAATGCTGGCGGGGAAAAAGTACTACTCGCCGTTTTACTGGATCCTCCGGGAAACACGAACGCAAAACACGGTCAAGGATAAGATCAACGATTTCGCCTTTCAACTAGCCGTAATGACAACCAGGCTATCGCGCCCCTCGCGGCGGTATGTTTTCGAGTACCAGGGCTTCATGGAAATGCAAGGGCTGCGGCCGTTCCGCGATGTCGGTCTGGAGGAATACAGCAGGGAAGCACAGAAGGATCTCGACGCCTTGAATGCTCGCGTCAGCGCAATGTTCCCAATGGGCAGCCCGAACCGCCGAATTGTGGTTTTCCCTTCCGGATCGTCTCACCAGATTATGCCGCCGACGGTTGCGGCACGGCTCCTGCCATCCGCCGACTACGCATTTCACGAAAAGGATGAATACTCGCAGGAGTTCATCGCCGCGGGCTTAAGCGTGGTGAGATTTTCAACGCCGCCGGAAGAGATCTGCGAGCTTATCGCGCCGGCCTCAGCTGTGGTCTGTACCGATAGTTTCCCTTCCCATCTTGCCCAGATGTGGAAGAACAAAACTACCGTAGCGCTGACTCATATGAAGACGGGCACGACGATTCACCCGGGATTTCCTTCATTGCAGGTTCTCCACTCCCGCGCAGAATGCAATCCGTGCCGGAATAACGCGCGTACGGGCCCGGACCACCGGTGCCAGGCGGGCCGGATGTTCTGCGCAACCTGGGAAAATCTCGAGTATCTGGCGCAGCTCTCAAAGGTGGGAAGCACGGACTTAATCACTTTGCAGTAGAGTAATTCCCTGACTCTCCCATGATCTTATCGTTCACCCGTAAAGCGACGTTCCGAGTGAGCCAGACTCGCGAGGAGCGAGATAGGCAGTTACGCAAAAGCTCAATGGGAACAGATCACGATAACAACCGAGAGCTCATGCTGTGACCCAACTGCTAGAGGCGCGATCGAAAGAGTGTGCGACGGACTGCGTCGCCTCCGTGGCGATCTGTATAGGAACTTTTAATCAGGCTAAATATCTTGGAGCTTGCATTGAGTCTGCTCTTGCGCAGAATTGCCCGATTGAGAGTATCTGGATCTCGGATGATGCCAGCACCGACGACACGCCGGAATCCATGGAGAAGATATGCAATCTTCACCCAATAGTGCACTACCACAGGCATCCTGTGAATCTTGGAATCGCCGCCAACCTGAGCTGGGTGCTGTCGCAACCTTCCACGGAATTTATCGTGCGGATCGATTCCGACGATCTGCTCGAGCCGGACTTTGTGGGAACTCTGGTTGGCCTAATGCGCAGGTACCCCGATGCCGGCTACGCGCATGGACAGGTGCATGAAATCGATAGCTTGGGCGCAAGAAAAAGAATACGAAGTTTGCACCGGTCGGCAATCTATGAGAGCGCCGAAGAGTCCCTCAAAAGAAGCGCAAAAGGCTATCGAGTTGCGGCCAATTGCATTCTTTATCGAACTGAGGCGTTGAAGGCGGCTGATTACTATCACCGGAACGCGGGATGGAAGTCCGCCGAAGACTGGGACCTTTGCTTGAGAATCGCAATTCTGGGATGGGGTAATGTATATGCCGCCACTCCGGTGGCGAGCTATCGTGTCTGGTATGACGATTCCAAAACGCGCTTGCGGCGAATGATCCCTGAAATCGAAGCAGTGACCAAAGTCTATAAGGGCACCCTCGAGCCGGAATATCTCAAGCGCGGATGGAGCACGTCGAGCCTTAGAAGCAACATGCGAAAACGGGCGCTGGGGTTCGCAGCCGCGCTTGATTCATCTTTGTTCACCCAGGAGGAGCGTGTGATTTGCGTGGCGCGTTTACGGGAGTTGAGCAATTCTTATTCCTTATCGTTTGCGATTCTTGTTGCTGAAGAAGGGTTCAATCCGCTCATCCGTTCTTTCAAAAGGGCGGCGCTGAAGGTGAAAGATTTTGTAAAACGAAGTCTTCGGGTATTCAGTGTGGCGCGGGGTCCGAGCAGAAAGTAATGGAGAGGCATCCGGCGGTCCTTCTCTCTCACCCGACAGGTAATCAGAACGTCCGCAACGCGGTCCGGAGCCTGTTTGAGCATCGGATGCTGGCGGAGTTCTGGACTGCGGTTGCCTGTAATCCAGAGTCGCGGTGGTACAGGCTTCTGCCGGCCGCGATACGAGCGCAAGTGGAGCGGCGCGTTTTTCCTGAGGCT
>Ga0210394_10008448_pt1 | contig 10599 bp, 10 predicted proteins | sample IncBWC12MmetaG_FD_160121 | JGI IMG/M metagenome (GOLD analysis project Ga0210394, IMG submission 160121) | Forest soil microbial communities from Barre Woods Harvard Forest LTER site, Petersham, Massachusetts, United States - Inc-BW-C-12-M | ecosystem: Environmental > Terrestrial > Soil >... | reverse complement strand
CGATCGGCGAATTCCAGGCGCTCCAGCACCGCGCGGCGCAGCTTTATATCGAGATCGAGATCACCCGCGCCGCGGTGCTGAAGGCGTTGCAGACGCTGGATACCAATTTTGAAAAAGCCGCCGCGGCGGTCGCGGTGGCCAAGGCGCGCGCGGGTTCAACGGCGACGTTGGCGGTCCAGGAAGGCGTGCAGATGCACGGCGGCATGGGTATGACCGATCAGTTCGACATCGGCTTCTTCATGAAGCGGGCGCGGGTCTGCCAGGAACTGTTCGGTGACAGCAATTTCCACGCCGACCAATTGGCGCGGATGAAGGGGTATTGAGGGGCTATCCAGTCATTGCGAGCGAAGCGAAGCAATCCATCTCACAGCGAACGGAAAGAAAGTATGGATTGCTTCGTCGCTACGGGCTCCTCGCAATGACGGCCTGAAGAATGTTGGCTAATCGGCAGTGCGTACGCGACAGCCGACTATCGCGGTAAAAATATGTCAGCTTCGCCCTCTTTAGCGAATGCAGTACCCATCGTTAGCTTTCCGCCATCAATTTTGTACGGGAAGATAACAACGATGGAGTAGTTGTCTCGATGATTTAGCGACACTGCGATCGCGTCGGACTTATCGTCGGTTGAGGGAAGTTTGACCCGCACATCGCATACCAACGCAGTCGCCTTAAATTGGTCTTGACGTGCAGCCTCGACAAATCCATCCTTTATCAGGCGGATCACATCGGAGGATGGAGGATGCTCGTCGCCGCGGTAGCCCGCGACGGACACCAGTTCTCCGTCAGGCCGCATCGCACCGCCGAAGGGGAAGAATTCGCCGTGTCTGCTCAGCATTTGCTCAGCGAACGGGAGCACGGAAGTCATAAGGGCTTCGCAATCCGCCTTAGGATCATTTGCCGACCTCTCATCCTGCGGATATTGCATTGAATGCACTCTTCACGGCAACGCAATCTCGAATGGCGATAAAGGTCTATCTGATCGGCGGCGCGTATTGAATCCCGCCGGCGCTCCAGAGCTAGTTGAGGCCGCGCGGAATTTTCAATCTGGATTCCGCGCCGACATTGCGATCGTAGACTTCGCCGTAATTGCCGACGTGACGGATGATGCGGGCGGCCCAATCCCTGGTGAGGCCGAGATCTTCGCCATAGGTGCCTTCGGTGCCGACCAGACGCATCACGTCGGGTTTTTTCGACTTCAGCGCCTCGTCGATGTTCTTTGAGGTAATGCCGAGCTCCTCGGCATTGATCATGGCGTAGAGCGTCCACTTCACGATCATCATCCAGTCGTCGTCGCGCTGGCGCACGACGGGCGCGAGCGGTTCCTTTGAAATAACGTCCGGCAGGATGACGTTGTCTCCGGGCTTGCCGAGACTCAAACGCAGCGCGTAAAGCTCGGAGACGTCGGCGGTGAAGGTGTCGCACTGCCCGGAATCATAGGCCTTGATGACATCCTCCAGTTTGCCGAATTTCATCTCCTGGTATTTCATGTTGTTGGTGCGGAAATAGTCCGCCAGATTGAGTTGCGTCGTCGTCGCCTCCTGCACACAGACCTTGCTGTCGTTCAGGTCGAGCGCGGAATCGATCTTGCGCGAGCGCGGCAGCATAAAGCCCTGGCCGTCATAGTAGGCGACCGCCGGGAAATAGAGATCGTAGTTCTCCTCGCGCGACATGCTCCAGGTCGAGTTGCGTGAGAGAATATCCACCTTCCGACTCTGCAGCTCCTTGAAGCGCTCGTTGGCGTCGAGCGGAACGAATTTTGCTTTTTTCGGATCGTCGAAAATGGCGGCGGCGACCGCGCGGCAGAAGTCGACATCGAAGCCGGTCCAGTTGCCCTTGTCGTCGGGGATCGAGAAGCCGGGCAGGCCCTTGTTGACGCCGCACAGCACTTCGCCGCGACGGATCGTCCGTTTCAGGGTCCGCGTGTCATAGACCTCGTAGGCGGTGGCGACGGCCGCAACTGCGACAGCGACCGCCAGCCCAATCAGCAGGCCGCCTCGGAATGTCCGCATCATTTATCTCTCACCAATATGGGGAAAATCGAGCGGCTGCGAACGCAGCCGTCGCGGTCACAATTCCGGCTTTTGCCGCACAATCACCTTGGTACCCACGGGGACACGGTCATAGAGGTCGGCGACGTCGGTGTTGACCAGCCGGAAGCAGCCCGACGACACCTTGGTGCCGATCGTATCCGGCCGGTTGGTGCCGTGGATGCGGTAGACGGTGGTGCCGAGATACATCGCGCGCGCGCCGAGCGGATTGCCCGGTCCGCCCGCCATGAAGCGCGGCAGATAAGGCTGACGCTCGATCATCTCCGGCGGCGGCGTCCAGTCCGGCCATTCCGCTTTTCTCGCAATGCTCAGAAGTCCCTGCCACTGGAAGCCGTCGCGGCCGACGCCGATGCCGTAGCGTATCGCCCGGCCTCCGGGTTGCACGAGATAGAGGTGGCGTTCGGCCGTCGAGATGATGATGGTGCCCGGCGCTTCCGTCGTGCGGTAGTACACCATCTGCTTTTGCCATTCCGGATCGAGCTGAACGGAATCATCAGGCAGCAGTCCCGGCTGGTCGCCGACATCGGGCTGCTGCGCGAAGCCGTGCGAGACCGAAAGCATCAGCCCGGCCGCCGCAATCACCGTCCAGATCAGGTGCCGAAATCTTGTCATTCGATCTCTCCTCATCGCGCGGTGGTCGAGCGCTGCCGGTCGCGAATTGCCGTCTGCCAAATCACCATTGCCATCAAATCTCAGGGACGGCGCGATGGCAAGCAACCAAATATCTCGCTGGAATGCTTGCGGTTTTCAACTTTTGGGGGGCGTGCAAGCGGGCAAGGATTTCACTTCGGTGCGATCCATGGTTTCAGGCCAAACGATACCAGCGCCACCGTGCCGCCGCCGAGCCATAGCAGCACGAACCACAACAGGCGCCGAGCCAGCGTCCGTGTTTTTTGCTCATCGGGCATCAATGATATCCACTCTCGGGTCTGACCTTGCCGCGAAATGCCACGGCATCCCAGCCCTCGAACATGACAGCCATCCGTCGTCACACCAGTGACGCGAATTCTAACACGGCAACCGTGACGATGGTACCTTCCTTCTGCGCGGGGGGCGCAGCTCAGCTATTGGCGTTCAGCAGGCGCGCGATGATGCGGTCGATCTGCTCATACTCGCCTTCGCCGTCATGATGGAAAACGACTTTTCCACTCTGATCGACGATATACTGTGCCGGCCAATACTGGTTGCCATAGGCATTCCAGGTCTGCGAGTCGTTGTCCTGTGCTACCGGGTAGGTGATGCCGTGCCGTTTCAGCGCAGCCTGCACGTTTGAGGCCGACCGCTCGAACGGGAATTCCGGCGTGTGGACGCCGACGACGACAAGGCCGCGATCCCGGTATTTCGCATAGAGCTGGGTGACATGGGGCAGCGTGTTGACGCAGTTGACGCAGCCATAGGTCCAGAAATCCACCAGCACCACCTTGCCACGCAGGCCAGTCATGCTGAGCGGCGCGGAATTGAACCAGTTGCTGATTCCGACGAAATTTGGCGCGGTGCTCTGCGCTGCGGCGACCGCAAAGGAGGCCGTCGGTTCGCGCGCGACAACGCTGTTGAGGTTGGCGCCTATCGCGCCGATCAGACAAAGGGCAATCACCGAAGTGGATGTAGCAAGCGATCGTATCGTCATGGACACCTCCTTATGGCCGCGAATGATTACAGGCCGATCTGGCCGGTCGGGTAGAATGCCGTCAGCCACGCCACAACCAGCGTGTCGTACTGAAAATAGGAGAGAACCGCGAACGCGATCACGACGATGCCAAATCCCTGCTGGAGCCTCGGGGATATCCGCGCAACACCGCGCACGCGGGTGGTGATGGCCTGGCCGCCATAGGCAATCGCCAGCATCGGAATCGCGGCCCCGATCGCGTAGACAACAAGGAGCGCACTCGCCCATGCGGTGTCGCTGGATGTCGCCACAATAGTCAGGATCGAACCGAGCACCGGACCGGCGCAGGGGGTCCAGACCAGGCCCAGGGTCGTTCCGAGCACGAAGCCGCCGACGTTGCCTCGATGCGGCCTGGTGTTGCTGGCCGACCCGCCGCTGAGTTGCCCGCCGATCCGGATCGACAGCCACTCAAATGGCGCCGGCCAGACCATCAGCAATCCAAAACCAAGCAACAGGATGGCTGCAGCGCTTCGCAGCACATTGGGATCGAAATGGATAATGCGGGTGATGGCGCTCAGCAACAAGGCGGTGGCCGAAAACGACAGCACAAATCCGAGCGCGATCATTGCCGGCCGCACCCTGCCGGTTTGGCCTACCGATGCGCCGAGCAGGATGGGTAGCATTGGGAGTGTGCAGGGCGCCGCGACGGTGACCACGCCTGCAAGCAGAGCAAGAACGAGCTTGAGCATCGGAAGCAACCCTTCGAACGATCGCGGCATGGCCTTGCGAGCCACACCTGCTCTCAATCGTCCTTCGGGAAGCCGAGGCGAAGCGTTACACCCTCCGCGTCACGTGTTCGTGAGGCCTTCGCAAACGCGAAAATGACCCGGAGAGGATCAGTCCTCCGGGTCATCGCTGGTATTTCGGGATCAGGAAACTCTGGTCGGATGTCGATGAGTTTTAAGCAGCCAGGCTGTCGACGCCGGCTACCTTGAGCAGATCGGCGAGCTGCTTGCGGGCATAGAACATCCGGGTTTTCACCGTGCTCTGGGGAATGCCTATGATCTCGCCAACCTCTTCTACAGACTTCTCGTGGTAGTAGACGAGGTTGATGATCTCGCGGTGCGCCGGCGATAGTTTCGCAACACATGCCCGCAGAATCGCGCTGGTGGTGCTGCGATCGAGGGAAGCTTCGGGCGTGTCGGCCTCGTCGGCGATTTCGAGCATGTCTTCCTGGTCGATGTCCTCGTGCCAGCGCTGGCGCAGCGCACTCAGCGCCTTGAAGCGAGCGATGGACAAGAGCCAGGTGGAGACCTGGGAGCGCCCTTCGAACTGGCTCGCGGTGCGCCACACGTCGAGGAAAACCTGGCTGGTGAGATCCTCTGCCGCGGAGGCATCGCGCACCATGCGCAGGATAAAACGGTAAACCCGCACATGGTGACGGGAGTAAAGAATGTGCATCGCGGTCCGGCCGCCATCGGCAATACTTTCCAGCAGCATTTCATCCGAGGTCGCCTGGGCGGCGATGATGCCTTGGCGAGCTGCGGCATTGATAGCGACGACGTTCGGCATGACGGTCTCCCCAGTGTCGCCGCTTCAGCGGCTTTCGTTCGGTAACTGATAGTCAGCGAACGTTTCCGGACGTCTGCACGAAAAGCGGAAAATGGTTTCATGCGCGGGAGAATTGTTTCGTCGCAGCCTCGGCGACGAAACATTCGGGAAGGAAAAGCCAGCAATTTGAATGAGGTAAATCTTGGGTTGTGGATCGGCGGAAAAGGCGGCCTTGAGACTGTCCGGATGCGGACCTTCGACCGCCATGGCCGTCAGCCTGGCACTTTTCGAAAGCAGACCTCAGCGATACTTCAGCCGCGATATTTCAGCGGCATCCGGAAGTTGCCGCCAGAATATCCTGCATGATCTGCTTCTGGATCGAAGGCGCGGTAGTGAGGGAGACGTGGCCGAGGTCGGCGTTACGCCCGATGTCGACATTCTGCAGCATGCCGTGGAATTGTCCGCCGCGCTCTACCGTTGTTCCGACTCCGCTGGAGAGATAAAAATTCTTCAAAAGATGGACGTTGTTGGGAACGACAGTTTTCACCACCGGATCAAGCGTTACAATCAAAGCGACGCGAAGGCCGGCCTGGCGCAGTTGGTCGGCCATGCTCACCGCCGCGCTGGCGCCAAGCGAATGGCCGACCAGGACAATGGAGCTCACGTGCCCGCTCTTGCAGTCCTGGATGGCCTCGGTGGCGAGGGAATCCGAAAATGCATGGTTGGCCACCGTCGCATCGATATTCCTCTTGTGAAGTTCATCTGCGAGTTGATCAATCCCCGGCGACAGGACGTTGGTCAGACCGCGCAGCAGATAAACTTTACGATGCCCGTTGGAGTTCGTCGCGGCAGAGGTGGCCGACGATGCACAGGAAATCAAAAGCATGACGCCAAGGCATGTGATCGCTAGACGCGCGCCAAAACGGGTGTGCATGAGATCGCTATCCATAATCGAAACGGGACTGGCCATGAGCATGGCCGGCATAAGACTACTGTATTGCGGCGTTGAAAGCCAGACGAGGCATTTTGGGCCGATGGCGAGAGGCATCAAGCCGCCATCTCCGCGCCGAACAGCTGCCGCGCAAATCAGGCCTTCTCGGCCGGGGGCGAGAACAGGTATCCGCCACCTCGTATGGTCCTGATCACCGCCGGTTTGGTCGGATCACGCTCGATTTTGCGCCGTATTCGCATAATTCGCAGATCGACCGCACGGTCGAAGGCTTCGCTGTCACGCGCATTGGCCAATTCCAGCAGGCGTTCGCGCGACAGCACCCGCTTTGGATTCGCCGCGAATACCTTGAGCAGCCCGAATTCCGACGCGGTTAGCGGATGTTCGTTGCCCTCGTCGTCGCGCAGCGTTTGCGCCTCGAGGTCGAGCCATTTGGTCCCAAAACGCACCAGCGCGTCCTTTGCCGCCTTCGCTCCGCCGGCTTCCGCCGTGGTGCCCTGGGTCCGAACCGGCGCGCTGCGCCGCAACACCGAACGGATTCGCGCCATCAATTCGCGCAATTCGCAGGGTTTGGCGATGTAATCGTCGGCGCCGAGCTCCAGCCCCACCACGCGATCGATCGGGCTTGCCGTGGCCGTGAGCATGATGACCGGGACATTGGTGCGGCTTTTCAGGTCGCGGATGATGGAAAGCCCGTCTTCCTCCGGCATGTTGAGATCGAGAACCACGAGATCCGGCACCGCGGCTTCGATCGCCCCGCGCAGGCTCTTGCCGCCGTCGCACAGCGTCACCGTAAAGCCGTGCATCTTGAGATAGTCGCCGACCATCTCGCGGGCCGGCGCCTCGTCATCGACAATGATGATGTGCGGACCTTTGGTCATGTCATCATGCGTCCATCGCCGGCAGAGTGATGGTGAAGGTAGCCCCCTGTCCCGGTCCGCCGCTGTCGGCGGTCACCTGGCCGCCATGCATGTCGATGATGCGCTTGACGATCGACAGGCCGAGGCCGGTGGAGCTTTCGCCGGCGGTGGGCTTGGCGGAAAGTCGCTGGAAGCGGCCGAACAATCGGCCGAGATCCTCGGGCGAAAGACCTGCGCCTTCGTCAGCGACGCGGATCACGGTGCTTTGCTTCTCCTGGTCCACAAGCAGCAGGATCTTGCCGCCGATCGGGCTGTATTTGATGGCGTTGCTGACCAGATTGTCGATCGCTTCCCGCATCCGGTCGGCGTCGCACATCGTGACGAAATTCGGCGGCGCCGAAACCGCAATGGTCTGCTGCTTGTTGACGGCCAGCGGCTGATTGGCATCGGCGACTTCGCTGACCAGCGCCGCGATATCGACCGGTTCGCGGCGAATGGTGATGTCGAAGGCGTCGGCCATGGCGTCCGAAATCAGGTGGTCGACCATCGAAGTCAAACGCTTGGTGGCGTCGCGGATATGTTCGACCTGGGCGGTGACGCTGTCCCGGGAAGAGCCGGCGGCGATCAGTTCGGTGAGCATTTCGGTGCGGCCGAGGATCACGCCGAGCGGATTTTTCAGGTCGTGGGCGACGGTGCCCAGGATCTCGTTCTTGAAGCCGTTGGCGCGCTGCAGCCGCAGCCATTGCGCCGATAGCCTGCGGTTGGCCTGCATCAAGGCGCGGGTGCGCTGAGCGACGCGGTCTTCGAGCTGCGTGTTGGCCTCGTTCAGCTGCTGATAGAGAATGACATTGTCGAACGCGATCGAAAGCCGGCTGCCAAAAATCTCGACCAGCGACCGGTCGGTCTCGGAGAGCTGGCGCTCGGCCTGCAGCAGCACCACCACCTCGCGTCCACTGCCGGTGCGGATGTAGAGTACGGTGCGCTGATCGACAAACTCGTGCTTGCGCCGCCTGAAGGCGGCTTCGACCATCGACCGCAGTTCAGGGTCGAGCGATTTGGATCCGGCGGCGCCGATGAAGCGGCTGTAACAGCCGGAGCCGGCCAGCACGGAAAAATCATCGCCGACCGCGCCACCGTCGCGCAGCACCAGAATGCCGGCGCAATCGACGTTGAGCAGCGAGGCGATTTGGGTCAGCACGCCTTCGGCCAGGCGCTGCATCGATTTGAAATCGTACAAGGTCGAGGCGGCATCGATGATGATTTCGAGCCCGCGCCGGGTTTGAACCATGCGCTCGAGCTGCTGGTAGCTGCGCAGCGCCGCGGTCAGCGAGGTGAACAGCTTGTCGGCCGTCAGCTCGGTCTTCGCCTTGTAGTCGTTGATGTCGTATTGGACGATCACGCGGCGCTCGGGCGCCTGTCCGGGCTGTCCGGTGCGAAGGATGATGCGAACGGTCTCGTTCCTGATCTCATTGCGGATGTATTCGACCAGATCGAGGCCGGCAGCGTCGGTTTCCATGATGACGTCGAGCAGCACGGCGGCGACATCGGGATGGGCGTGCATCAAGGCCCGGCCCTCGGCTGCCGAATAGGCCGAAAGGATTTCGAGCGTCTGCCCGTTGAGACAGTAGTCGCTCAGCGCAAAGCGGGTGCCTTCGTGGACCGCCTGATCGTCGTCGATGACCGCGATCTTCCACTTGCGTGTGGTCGATGCCTCCAGCGCAACGCCGGAATCGTCGATCAGGTGGAGGACATCGTCCTGTTCGGCCATGGGGGGATCCCGTCGCGATCTTGCTCTTCGGTTACGAGGCCGCCCCTGGCGGCCCTCGGCATGATAATGCGAAATGTGGTGCCTTGTCCCAGCCTTGAATCCAGCATCATCCGCCCGCCGAGTTGCTGGGTGACAAGATTATAGACGATGTGCAGGCCTAACCCGGTACCCCCCTCGCTGCGGCGAGTGGTAAAGAACGGGTCGAATGCCTGCCGCTGCACGTCCGGCGTCATTCCGGCCCCATTGTCGGCGAAAATGATCTCGACGTCGTCATTGCCGCGGGGCTTTGCTGAGATCATGATCGCGCCCGAGCGCCCGTCGGCAAACGCATGATTGGCGGCGTTGAGGAACAGATTGGTCAAAATCTGGCCGTAGGCGCCCGGATAGCCGTCGATCACCAGGCTTTCCGGCACCTCGACCGACAGGGTGATCGACGCCTTCTTCAGCGCCGGCCGCAGGCTGGCGATGATCTGATCGGTCGCCTCGCTCAAGTTGAACTGCCGGCGTTCCGCATGCGAGCGGTCGACCGCGACCTGCTTGAACGACTGAATGAGCTCGCCGGCGCGATGCAGATTCCCGACCAGTTGCTGGGCCGCGTCGCGCGAGGTTCGGACGAATTCCTCAAGCTGGGACCGCCGCAGCCCGGTCTCGGATTTCAACTCGGCTTCGAACATCTCGGCACGGCGGGCGAAACTGGAGGCGACCGTCAGGCTGATGCCGATCGGGTTGTTCACCTCATGGGCGACGCCCGCGACCAGGCCGCCGAGCGCCGCCAGGCGTTCGGCATCGATCAGATTTTGCTGGGCGGCGTTCAGCTCGTGCAGCGCGTTCTCGGCCTTCTCCTTGGACGCACGCAACTCGTCTTCGGTCTTGCGCTTGGCTATGGCGTTCTCGCGAAATACTTCCACCGCGCGCGCCATCTCGCCGACCTCGTCCTTGGCGCCGATACCCTGGACGCGGCGGTTGTAGTCGCCGGACGTGATCGCCTGCATCGCCGCCATGATCTGCTGCAGCGGCAGCCGGATCGAGAGCGCGATCAAGACACCCGCGGTGATGATGATGCCGAGAAAGAACACCGCGATCGACAACATCTTGCGGGAGATATCGGCGAGCGTCTGGTCGAACATCTCCTGCGCCTTTTGCCCGCGCTGCCGCATCCTGGCCGACAATTCGTCGATGGTGCTTGAGGCCTCGGCCTGGCTGGCGTCGATGGCGTTGTGCAACAATTCGGTCCGGTTGGCGAGCTGCCTCGACAGATTGACAAGGCCGTCGCGCAGCGCCGTGGTCCGCGCATTCAACCGCTGCAGCGCCATCCGCTGCAGATCGTTGTCGGCGAGGTCGGCCATCACAGGGATCGTCTGTTCAATCGTCTCGGTGTTGCGGCGGGCCTCCTCGGCCGAAGCGCTCGCCAGCGAGAGGTAATAGGCGTTGGCGGCGACCAGCATCGCGGTAAACGCCTCGCGGGATTTTCCAAGCGAGGGCCAGATCAGCGCATCGCGGTGCCCGGTCGCGCCCTCGATGATCGAGTAGAGCCCGGCCATGTCCCTGGCAGGCGTCAGTATCTCGTCCTCGTAGGTTTTCGCAATGGTCGCCTGGACGCCACGCAATTCGCTGAAGCCGTTGAGGAAGCGCTCGGTGACGTGCTCGAGCTGCGCCACCGACCCTGACAGCATCGGGTCGGTCGCGGCGCCCGTGGTGAGGGTTCCCAGCACGACCTCGCGCAGATCCGATATCTCGGCGAACAATTCCGGGCTCGGTTGATTGATGTAGCGATGGATCAGGTTCTGCAGATGGCCGGTCTCGCTCTCCAGCCGCGC
>Ga0210394_10008447_pt1 | contig 10599 bp, 12 predicted proteins | sample IncBWC12MmetaG_FD_160121 | JGI IMG/M metagenome (GOLD analysis project Ga0210394, IMG submission 160121) | Forest soil microbial communities from Barre Woods Harvard Forest LTER site, Petersham, Massachusetts, United States - Inc-BW-C-12-M | ecosystem: Environmental > Terrestrial > Soil >... | reverse complement strand
TTCACATCGATAATGTAGCGGGCCATGTCCTCTTTTTCTTCCTGGTTCATTCCGCCCATCGGCTCGTCGAGGAGGAGGAGCGTCGGGTCGAGCGCCAGGGCGCGCGCCAGTTCGACCCGCTTTCTGAGGCCATAGGCGAGGGCGCTCGTCTGCTGTTTCCTCAGATCCTGCAATTCGAGAAAGTCGATGAGCTCCTCGGCGCGGGCGCGGTGCGCGACCTCTTCCTTCTGCGCCAGGCCCCAATACACGAACGAAGCAAAGACGCCCGCCTTCATCCGCACATGGCGGCCGAGCATGATGTTGTCGAGCACGGTCATGCCGCCGAAGAGGGCGATGTTCTGGAAGGTGCGCGCGATCCCCATGTGGGCGATCTCGGCCGGCCGGGCGCGGGTGATGTCACGGCCATCGAAGGTTATGGAACCGGTATCGGGCCGGTAAAATCCGCTGATCATGTTGAGGAGCGAGGTTTTGCCGGCGCCGTTGGGCCCGATGATCGAGGCGATGGCGCCGCGATTGACCGCTATCGACACCTCCTCGACCGCCCGCACGCCGCCGAACCGCTTCGACACCTGAGTGGCGGCGAGCAATACATCATCGGACAGATCTGCCGCTCGAATCGTCGCACCAAGGGCCATGCTGCCCGCGTTCCTTTCTCCCCAGCCGGCATTCATGCATCGGCGTTATGGCAGGCATGATGCTGGCGCAATCAAGAGAATGCAACCGATAGCGTGGCGAAATGGCCGCAGTGCCGGGGCTCCTAGCGACCTTACGGCACTTGCCGGCCGCCCCGTCATCGTGAAACGATCGTGAAGGCCGGTGATGGGATCTAGTAGTGGATAAGACGCCAGTGCAGGACAGCGTGCCGGTGACGGTTTTGACCGGCTTTCTCGGCAGCGGCAAAACGACGCTGCTGCGCCGCGCGCTGACGGCGCCCGAATTTTCCGACACCGCGGTCGTCATCAACGAGATCGGCGAGATCGCGATCGACCATTACCTCGTTGATTTTGTCGAAGGCGAGGTCTTGGAACTGCCCGGCGGCTGTTTGTGCTGCGCGGTGCGCGAGGATCTGGCGGAGACCCTGCGCAGCCTCATCGAGCGGCGCGACAGGGGCGATATTCGCCGGTTTCGCCGGATCGTCATCGAAACCAGCGGGCTCGCCGATCCCGCTCCGGTCCTCTTCACGCTCGGCACCGATCCGATGCTCGACCAGCGCCTGCGGCTCGGCCGGGTGGTGACGGTCATCGACGCGGCCGCCGGCATCGCGACGCTCGACCGCTTCGCCGAGGCGGCGCGGCAGGCCGCGGTCGCTGACGCTCTGGTAATCTCGAAGACCGACCTCGCGCCGTTCGGCGAGGAGCTCGCCGCCCGCCTCGCCGCGCTCAACCCCGATGCCGAGCGCATCCAGGGTGCGGCGGCCACCGACCCAGCGGGGGTGCTGTTCAGCCCCCACCCCAACCCTCCCCCGCAAGCGAGGGAGAGAGCGAAGACCCCTCCCCTGCTTGCGGGGGAGGGAGGGACCCACGCGGCAGGCGCGGGAGGGTGGGGGCCGGGAGCGCACGAGGCCGCGCATTCGCACGGCATCGCCGCCTACACGATCGTGCTTGACGGCGCGGTCAGCCGGCTCGATTTCGCCCGTGCGCTCGGCGGGCTGGCGATGTCGCGCGGCAACGATCTGTTGCGGGTGAAGGGCATCGTCGCCTTTGCCGACCGCCCGGGTTCCGATGGGAGCGGCCAACCCGCCATCGTCCAGGCGGCGCAGCATGCGATGTTCGCGCCCGAATGGCTTGCCGACTGGCCCGATTGCGACCATCGCAGCCGGCTTGTCTTTGTCGTCCACGAGATTGCAGCGGCGGAGATTATCGAGCGTTTCGCGTTCGCAATACCCTCTCTACTTGGACCGCAGGCGTCTCGCCTGCATGCGGGCGGGACGCAAGCGGTCCGCCATCCGGCATTCCCCGAATAAAGGAGTTTCAATTGCTCGACATCGTCGTATCCGGCGGCCTCGTTGTCCTGCCCTCCGGACCACAGCCGGCCGATATCGGCATCGCCGGCGAGCATATCGCCGCGATCGGCGCGCCGGGGAGCCTCGCTGCGTTGGGCGCCGGCCGGGTGGTCGACGCCACCGGCCAGATCGTCATCCCCGGCGGCATCGACCCGCATGTCCATTGCAACTGGCCGATGCCGTCCCCGGGCGTCGCTCAGCCGCCCTTGACCGAGCCCGCCTCGCGGGTGAGCCAGGCGGCATTGTTCGGCGGCACCACGACGACGATCGATTTCGCCCCGGTCGAAGGCGGCATGAACGTGCAGCAGGCGATCGAGCACCGGCAGCGGCAATGGGCCGGCCAATGCTACGGCGATTACGCCTTCCACACGATGCTCCTGGGCAAGATCGCGCCGGACATCCTCGCTCAGGTCGCCGAGGCGGTCGAGGCCGGCCACCCCAGCGTCAAGATGTTCACCACCGACATCACGCCGTCCCGCCGCGGCCGCATGGTCGATCACGGCGACATCTGGGAAGTGCTGCAGGTCCTGGCGAGGGCCGGCGGCATCGCCGCGATCCATGCCGAGGACAACGACATCGTCATGCACATGTACGACAAGCTGATGCGCGAGCAGCGCACCGGCTTTGAGAACATGGCCGAGGTCCACAACACCTTGAGCGAGGATCTGTCGTTCAACCGGGTGATCCGGCTTGCCTCCAATATCGAGGGCGCGGCGCTTTATATGATGCACACCTCGGCGGCGACCGGGGTCAGGGCGATCGCCAATGCACGCGCCAACGGCGTCCCGATCTACGGCGAGACGCTGCACCAGTACCTCTTGTACAATTCCGAAGACTACAAAAAGCCGAACGGCCAGATCTACCACACCTATCCCTCGCTCAAATTTCCGGAAGATCAGGCGGCGCTGTGGGCGGCGACCGATCACGGCGCGATCCAGACCGTGGCAACCGACGAGATCTGTTGTCCCTTACGCCTCAAACTGCAGGGACGGCTGATCGACGACACGACCGGCGGCAATGCCGGGGTCGAGCCGCGGGTGTCGTTGATCTATACCGAGACGGTCGAGAAGCGCGGCTACGGCCTCTCCGACTTCGTCGGCCTCATATCCACCAACGCGGCGAAGATCATGGGGCTTTATCCGCGAAAGGGCGCCATCGCGGTCGGCTCGGACGCCGATATCGTGCTGCTCGACGCGAGGCAGCACCACATCGTGCGCGCCGCCGAGATGCACGAAGCCGATTATTCGCCGTGGGAGGGCCGCGACCTCGCCGCCTGGCCCTCGCTCACGATGCTGCGCGGCAAGATCGTCGTCGAAGGCGGCGAGTTGAAGGGGGCCCTCACCGACGGCAAGTTCATCCCGCGCAAGGTGCCCGCCGACATCCGCAGCCGCCCGGCGGTGTGAGAGGCCCCCTCACCCCCGGCGCGGCGGCTCGATCGGCATCGTTGCGATTCCGGTCCAGGCAACGGGCGCACCGGCTTTCTCGGCGGCCTCGGCCGGGGGCAGCGCCGGGTCCCAATGGACCGCGAGGAAGCGGCGCCCGGTGATCTCGGCGGCTGCCTCCGACACGAGCCAGACGAGCGGCGGGGCCATCACCTCCGGCTGGATCATTTCCCCGCGGTCGTACCCCGCCTCGAGCGGCACCATGCCGGTGTTGGTGACCCCGCCCGGCACGATGACGTTGACGGTGACCCCGGTGCCGGCGAGATCCTTCGCCATGATCGCCGAAAAGGCTTCGAGCGCGGCCTTCGACGGCCCGTAGGTCGGCGACCCCTCGCGGATCATCGTGCCGAGGCTCGTCGTCACATTGACGATGCGGCCCCAGCCTCGGGACACCATGTCGTGGACGACCGCGCGCGAGAGGGCCATCGGCGCATTGTTGTGGACCGCGACGAAAAGCTTCCACTGCTCGGGCGTCACCTCCCAGAACTTGATCGGGCGCTCCCGGTTGTCGGTGCGGATCGTCGCCTGGCCGACCCCGGCATTGTTGACGAGGATGTCGATCGTGCCAAACCGGGCGCGGGCCGCCATCACGATCTCCGCCGGCGCTTCGTCGCGGGCGAGATCGGCTTCGATCGTCAGAAGGTTGGCGCCCTGCTGCCGCTCGCGGGCATGCTCCGCCAATAGGGCGAGCCCGCCGGCATCGCGATCGACCGCGGCGACGCGCAGCCCCGCACCCAAGAGACCGCCGACCAATGCCCGGCCGATGCCGCCGGCCGCCCCGGTCACGATCGCGACACGTTCAGTCTCACTCATGTTCCCTCGCCTCCCTCTCGGATTGTCATCGCGGAGCGCCGGTTGCGCCGCGATCGGGCAGCCTTCATGCTGGGCCATCGCGGCGCAGGAGGGAAGCATGCCACGGGTTCGGGAAATCGACGATAGCGGCGGGGACGCCACCTTGGCCGAGGCGTTCGAGACGGAACGCCGCCGTTTCGGCGACCTCTTGAACCCGACCAAGATCATGGCGCATTGCCCGCCGATCCTCGTCGCCGCCAAGGCGCTCGGCGCCGCGATCGAACAGTCGGGCCAGCTTCCCAAGGGATTATTGCCGCTCGTCTATCTTCGGGTCGCCTCGATCAACGGCTGCCCGTTCTGAATCGACATCAACTCCCTCCGTGTGAGGGAGGGCGATGAGGGCGAGGCAAAATTAGCGGACGTGACGCGGTGGCAGGGCAGCCCCCTCTTCACCGAGCCGGAGCGCCTCGCGCTCGACTATGCCGAGCGCGTGACGATCACCGAGAAGAGCGTCGACGACGCGTTCTTTGCCCGGCTGAAGCAGCATTACAGCGAGGCGCAGATCGTCGAATTGACCGCAGCGATCGCCTTCGAGAATTTCCGCAGCAAGTTCAATCCGCCGCTCGGCGTCGACGCCCAGGGCTTCTGCCCGATCCCGCAACGATAGCCGCGCCGGTCGCCGGAGCGTTGGTGCCGGCTGGTAGAGGCCATGGCAAAGCTGACCGACAGGTCTCTCGAAGCGCTGCGTCCGCGGACGACGCGATACTACCACTTCGACGGTAAGCCTCGGCGGCTGACGTTCGGCACATACCCCCGCCTGACGCTCGCGGACGCGGGGGTAAAGCTCGCCGAGGCGAAGCAGCTCCTCGACAAGGGGCTCGATCCCGGAGCGCAAGTTGTCGCCGAACGCATTGCCGAGCGACGCGCCGAGACGGTCGCGGATCTCGTCGCCCGCCATGATCCTGCCGAGTTCGTGAATCTCCGCGACAAGAGATGTGACGGGAACACCATCCGGCGGCGCTAATGTCCGCAGCCCGCTCGCCTGAGCGGTTATACGTTTCAGCGAACCCGACATCCGGCTGCCGAAAATCCAGACCACGGGAACGAAGCAGCCGCTGCCGATTAACGCGATAATTATCCCCCTTATCTGCAAATTTCGCACATTCCGGACGAAATCGTCTTCGGCTGCAAGTAACAGAGAGTGGCCGCTAAATTCGTCTCCTTGAGAAAATTTCTGGAGGAAAAAATAATCCCGGCCATCTTCGTCGCGAATGCTGCCCTCATAATTGTCACCACCATCCCACCCCCGCATTACTGCGCCTACCGGCCCAGTCCGGATTTCGCCGATCTCGGGGAGCTGCGGGCGTGAGGGATGCCCCCTCAGCGAGGCCACCAGCCGCGCGAAGTCGGGATATGCGATGAGCACTCCGAACGAATCGAAGATTATGACCGTTCCATGCTTTCCGGGGCGTTGCGCGTAGGCCAAATCGCTGAACTTGTCGAGCTTGAGATCGGCGGCGATTACACCGCGCACATGCCCTTGCAAGGGTGCGCTCAGCGTGATCATCGGGGCGCTAATGCATGCGCGCATTGGCGGCATCCATGGCGGCAGACGCCGCCTCTCCTGCCGCCGCGTGGTAGGTCGCGATCTGGATGAATATCAAACACAGGGTGAGAGCCGTCAGGAAGGCCGTTACGGCGGCTGTTATCGCGACCCTGAACGTCAGCATCCGATCTCGTCCGCTCTCGCCCGCCGCCGCTCGGGAGCATTCCGTTGTGGTCGCTTTCGGGCCATCTACTGGCCGAGGCGCGCGAGAGCTTGACGTAGCGGTGCGCTCGAGACTTGGATCATCCCCGTGTATGATCGATCAAGCTCCAGTATCAGAAAGAGCGCGCCGGACACCGACAGCGCACAAACGGCGAAGACACTTGTTACAATCGCGTTAGGCGGCGCAAACAGGCCAAAGCTGGCGAAGATTATCGTCAACCAAAACACCATCACCACCAGGAACGGCAAGGGGATGGAGCTGCCGAAACCTTCGAATAACAGGAATCGCGTGTGTCCCAAATCTGTCGTCGTCGTCAACGCTTGGGATTTCAGCGAGCGCTGGTAGTCGTTCTCCGGCGACAACTGCTGGATTTGATCATAGATTGCTTCGAAAGGGGACGCTGTCGGTTTAAAGTCGGCGGGTCGAGCCGCCCCGTCCGCTGGCCAATATCGCTCGATCGCCGCGGCGAGCGAATTTCGGAGCAGAGAGCGGGTGTCCTTGGTATCCGGTCCGTAATGGGCCAACATGCGGTCGAGCAGGACGAGATTGGCGGACATCTGCACGAGTTCGCTGTTGCGCGCGTCATATGCACTCTTTGCCGAGGAGATCAGCAGGCTGAGGACCAGCGCGGCCATTGTGGCGATCAGCGCGATCGCCACCTTTACGACATCCTTGGTCTCGCCGCTCAAATGCTGTTCCGATAGCACGGAGCGAAAAAACATTCCGAGCAGGGCACCGGCGAACACGCAGGCGAACACGATCCAGGCGATTGCCATCGAGCTCATTGTTTCGTCCCCCGTGCGCCAGGACGCCGCCAGCAAGCCCGTCGCCAGGCCGCCGGCAAGGCCACTCGCGAGGCTCCGCTGGGAGCAATTGCCGAACTGAAATGTTTCATCGCGGAATTCGCGGTTCGTGATCGGATAGCGGTCGACCCGGAACGCGTCGACTGTCGTCCGATGGGACACCGGCGCGTCTTCCGCATAGTGCCTATCCGACCCATGCGAAACGTCCCACCGGGCATCCAGATCATATTGGTGTGGGGCGAGCTTTCCACGGCCTACCTCGCGGCCGTATCAATGCGACAGTGTCGCGCTCGATCGTCTTCCGGTCTTGCAATCGGCCCCTGAGCAGACGAGACCGCCGCCAAACGCGTCACGGACAATACGGGGTATATGGCGGTCCGCACGGGGGCGCATAATATGGCGCCGGGTAGTGGGGCGCCGCCGCAGCAGCCCCGACAGCTGCGCCAACCGCTACCCCAGCCGCAACGCCGTAGGCCGTGCCACGATAGACGCCGCCATAGACATTTGTCGGACCCCTGACCGCGACATTGCCGGCCGGACCGCGCACTGCAGCTGCGCCCCCCGGGCCCCGGACTGCGACACCGCCCGCTGGGCCACGAATCGCCGCGCCACCCGCCGGGCCGCGATAGACCCCACCGCCGCCGCGCCAGGCAAACGCTTCCGGCGCTAGCACCAACACGATACAAAGAGCCAGGGAGCCCAGAACCAGCCGTTTCATGACCGCGTCCTCTCTACTTTGCCGGCGCTGTTGCTGCGCCCGCTTTCGGCTTCATTTCCACCTGCGTCACGCCAGCCGGCGGCTGGAAGACAAACTCGGCATCGGCCGGATGGATCGAGAAATCCCAGTCCGACAGCTCAGCGAGAAAAGTCGGGTGCCCCGGCAGGGACCGATAGGTTATGTAAACTCGCCGCGGCAACGATCGTTCATTGTCTTCTACCCAAAGTTCCAGATCGAGGTCGGGCGCTTGAATGAAAAAGAGATGCCGGCACGAAACGCCGTCGATCGTTGCAAAACCGACCTGACCTCCGGAAGTGACCCCGGCAAGCACCGATTTTTCCGGATTACCGCCCAGCAGATCAGCCAGCGGAAAGTCGGTACCCAGGCGGTTCTCTGCAAGATCAAGCGTCTCATCGATGGTGGCGGGGGCCGGAATAGCCGCGTATTGCTTTTGCGTCATGCCGTAAACGACGAGGGTCTTGCCGTCGTAGATTGTCTTGGTGGCTCCGTCGTCTCCGGTCGAGTCCACCAATAGTCGGTCCGGCCGGCGCACCACGATCTTTGCGGTGTGAGCGATATGGAGCAGTTCGCCGTTCGAACCGACATACGCTCGCACCGTATACGAGCGAAAAGAAAACTCTTTTGACATAAGCGTCTTGCCCATGTGCGCGACCGCGGAGTTCGCCTCCTCGCCGATCGGCGCCGCTGACGGGTCCTCGGCGCGCGCAGGGGCGGGCATTACCCACATCGCGCCAATCGCAGAGCTCGCTATTAGCCCGGCGATGACGCCACGGTATCGCAGCTTGTTTAATCGATTCATCAGTCCCTCCGCCGGTCGAACCCGTTGCAAGGTGCTAGCTTGCCGCGCGGGCATCTCGTGATGCCCGGCGCGATTGCGGAATCACATACACGAGCCTAGCGCGGGCGTCGTCGCCGAGCCAATCCTTATTGAATCCGAACTTTCGGATGTAAACACGCGGCGTATTCGGTAGCGGCACGCTCATTTTGATCGTCAAACCCTGCGCACTGAAGCCAGCCGAGACCTTGGGTGCGAGAGACGAGGTCCATGACCACATTGTCGGCGGTGTTCTTCATGGTCGTAGCGACTGCACCCGCGATCAGCGTCGACTCGCCCTGTATCGCCGGGTACTGGCCGGGAAAGTCCTCCGGCCTCGCCAGGTTTTTGACCACCCCTGCGGCGTTCACCCTGGAGCCACCGCAGCTGGATGTCTAATCGCCTCGAAATCGGCCATCGGCCCAGCGTTGATCGAATTGGTCCAACTGACCCACAGCCCCACAGCTGCCCTTTTACGAACCGAGCCGGCGGATGGTCCGGTCGGCCGGGTGCCGGCCATTCGGAATGGGATATGCACACATTGTAAATTGCCAGGGGGGGTACGTTGTGTGATCCCAGCCTCCCGTTAAGGTCAGCGGTGAAACCAAAGCCGCGCGATCCGGTTGGCCGGACCGCGGAGAAGCACGTAGGGCACGAGCGCTAATGCCTCCGCCATGACCAGCGCCTCGCCGACGAAAACCCAGCGGAGCTCGATGATTTGGTAAGCGATGTCGACCACGAGGGCGGCAACGAAGACTTTACGGATCGACTTCCATCCATCTCGTATCCGGTGTCCGCGATGTTCCGGTTCAGAGAGGAGCGACCATCCGTAGGGTGGCCGCTCTTGCCTGGCATCCCTGATGCCGTCTCTTACGGCAAAAAAAGCCGCCATGATTGGTTGAAAGATGAGACGCATAGCCAGCGGCCCGTCGATGCGACCGAAAATGTTCTGAGCCATACGGGTGAGAAGCTCGTCCATAATCGTCTGCCCTGTGGCCTTCCAAAAACGCCGGGGCAATCGCGCCGAGTCCCTTGCGGGGCAGCTGGACCAGAGGTCCGGGCTGCCCGATTAGACCAAGCTACGAAGATCCGGATCTATCTGGCCAGCCCGCCATCGTCGGGTTGGTCCAACCGCCAGGAGGAAGGACGGCCTGGTCGACATCGCTCGGTCCCCAGGTATTTGGCTCGTACTCACAAATGGGGGGCGCGTTCTTCAGCACCGGATCGACAATGCGCCAAGCTTCTTCGACATAGTCTTGCCGGGCAAAAAGAGTAGCGTCGCCAGCCATCGCATCACCCAGCACGCGTTCGTAGGCATCCTGTTCCTCGGCGCCGGGGTGGCGGCTCGCCATGACTTCCACGGAGTCGCTGACCGTCTCTTCCCCAGTCCCCATGATATTGACACCGAACGCGATCGCGATGTCGGGGCTAATCCGAAACCGGAGATAATTTCGCTTGAGATCGAAGCCATCATAGATCGTCGGGGGCTGACGCAGCCGGACGATGATTTCGGTGCACGTGACGGGAAGACACTTCCCGGCGCGGATGTAGAAGGGAACCCCCTGCCAGCGCCAGGAGTCGATCTCGAGTTTCAATGCCGTAAAAGTTTCGACCTGGGAGTCAGCCCGCACTCCCACCTCGTCGCGGTAGCCGCGGAACTGCCCCCGCACTACGTTTGCCAACGCGATCGGCTGGATCGACTTGAGAACTTTGACTTTTTCATCCCGCACTGACTCGCCGTCGGTCCCGACCGGAGGTTCCATCGCCAAGTTGGCGAGAACCTGTAAGAGATGGTTTTGGATCACGTCGCGAATAGTGCCGGCCTGATCATAAAATGCACCGCGGCCTTGGACACCAAATGCCTCTGCCATCGTGATCTGTACACTTTCGACGTGAGTGCGGTTCCAAATAGGCTCGAGGAACGCATTCAAGAAGCGGAAAGAGACCATGTTATAAACCGGGCGCTTTCCCAGATAATGATCAACACGGAAGATCGCGCTCTCATCAAAGGTCCCTAGCAAGACCCGGTTCAGCTCCCGTGCCGAGGCGAGATCGCGGCCAAAGGGCTTTTCGATGATGACGCGGGCATTGTCGGCGCAGCCCGAGTTGGCCAGTTTCTCGACGACCAGCTCGAACACAACGGGCGGGACGGCAAGGTAATGCGCCGGCCGCTGCGCGGAGCCCAGCTGCTCGCGGATGGATTGAAAAGTTGCCGGGTCGCTGTAGTCGCCGTCGACA
>Ga0210394_10008445_pt1 | contig 10601 bp, 6 predicted proteins | sample IncBWC12MmetaG_FD_160121 | JGI IMG/M metagenome (GOLD analysis project Ga0210394, IMG submission 160121) | Forest soil microbial communities from Barre Woods Harvard Forest LTER site, Petersham, Massachusetts, United States - Inc-BW-C-12-M | ecosystem: Environmental > Terrestrial > Soil >... | reverse complement strand
GGTGCCTGGGAGTATAGCTACACGACGCGCGAGCTCACGTGGACCGACGAGATGTACAGCATCTACGAGACCTCCGCGGAGGAGTTCGCGGTGTCGTGGCACTCGATGATGCAGCGCTGCACGCCCGAATCGCTGCGCCGCTTTTGCGAGGCGAGCGCTCAAGCCGAAGCATCCGAGGGGCAGCAGTTCGATCTGGAGGTCGAAATCGACACCCTCCGGGATCGGCGCCTGTGGGTGCGCATCATCGGCAACATCGACAAGTTGGATGGCCAGCCGTTCCGCGCCTTCGGCTCGGTGCAGAACGTGCAGGCGCAGAAGCTCGCGCAAATCGCGCTGGAGTCGAGCAGCGGCTGGCTCAAGCTGTCGATGAACATGGCCCACATGCACGGCTGGCGCTGGCACAAGGATCAAGACCTGTTCGAGTTCGCCATCGTCGACGGCCATCCCGTACGCCTGCCCAAAGTCTCCCCGGGCATGAAGAGCCTGTTGGCGAGGGTGCACCCCAAGGATCGAAAATCAGTGAGCCGCGCCATCGCCGAGGCGATGGAGCATCGATCCGAGGTGCAGCGCGAATTTCGCATGCGCACCACCGACGGGCAATACCGGTGGTTTGCCGCCATTGCCCGTCCCGTCGCCGAGGCCGGCAAGGTGTCGGGGTTGGTGGGCGTGATCCAGGACGTGACCGCGCGGCGCGACTCGGAACGGCGCTTGCGGCGCAGCGAGGAGCTGTTGCGCGCCACGACCGCAAACGCCGCTGATGTGCTGATCCTGCTCGATACCCATCTTAAGGTGCGATTCATCAACAAGGCGGTGGGCAAGCGCTCGATCGAGCAAATCATCGGGGCTGGGATCGGTCAACTACTGCCGCCGGCGGCACGCGCCGGGGTGCTGGACAAGCTGCGCCACATCCTCGCCACGGGCGAGACGGCTACGTATGATTACGAGGCCTTCCACGGCGGCGAGGTGCGGTACTTCGAGAATCGCGCGGTGCTGGTGCGCGATGAGGGAATCGGCACGGGCATCTCGATTTCCACCCGCGATGTCACCGAGCGCAAGCGTTTGGAACAGGAGATCCTCGATATTTCGGGGCGCGAACGTCAGAGCATCGGCCGCGACTTACACGATGGTTTGGGGCAGGAACTGACCGGCGTGGCGCTCATGTTGCGCGGCGTCGCGACACGCATGGGCGAGTGCTGTCCGCCCGCGGTCGACTCGATCAACGAAATCGTCACCGTGGTGAACCGCTCGATCGACGACGCGCGCTCCCTCGCGCGAGGACTCTTGCCGGTGCGCACCGACACCGGCGGACTGCACTTCGCGTTGCGGGAACTTGCGGCCCGCAGCCATGATCTATATGGCCTGGAAGTGAATTTCCGGTCGGAGGTGTGGCCAGAGCTCACCCTCGATGAAACGGACGCAAGCCATCTCTATCGCATCGCACAAGAAGCGCTCACCAATGCGGCTCGGCACGGACATGCGAGCCACGTGGACATATTCCTGCTGGTGAACCTGACAACCTTTTTGCTGCGCATCACCGATGACGGTGAGGGTATTTCCCTACCGACGTCGCCTTATACGGGTATGGGACTGAAAATCATGAAGTATCGGGCCGGCATGATCGGCGCGAGTTTTGAGATATCCCGAGGCGAGCCGCGAGGCACCGTGGTTTGCGTGACGGGTGAACAACCACGGGCTGGGTCCTGTATCGATGAAGGAGCGAGATTATGATGGCGGCGGGCAATTCCTGGACACGTCCGAGTACCCCACCCGGAGGCCCGTTGGCCAAGCGCAAGCTGCGCCGGGTACTGATCGTCGATGATCATCCCATCGTGCGCCAGGGATTGCGGCGGGTGATGGAGAACGAGGAAGACCTCGCCGTGTGCGGCGAGGCAGAAACCGCCCGCGATGCGCGCACCGCCATCAAGGAGCTGAACCCGGACGTGGTGATCGCCGACATCAGCTTGAAGCAAGGCGACGGCATCGAGCTCGTGCGCGATGTGCGGGCGCACTATCCGCACCTGCCCATCCTGGTGCTGTCCATGCACGATGAAACCATCTATGCGGAACGCATGCTGTCGGCGGGCGCCAACGGCTACATCATGAAGCAGGCGGCCAGCGAACAGTTTCTCGCCTCGCTGCGGCGCGTGCTGGACGGCGGCATCTATGTTTCCGAAGCCGTCGGCAACAACATGATTCAGAAATTCGCCGCCGGCGGGGCGTATATTTCGGCGAACCCCATCGATCGGTTGAGCAACCGCGAACTGCAGATCCTGCACATGATCGGCAAGGGCATGAGCACCCGGGAGACCGCGCACTCCTTGAACCTGAGCATCAAGACGGTCGAATCGCACCGCCAGCGCATCAAGCGCAAGCTCAACCTCACGACGGGAACGCAGCTCGTGCAGTACGCCGTGAATTGGTTCACGGGGCGCGAGGGCGCCTCGCTCATGGCCGGCGCAAGGGGCGGGGGCCCGGTCGCGAACGGGGCGTAGTTGAGTCGCGGGCGCTCTTAGGGCTCGACCGCGCGCGCGGTGCCCGACACATGCACCGGCTGACCGCCGGCGGTGCGCTCCGCGCTACCCTGCACTCGCCACCGCTCGCTGCCACCGCCGGCCACGCGCACGGTGATGGCAAGGTCGAGCGGCGTGCGCCGTTCCAAATGCCGACGAATGGCCTGCAACAAGGCGTCCCAGTCGTCGGCCTCCAAGTGCGGCCGCAGGTCATCCAAGCGCCGATTCCCCACCCGCACCGGCCATTGCAGGCGTTGGTCGAACCAGTCGCTGAACACCGTGGAGCCGCTCCAGAGGTCTAATTCCCAGTGGCCGTCATCGGCCGCGGACGGCGAGGGTGGGGGTGTTTGCCGGGACGGCGCCATTGAATCGGGCATTCTGCAGTATCGGATACGGGTCGCCGGGTCTTGATGCGGGTAAGTCCCAATGCTAGGCAGAAGCCTGAGCGAATAGTCCACAGTTTCAGCACTTGATCACAGAGTGGCCGAGCCTCCGGATTTAGAATAAGTCCTGTCCGGGTGGGTCAAGTCAAGGCGGGGCGCGCCGATACTCCCACAATACGAAAGCCGGACCGAGGGTCCCTAAGTGTCTGAACTGGAAACTGTGATCTCCCTCACAGTCGAACCGCCTTCGAGAATTCTGCTCGCCGAAGATGATCCGGTGGCGAGAATGCTCATGACCCGCTTTCTCAAGAAAGCCGGCTACGAGGTCGATGCGGTCGCGAACGGTTCCGCGGCCCTCGATCTCATGACGGCGCGCTACTACCCCATGCTCGTCACCGATTGGGAAATGCCCGAGATGGATGGCGTGGCGCTTTGCCAAGCGGTGCGCAACATGCAGCTCGACGGCTACGTGTACGTGCTGCTCCTGACCGCGCGCGACGCCAAAGAGCACATCATTGCGGGCCTGGAGGCGGGGGCGGACGATTATCTGATCAAACCGGTGCACGAGCCGGAGTTGGTCGCGCGCTTGAATGCCGGCCGGCGCATCTTGAACCTGGAACATTCGCTGCGGGTGGCAAACCAGCGCAACCGCATCCTCTCCATCACCGATGCCCTGACCGGCGCCTACAACCGCCGCTACCTCATGGAGCAATTGCCGCGCGAGCTCGAGCGCTGCCGCCGCTACGCCTATCCCCTGTCGGTGCTCATGTGCGACATCGATCATTTCAAGAAAATCAACGATGCGCGCGGCCATGCCGCGGGCGATGAAGTGCTGCAGCAGTTCGCGACGCGAGCGCAGCGCTCGATCCGCACCAACAGCGATTGGATAGCGCGCTACGGCGGCGAGGAATACACCATCGTGTTGCCGGAAACCGGCTACGACGGCGCGATCGCGGTGGCGGAGAAGATCCGCAAGATCATCGCCGCGACGCCGTTTGCGACCCGCGCGGGCGACACGAACGTCACGGCGAGCTTCGGCGTCGCCGCGACGGGCCTCCAGGGACCGGATCTCTTGCTCAAGGTCGATGCGCTGCTCAAGACCGCGGATGAATGCCTGTACTTGAGCAAGCAAGGCGGGCGCGACCGCATCTCGGGTCACGAAATAGCGGTGTCGCCGGCGCTGATGGCCCAGGCCTGAGCGGCGTTGGTGCGCCCCTCAGCCGACGCGGCGCAACTCCGCATTGACCGCGTGGAGTTTTTCGGTGAGCTCCTCCACCAAGCCGCCGATGTCGCTCAAGGCCTTGCCGCGCGCCGCGCTCTCCAAGCTCGAGGCCGCCGCGGCGAGCCCCGCGGCGTGAATGTTGGCGCTCGCGCCCTTCAAGGCGTGCGCACGCTTGCCGACGGTGTCGTAGTCGCCTAGGCGCAGCGCCGCCAGGATCTCCGTCAAGCACTGATCGCCGCTGCTCACGAAGGTCTGCACGAGCTCGCGTTCGAACTCCGCGTCCCCGCCCGTGAGCTCGCGCAGCGCCTGCATATCCACTTCCGGACGAGTGTCGGTCCTCAAGTAGCGACCGAGGCAGTCCACCAGTTGCGCAGGCTCAATGGGCTTGCCCAAGTGCGCGTCCATGCCCGCCGCGATGCAGCTCTCTCGGTCCTCGCTCATGACGTTGGCGGTGAGCGCGATGACGGGCAGGCGCTTGCGGCCGTGGCCCTGCTCCCACTCGCGGATCTTGCGCGTGGCGGTAAAGCCATCCATCACCGGCATCTGGCAGTCCATCAGGATGGCATCGAAGGCGGATTCGGTGATGCGCTCCAAGGCCTCGGCGCCGTTGTTGGCCAGGGTCACTTCCGAGCCCAATTTCTGCAGCAGCCGCTGCGCCACGCGTTGATTCACCGGGTTGTCTTCCACCAGCAGGATGCGCTGACCCTTGAAGGTTGCACCCGACGCGGCGGCGGGCGCGGCCGCGCTCTTGCGCGGCAAAGTCCCCGTGAGCACTTGGTCCACGAGGGTCGCGAGCGTCGCCGCGCGGATCGGCTTGAAGCCGATGGCCTCCGGCCGATGTTCGCGCACCGCCGCCTCCGGCTCGGACCCGAACAGCGACAGCAGGATGAACGGCAGAGCGGCGTAGCGCGCGTCGGCACGCAGCGCGTCGAGCAGATCCAAACCGCCTTTCACCGGCATGAGCTCATCGGCTACGACTAGGTCGAAGCGCGCATCCTTCGCCAGGTACTCGAGCGCCGCCTCGACGCCATCGACCGCGACCGTCTGAAAGCGCGCGAGCTCGAGTTTGCTCGCCAGGTTTTGGCGGCTGGCGAGAATGTCATCGACGATGAGGACCCGCCGGCCGGTCCCCATGGGGTCGCGATGCGGTTGTTCCTTGAGCGCATCGACTTTGAGCGTGACCCAAAAGCGCGAGCCGCGCCCCGGCTCGCTGCTCACACCCACCTCTCCGCCCATGAGCTCCGCGAGCCTTTTCACGATGGAGAGCCCGAGACCCGTACCGCCGTAGTGGCGCGTGGTGGAAGAATCGATCTGCGAAAACGTCTTGAACAGGCGGTCGAGCCGATCGGGGGGAATCCCGATGCCCGTATCGGTGACCTCGATGCGCAGGGCGAGACGCCCATCGGCGCCCATCGCGCCGTCGGCATGGAGAACCACATAGCCCTCGTGCGTGAATTTGATGGCGTTGCCCATGAGATTCATGATGATCTGGCGCAGGCGCCCCGGATCGCCGCGCGCGAGCACCGGCATGTCGATACCGATGTCGACGATGAGCTCGATGCCTTTGACGGCCGATTCCAGCGCCATGGCGACCACCGTCTCGTAAATGACATCGCGCAGGTCGAACTCCACCTGCTCGAGCTCCAAGCGGTCGGCCTCGATCTTCGACAGATCGAGCACGTCGTTGATCAGGGAGAGCAGGGCCTTGGCGCTGCCGCGGATGATGTCGACGTATTCGCGCTGGGTCGCATCGAGCGTCGTTTCCGCGAGGATCTGCGACATGCCGATGACGCCGTTCATGGGCGTGCGAATTTCGTGGCTGACATTGGCGAGGAAGTTGCTTTTCGCCCGATTGGCGGCCTCGGCCGCGAGCTTCGCGTCCAAGGTTGCCTGTTCGGCGAGCTTGCGGTCGGTGATGAGTTGCGTCGAGCCGGCGAGGCGTAAGGGGGTGCCGTCCGCGGCCCGGTCGGCCCGGGCGCGCGATCGCACCCACTCGTAGTGGCCGGCCTTGTGCAGCACCCGAAATTCCACATCGTAGGGCACGTCGTGCTCGAGGTGATTCACGAGCATGAGGTTCACTCTCTCGCGATCCTCGGGGTGTATGAGGGCCTGGAAGCGGCCGCGCGATTTGCTCAAGTCGCCGACGCTGTAGCCGAACATGGCCTCGAAGCGCAGGCCGAACCACGGCGTATCGGTGACGAGGTCGATCTCCCACAGGCCGTCCTGGGTGCCACGCACCGCCCGCTCGAAGCGGCTTTCGATCGAGTCCAAGGCGGCTTCCGTACGCTTCAAATCGGAGATGTCGATGATGGCGCCCGTGATCCGCGCGACTTGGCCCGTGAGGTCGTGCGACACCGTGGCTTTCTCACCGATCCAGCGTTCGCCCCCGCCGTCGAGCATCACGCGGTATTCGCAGCGATAGGAAGGCTCCTCCGGGGTGGTCTCGAGCGGGGCGCGGCGGCAACGCACGATATCGTCGGGATGCACGCGGCAGAGGAGCTTGTCCAAGTCATCGAGCTTGGTGGACGGCGGAATGCCCAACAGCGCGTGGAAATGATCGGAGCAGATGCGCGTGTTGTGGGCGATATTGAAGTCAAACGTCGCCAGACCCGCCGCGGTTTGGGCAATGCTGAGCGACTCGGTTGCATAGCGCAGCTTCTCTTCGAGCTCCTTGCGATCGGTGATGTCGCTCACCGTGCCGACGGCGCGCGTGGCGCGCCCGGTGTTGTCCTGGACGATCTCGCCGCGGCTCGCGAGCCAGCGCACCTCCCCGCTCGCGCGCAGGGTACGATACTCGGATTGATACTTGGCGAGAGCGTCGATGGCGGCGCCCAACTCCAGCACCACGCTTTCCAGATCCTCGGGGTGAATGGTCGCGACCCATTCTTCGCGCGAGAGGGTGGCGTCGGAGCCGGAGAGGCCGATGAGCTCGAAGAACAGGGGGGTGCCGCTCACGTCCCCGGTGCTCAGGTTCAAGTCGAAGACGCCAAAGCCGCCCGCGGCCTGGGCAAATTCCAGAAAATCAGAGGAATGCCGTGGCTCAGCGGCTCGCGGAGCGCTTCTTGGAGCGGGAGCCTTGTGTGATACCTGGGCCTTGCTGCGCATGCAACATCCGATGCCTGGGGCGTGCGTCCCCAAGGTCAGGTTATCGGCGGGTTAGGCCCCCTCTTGAGCTATGATCGAGCCTCAAATTCATGGGAAAAGGCATGCGCACAGTCAAGATTCTCGCGGGTCTTACGGGCGCCCTCATCGCGCTCCTGGCCGTCGCCCTGTTCGCGGTGTGGCTGTGGGTCAACCCGAACGATTACAAGGGCCGCGTCGAGGCCGCGGTCAAGGACGCGACCGGCCGGGACTTGGATCTCAAAGGCGACATCAAGCTCTCGGTCTTTCCCTGGGTGGCCCTCGAATTGGGGCCCGCGAGCCTCGGCAACCCGCCGGGGTTTCCGGCCGAACCTTTCTTGGCCTTCAATCACGCCGCGGTACGCGTGAGTCTCTTCGGCTTGATGGAACGGCGCCTCAGCACCGGGCGGATCAGCCTCGACGGCTTGGACGTCCGCTTGCTCAAGAACGCGCAAGGCGTCGGCAATTGGCAGAACTTCGGCAAGCCGCGCTCACCCGCGGCGCCTGCGGGCAGCCAAAGTGCTGGGCTCCCGCCCCAGATCGCAGGCATTGAAATCACCAACGGGCGGGTGAGCTACCCCGGGTTCACTCTCGAGAAGATCAATCTCGCCGCCGGCGCCGTAGGGGCGGGGGACGTCCCGATCAGCCTGAGTCTCGAGGCCGATCGCGGCGTCGCCGGCGAGCGCCTCACGCTGAATGCCAAGGTCGACTTACACGCGGATTCGGAGCTGAAGGCGATCAAGCTCATGGCGGTCAATCTCAGCGGCCTCGTGGCGCGAGCCGGCACGGAGAGCCCCGTGCATTGGGAGCTCACGGCGCCCACGATCGATGTCGATCTCAACGCGGAGACGATCGAGGTGCCCGAATTCGCGGCGAGCTACTCGAGCGCGCACCTCACGGGCAAGCTGCAGGCGAGCAAGATCCTCGATGACTTGGCCGTCACGGGGTCCGTGACGCTCGCGCCCGTGGTGCTCAAGGAACTGGCGCCGCGCCTTGGGATAGCGCTCCCCAAGACCCGCGATCCGCGGGCGCTCGCGCAGTTCGCCGCGAGCAGCGATTTCAGCTACGACGCCGGCGGCGTGCGCTTCAATCAGCTAGCCGTCACGCTCGACGACACGCACCTCAAAGGCGATCTCGCCGCGACGGGCGTGCCCAAGGTCCTGAAATTTGACCTCACGGTCGATCAGATCGACGTGGATCGCTACTTGAGCCCCGAGACCCCGCCCGCGGCGCCGGCGCCGAAGGCAGAGCCCAAGACCGCAAGCGGCGCGCCGGCGATGGGTTCGCAGCTGCCCGATGCGCAGGGGACCCTGGTCTTGGGATCCGTGCACTTCGCGCCGCTCGATCTCTCGAACGTGCGCTTGACGCTCGGCTCGCAGAGCGGGGTCGTGCACCTGTATCCCGTGCTTGCGCAGATCGACGGCGGCAGCTATTCCGGCAACGTCACGCTCGATCTGCGCGACGCGACGCCGGCTTTGAGTCTCGATGAGCACTTGAACGGCATCGATGTGGCGCGCCTCATGGCCGGGACCTCGTACAAGGGAAAAGTGTCGGGGCGCGGTACCCTTAATCTTAAGGCCACGGCGCACGGCGCCCAACTGCCCGCGGTGCTGGCGACCCTCAATGGTCACTTCGATGCGAACCTCGCGGACGGTGCGCTCGAAGGCGTGGATGTCGGCTACGAGTTGAGCCTCGCGCAAGCCTTGCTCAAGCGCAGCCCGGAACCCGCGCGCAGCAGTCCGGCCCGCACGAAGTTCGATGCGTTCAAGCTGTCGGCGGAAATCGCCAACGGCGTTGCAAAAATTTCGGACCTCACGATTTCATCCCCGGCGCTGCGCGTGACGGGTGGGGGCAGCGCGAATCTTGGCAACAAGGCGATCGATATTCAGCTGCTCGCGAGCGTGCAAAGCGTGCCGGGCACGAGCGTCGCCGACATCCCGCTGAAAGTGACCGGCACCTACCCGGATCCCACGGTGCGCCCCGACATCGAAGCGCTCGCCAAAGCGCAGGTCAAACAGAAGCTCCAGGACGTGCTCAAGAAAAACTTAGGCGGATTGTTCGGCAAGTGAGCCTCACCCCCGAAGAATTCACCCAGCGGCTCCTCGCCTGGTTCGAGGTGCACGGCCGCCACCACTTGCCGTGGCAGGAGAATCCCACGCCCTATCGGGTATGGATCTCCGAGGTGATGTTGCAGCAGACGCAGGTAGCGACCGTCATTCCCTACTACCAGCGCTTCATGGCGCGCTTCCCCGACGTGCGCTCGCTCGCGGCGGCGCCGCTCGACGAGGTGCTGCATCTGTGGACGGGCTTGGGCTACTATGCGCGCGCGCGAAATCTGCAGGCTTGCGCTCAGGCGCTCGTCATCCGTCACGGCGGCGAATTTCCCGATGATCGCGACGCCGTGATGGCGCTGCCCGGTATCGGACCATCCACCGCCGGGGCCATTCTCGCGCTGTCGCGCGGGCAGCGGCACCCCATCCTGGATGGCAACGTCAAGCGGGTACTCGCCCGCGTGTTCGGCATCGGCGGCGATCCGAGTTCCGCCGCCGTGCTCGCCGCGCTCTGGGCGCAGTCCGAGGTCTGCACCCCCACCGAGAAGGTCGCTGCGTACACGCAGGCCATCATGGATTTGGGCGCCGGCGCATGCTCGCGCACGCGGCCCGCCTGCACGGTGTGTCCGATGAGCACGGGCTGCGTCGCGGCGCTCGAAGGACGGCAAGTAGAACTACCCGGCCGCAAGCCTAAGCGCGCGCGGGGCTCGCGCGAAGTCACCTTGCTCATCGCCGAGAGCGACACGGGAGGATCGGTTGCCGTGCTGGTGGAGCGGCGCCCCAACGCGGGGCTCTGGGGCGGCCTCTGGTCGCCGCCGCAGTTCGAGAGCGAATTCGCCGCGCTCGACTGGTGCCGGCGCGAGGTGGGAGAACCGGTGTCGGGCTCGCGCGGACTTGCGCCGATTCATCACGCCTTCACGCATTTTGACCTGCGCTTGAATCCCTTGCGCGTGCGCTGCCGTCCGAACGGCGCCGTGCACGAAGGCGATGATCGGCTGTGGTACCGCCTGACCGATCCGCCGCGGATCGGTCTGCCGCAGCCCATCCGAGCGCTCTTCGAGCGGCTGCGCGCGGCAGAGAATACCGGGCGATTGGCGTAAGATACCCGCCATGGCACGAAAAATTTATTGCGTGATGCTGAAACGCGAGGCCGAGGGCCTCGACTACATGCCCTATCCCGGCGAGCTCGGCAAACGCATCTACGAGGGCATCTCCAAGGAAGCGTGGGCGCAATGGGTGGCGCACCAAACGATGCTGATCAACGAGAATCGACTGACGCCGATTGAGCCCAAGGCGCGTGCGTTCTTGGTCGGGG
>Ga0210394_10008444_pt1 | contig 10601 bp, 5 predicted proteins | sample IncBWC12MmetaG_FD_160121 | JGI IMG/M metagenome (GOLD analysis project Ga0210394, IMG submission 160121) | Forest soil microbial communities from Barre Woods Harvard Forest LTER site, Petersham, Massachusetts, United States - Inc-BW-C-12-M | ecosystem: Environmental > Terrestrial > Soil >... | reverse complement strand
CCTCAAAATAGCCGTCGCTCAGCTCGACCTCGGCGCCCAGCCGTTGCAGCCCCTTGATGTGCAGATCGACCGGCCGCGCGCCGATCGCGCAGCCGCCCGGCAACGACACGCGGCCGCGGCCGCAGCGCGCAACAAGCGGCCCCAGCACCAGGAAGGAGGCCCGCATCTTGCGGACCAGATCGTAAGGCGCGGTCGTCGAGGTGATGTGGCGCGCCGAGAGCTCGGCCACCCGGCCCGACCGCTGTGCCGGGTCGCCGGCATGATCGGGGGCGCCGATGTCGATCGCCACGCCATGCTGCACCAGCAGGTTGGCCATCGTCGTGATGTCCGCGAGATCCGGCAAATTGGCGAGAATCAGCTTGTCTGCGGTCAACAGGCTCGCCGCCATCAGCGGCAGCGCGGCATTCTTGGCGCCGCCGATCTTGATCGTGCCGGACAGCGGCACGCCTCCGCGGATCAGGATCCTGTCCATCACTTGGCTCCAGGCGGCGGTGATCGCCGCATCAGGCTGGCCGGGGTGATCCCCAGGGGCGATCCCCGGGGCGATGCTCGACCGTGCCGGTTGCTTTTACGGGAGAGCCCCCCGGCGCTCAAGGGGCCGCTCAAGGGGCCGCTCAAGCCAGTGGCTCGTCACCGGCCGCCGGTTTGTCCGGCCGCTCGTCGGCGTTGGGCTCGCGGGCGCGGGCCTGCTCCTTGCGGCGCCGAAGATTTTCGCGCAGCGCGAGCGCCAGGCGCTCTTCGCGCGCGGCGTGCTCCTTCTCCTTGGCGCGGGTTGTGCCGGGAGTGGCCATAGCGGCGATGGAAGGGGAGAGGCGCGCCGCTGTCAATCTCCGCGAGCAAGCTCCATGGGTCCGCGAGCAAGCCCCATGGCTCCGCGAGCAAGCTCCATGGCTCCGCGAGCAAAATCCGCGGGCAATCCCCGACCGGCAATCACTGCTCGACGCGCAGGCTGACCTTGGCGGCGAGAATCACGGCGACGGCCTGCCTGGCGGCGTATTCGGCCGCTTGGTCCGGGTGGGTGCGCTGCCACGCCTCGACCCCGGCGCGATAGCACGCAACCGACGACAGCCCGGCGCGGCGCGCCTCCTCGAACGCGTCGAGCACCGCCGCGGCCGCGACATCCTTCGTCGGATCAATGGTCGAGCCGTGCCACACCACTCTCCTCAAACACGGCCGGGTAAATCTCGGTTCCACCGGGCGTTTGTGATCCGGGCGTTTGCGATCGTGCTTGTGGCGCAGCATTGTCGATCGGTCGGCGCGCGGCCGCTCGCCTTGCCCGCCCGCCTTGCCAACGGGCGAGGCCTCGTGTATCCCCTGCCCGCCCGCGCGAGCGGCCAGCGCTGCCGTAGCTCAGTGGTAGAGCACCCCCTTGGTAAGGGGGAGGTCGAAAGTTCAATCCTTTCCGGCAGCACCATTAATCAATTGAAGAAAATTGAGATTTTGCGATCTCCGGTGATTCGGATCGGTGTGCCTCGCGCATCGCGCCAGGTCGATGCGGCGCGGAACGGGAGGCCGGAAGCGCGGCCCGCCGAAAGAAGATCGGCACAATACAACACAATACAAATGTGAGCAGCGGGAACGAGCGAGCTTGGCTCGGCGTTAAGGTTCGTCGGCGCCGTCGTCGGGGGTTTCGGAGTCGTGGTTATATGCCTCGCATACTGCTGATCGAAGACGAAGCGAACGTGCGCATGGTCATGGAGCACGCGTTGATAGATGGCGGCTACGAGGTTGATACCGCTGGAACGGTGAGCATAGGGTACGAACTGCTCCTAAGCCACCGTTACGACCTTGTCGTGGCGGACGCCCGGATGCCCGATGGCAGCGGTATCGAACTGGCCGACAAAGCGCGCGAGAAAGGCGTGCCGGCCCTGATCATCACCGGATACGCTTTCAACCTGCCGAGAGATGATCTCGACCGCTTTGAGTTTCTGTTGAAGCCGGTCCGTCGGAGCGAACTATTGCAAGCCGTCGATCGAGTGCTGCAAACCGAGAGCACGTGACCCCCGGCATCGCCGCACGCGGGTCGGTCAAAGGCCCCGTTGGCAAGTAAGCCGGTATAACCCCAATCTTGCTTTAATGAGAGCGCGCATCGGGGGCGCTCCCCTGCGGTGGATCACGCCGCCGCCGGTGGGATCGCCAAAGTCCCGGCCGGAGCGAGCGGCGGCCTGGTGTCGACCATACTGGCCAACAGCCGAGCCAGTTCCTCCTGGCGATAGGGCTTCGACAGGCGCGGCAGGCCCAGTTCGTCGCTGGGGATCTCGGGGTATCCGCTCGCCAGCACGACCGGCATGCCCGGCCAAGTGCAGCGGATCCGCTCCGCCAGTTCGGTGCCGGTCATTCCCGGCATTGCGAGATCGGTGATGACAAAATCGATGCCGGATTGTGAATTCAACACCTGCAAGGCGATCTCCGCCGAGCTCGCCTCGATCGCTCTATGGCCCAGATCTTCCAGCATTGCCGCGGTGCCGGCTGCGACGATCGGATCATCGTCGACAACGAGTACCCGGCAGGCGCGCAGACCGTCGATGCGCGCGGGGCCTGCGGGTCGCTCCACCTCCACCCTTTCGGGCGCCGCGACCGGCAGCCACAGCTCGATCGTGGTACCTGTGCCGACCTGGCTGTTGATCCGCATTGCCCCGCCTGACTGCGCGACGAGGCCATCGACCATGGAGAGGCCGAGACCGGTCCCGCGTCCGGGCCCCTTCGTCGTGAAAAACGGCTCTGTCGCCCGCTTTACGGTCGCCTCCTCCATGCCGACTCCGCTATCGCGTTCGGCGATGCGAACGTATTCACCGGGCTTCAGCCCGGCGACGTCGCCCACCCCGACCAGCGCTCGACGCGCGGAAATCGTCAACATTCCGCCGCGCGGCATGGCGTCGCGCGCATTGAGGGCAAGGTTGAGGAGGGCCAGCTCGAGCTGGTTGGGATCGACCCGTGCGGCCGGCAAATCGTCCTCGAATTTGGTGCTGATCTCGACACTCGGGCCGAGCGATCGGCTCAGCATCTCGACCATGCTGTCGACCAGCTTGGGCACATCGACGCTCGTCGGCTGCAGCTCCTGGCGGCGGGCGAAGGCCAGCATGCGCTTCGTTAGGGTGGCGCCGCGCTCTGCCCCCTGGATGGCGCCGTCGATCAGGCGGCGCAGTTTCGCGTCATCGGGGATATATTTGCGGAGGATTTCGAGGTTGCCCAATACCGCCATCAGCAGATTATTGAAATCGTGCGCAACCCCGCCGGTCAGTTGGCCGAGGCTTTCGACCTTCTGCATCTCGTGCACCTGGGCCAGCGCCGCTTCGCGCTCAGCCGTGCGCTCCTCGACGCGGCGCTCCAGATCGGCGTTGGTTTGCGCCAGCTCGGCCGTGCGCTCGGCGACCCGCCGCTCCAACTCGGCATTCAAGGTTTCGAGCTGCCTTGTCTTCCTATAAAGCTCGGCAAAAACTCGAACCTTGGCGCGCAACAGATCGGGAACCACCGGCACCGGGACGTAATCAACCGCGCCGGCCGCATAGCCGCGCAAGAGATCGAGATCGGTGACCTGGATCGCCGAGACGAAGATGATCGCGGTCCTCTGGAAGCGCGGATGCTCGCGGATCATCGCCGCCAGCTCGAACCCGTCCAGATCGGGCATGCAGACGTCGATCAGCATGACGGCGACATCGGATCGGAGGAGCTGCTCCAGCGCCTCATTCGCCGAGCCGGCCTTGATCAGATTCTCGCCGAGCTCGCTGAGGATCACCTCATAGGCGAGCAGTTTCGCCGGCTGGTCGTCGACCAGCAGAATGCTGACCGGTTCCTCGGCGCCCACGCGGCTGTTTTTCATCTCGGTTGCCCTAGCGATGCAGCCACATCCGCAAGGCGGACAGCAGCTGTTCGGTGTTGACCGGTTTTGCCAGGTAATCGGAGGCGCCGGCGTCGAGGCACTTCTCGCGATCGCCCTTCATCGCCTTTGCCGTCAGCGCGATGATCGGCAGGCGGCCGAATTCGGGGTTGGCGCGGATCACCTGCATCGTCTGATAGCCGTCCATTTCGGGCATCATGATGTCCATCAAGACGATCGCCAGGTCCGGCGTCGAGTCGACCAGTTCAATGGCTTCGTTGCCGGTGGTTGCCGTCAAGACCTGCATGCCGCGCCGCTCCAGGACGCTGCTCAAGGCGAAAATGTTGCGGGCGTCGTCGTCGACCAAGAGGACTGTCCTGCCGACGAGATCCTCGTCCGAGGTGTGCAGGCGCTCGAGCATGCGCTGCTTGTCGTCGGGGAGGTTGGCCACGACCCGATGCAGGAAGAGTGCGGTTTCGTCCAACAGCCGCTCAGGCGACTCGACCCCCTTGACGACCACGCTGCGCGCCATCGTGTGTAGTTGCGCATCCTCTTCCGGCGACAGCTCGCGCCCGGTGAAGACGACGACCGGCAAGTCTGCGAGCGTCTGATCGTCGCGAATCTCCTCAAGCAGCTGGAACCCGGACATGTCGGGCAAGCGCAGGTCGAGGACGATGCAGTCGGGCGGCTCGGCGTGCAGCACCGCCAGCGCCTCGCTCCCGGTGCCGACGGTGATGAGATCGATATCGTCATGCCCGAGCAGTTCGCCGATCGAGAGCTGCTCGGCCGGATTGTCTTCGACGATCAACAGCCGCTTGCGCCGCGGCTTGACGAAATCGGTGATGCGCGTCAATGCCGCGTCGAGATCGTTGGCCGTGCTCGGCTTATTGACAAAGGAGAAGGCGCCGCGGGCGAGGCCGTGCTGACGATCCTCGTCGAGGGTGACGACTTGCACCGGGATGTGCCGGGTCGCCGGGTTTTGCTTCAGCTGGCTCAGCACGGTCCAGCCCAGCATGTCCGGCAAAAACACATCGAGCGATACCGCCATCGGCTGATATTCGCGGGCGAGCACCAGCGCGTCGGCGCCGCGCATCGCGATCAGCACCTTCAGCCCCTTGTCGTGCGCCAGGTCGGCGATGATCCGCGCATAATGCGGATCGTCCTCGACGATCAGCAACGTCGCATCGCCGGGCTCGATGCTGAGACGGTCGTCCACCACCTGCTCGATCGGCCCTTCGATGAGCGTGGCGTCGGAGAGCGCCGGCACCGTTGCGACCGGCACAGAGGGCCGGCTGATGGTCGGTGCTCCGACGTACCTCGTCGGCAGATAAAGCGTGAAGGTGCTGCCCTTCTCCGGGGTACTGCGCAACTGGATCTCGCCGCCGAGCAGATTGGACAACTCGCGACTGATTGCGAGGCCGAGGCCGGTCCCGCCGTACTTGCGGTTGGTGCTGGCATCGGCCTGCTGGAAGGCTTCGAAGATGATCCGCTGCTTCTCCGGCAGAATGCCGATACCGGTGTCGGACACCTCGAAGGCAACAACGGAGGCATTGTTGAGCACGGGGTGTTCCGCGCTCCAGCCGGTGCTCGCCCGATAGATGTTGAGCTTGACGCCGCCTTGCTCGGTGAACTTGAACGCGTTGGACAAGAGGTTCTTGAGCACCTGCTGCAGGCGCTTGGAGTCGGTCGTGATGCTGCGACCGAGCGCGGGGTCGAGCTGAACGTCGAACGACAGACGCCGGCCTTCCGCTTCGTGCCGGAACGGCCGGGCGACCATGTCGACCAGGTTGTGGAAGGAGATTTCCTCGACGTCGACCGACACGGTGCCCGACTCGATCTTCGACAGGTCGAGAATGTCGCTGATCAGGTTCAACAGATCGGTGCCGGCGCTGTGGATCGTGCGGGCGAATTCGACCTGCTTGGACGTCAGATTGCCGTCGGGGTTGTCGCCCAGCTGCTGACCCAGAATGAGGATGCTGTTGAGCGGCGTGCGCAGCTCGTGCGACATGTTGGCGAGGAATTCGGATTTGTATTTCGAGGTGAGCGCCAGCTCGGTGGCTTTTTCCTCGACCACCCGGCGCGCCTGTTCGATTTCCTGGTTCTTGGCCTCGACCTCGACATTGCGTTCGGCGAGTTGCTGGGCCTTTTGCTCGAGCTGTTCGTTGGTCTGCTGCAATTCGCGCTGCTGGGTCTGCAATTCGCCGGCTAGCTGCTGCGACTGGGTCAACAGACCCTCGGTCTGCACCGTCGCCTCGATGCTGTTCAAGACGATGCCGATGCTTGCGGTCAGCTGTTCGAGGAACGAGGTCTGCAGATCGGTAAAGCTGCCGAGCGAGGCGAGCTCGATGACCGCCTTGACCTGGCCTTCGAACAATACCGGGAGCACGATCAGATTTTTCGGCAGCGCCTGGAACAAGCCCGAGGTGATCGGGACCACGTTGTCCGGCATTTGGGTGAGTAAGAGGCGGCGGGCATCGGTGGCGCATTGGCCAACCAACCCCTGGCCCGCCATCAGCCGCTCCGGATGGCCGCTCGTCGGGCTGTCGGCATAGGCCGAGAGCTGGCGCAGGCTTCCTTCCGGCTCAACCAGATAAATCACGCCGTTCTGGGCGTTGACCAGGGGGGCCAGCTCGGACAACAACATCCGGCCGACCGCCGCCAGATCGCGCTGGCCCTGCAGCATGTTGGTGAACCGGGCCAGATTGGTCTTCAGCCAATCCTGTTCGGTATTTTGGTCGGTGGTGAGCCGCAAATTGTCGATCATCGTGTTGATGTTGTCTTTGAGCTCGGCAACCTCGCCGCGCGCCTCGACCTGGATCGAGCGGGTCAGGTCGCCCTTCGTCACGGCGGTGGCAACTTCGGCGATCGCGCGCACCTGGCTGGTGAGATTCGCCGCCAAGAGGTTGACGTTGCCGGTCAAGTCCTTCCACGTGCCGGCCGCGCCGGGCACGTTGGCCTGGCCGCCGAGGCGGCCTTCGACGCCGACCTCGCGCGCCACCGTGGTGACCTGGTCGGCGAAGGTCGCCAGCGTGTCGGTCATGTTGTTGATGGTTTCGGCGAGCGCGGCCACCTCGCCCATCGACTTCACGGTCAGGTTCTGCTTCAGATCGCCATTGGCGACCGCGGTCACGACCTTGACGATGCCGCGCACCTGTTCGGTCAGGTTGGCAGCCATGAAATTGACCGTGTCGGTCAGGTCCTTCCAGGTGCCGGCGACACCGGGCACCGCGGCCTGGCCGCCGAGCTTGCCCTCGGTGCCGACCTCGCGCGCGACGCGGGTCACTTCGGAAGCAAAGGCGTTGAGCTGATCGACCATCGTGTTGATCGTGTTCTTCAGTTCGAGGATCTCGCCTTTGACGTCAACGGTGATCTTGCGCGACAGGTCGCCGCGCGCCACCGCCGTCGTCACCTCGGCGATGTTGCGGACCTGGGTCGTCAGGTTCGCCGCGAGCAGGTTGACGTTATCGGTCAGGTCCTTCCAGGTGCCGCCGACGCCGGGAACGACCGCCTGCCCGCCGAGCCGGCCTTCGGTACCGACTTCGCGCGCCACCCGCGTCACCTCGGCCGCGAATGAGCGGAGCTGCTCGACCATCGTGTTCAGCGTTTCTTTGAGCAAGAGGATCTCGCCGCGCACGTCGACGGTAATCTTTTTCGACAAGTCGCCGCTGGCGATCGCGGTGGCGACCTCGGCGATGTTGCGGACCTGGCCGGTGAGATTGCTGGCCATGAAATTGACGTTGTCGGTCAGATCCTTCCAGGTGCCGGCGACGCCGGGCACCGCGGCCTGGCCGCCGAGCTTGCCTTCGGTGCCGACCTCGCGCGCGACGCGGGTCACCTCGGAAGCAAAGGCGTTGAGCTGATCGACCATCGTGTTGATCGTGTTCTTCAGCTCGAGGATCTCGCCTTTGACGTCGACGGTGATTTTGCGCGACAGGTCGCCGCGCGCCACCGCCGTCGTCACCTCGGCGATGTTGCGGACCTGGGCGGTGAGGTTCCCGGCCATGAAGTTGACGCTGTCGGTCAGATCCTTCCAGGTGCCGGCGACGCCCGGCACCTGGGCCTGCCCGCCGAGCCTGCCTTCGGTGCCGACCTCGCGCGCCACGCGCGTCACTTCGCCGGCGAAGGCGTTGAGCTGATCGACCATCGTGTTGATGGTATCCTTCAGCTGGAGGATCTCGCCGCGCACGTCGACGGTGATCTTGCGCGACAGGTCGCCACCCGCGACGGCGGTCGTGACCTCGGCGATATTGCGCACCTGCCCGGTGAGGTTCCCGGCCATCGAGTTGACCGAGTCGGTCAGGTCCTTCCAGGTGCCGGCGACGCCGGGGACGACGGCCTGTCCGCCGAGCCGGCCTTCGGTGCCGACCTCGCGCGCCACGCGCGTCACTTCGCCGGCGAAGGCGTTCAGCTGATCGACCATCGTGTTGATGGTCTCTTTCAGCTGGAGGATCTCGCCGCTGACATCGACCGTGATCTTCTTCGACAAATCGCCCTGTGCGACCGCCGTCGCAACTTCGGCAATATTGCGCACCTGGCCGGTCAGGTTGCCGGCCATGTAATTGACGCTGTCGGTCAGATCCTTCCAGGTGCCGGCAACGCCCTTGACCTGCGCCTGGCCGCCGAGCCGCCCGTCGGTGCCGACCTCGCGCGCGACGCGCGTTACTTCGCCGGCGAAGGCGTTGAGCTGATCGACCATCGTGTTGATCGTCTCTTTCAACTGCAAAATCTCGCCGCTGACGTTGACCGTGATCTTTTTCGACAGATCGCCATTGGCGATCGCGGTCGACACCTCGGCGATGTTGCGCACCTGGGCGGTCAGGTTTGACGCCATCGAGTTGACGCTCTCGGTCAGATCCTTCCAAGTGCCGGCGACCCCGAGCACATTGGCCTGGCCGCCGAGCCGCCCGTCGGTGCCGACCTCGCGGGCGACGCGCGTTACTTCGCCCGCGAAGGCATTGAGCTGATCGACCATCGTGTTGATGGTCTCCTTCAACTGCAAAATCTCGCCGCTGACGTTGACCGTGATCTTTTTCGACAAATCGCCGCCGGCGATCGCGGTTGCCACCTCGGCGATGTTGCGGACCTGCGCGGTCAGGTTCCCGGCCATGAAATTGACGCTGTCGGTCAGGTCCTTCCAGGTGCCGGCGACGCCCGGCACCTGCGCCTGCCCGCCGAGCCGGCCTTCGGTGCCGACCTCGCGCGCCACGCGGGTGACTTCGCCGGCAAAGGCGTTGAGCTGGTCGACCATCGTGTTGATGGTGTCCTTCAGCTGCAGGATCTCGCCCGAGACATTGACGGTGATCTTGCGCGACAGGTCGCCGCGCGCGACGGCGGTCGTGACCTCCGCGATATTGCGCACCTGCCCGGTGAGGTTCCCGGCCATCGCGTTGACCGAGTCGGTCAAATCCTTCCAGGTCCCGGCGACGCCGGGGACGATCGCCTGACCGCCGAGCTTACCTTCGGTGCCGACCTCGCGTGCGACGCGCGTCACCTCGGAGGCAAACGAGCGCAGCTGGTCGACCATCGTGTTGATCGCCTCCTTCAGCTGGAGGATCTCGCCGCGCACGTCGACGGTGATCTTTTTCGACAAGTCGCCATTGGCAACCGCGATCGTGACGTCGGCGATGTTGCGCACCTGAGCGGTCAGGTTCGATGCCATCGAGTTGACGCTTTCGGTGAGGTCCCGCCAAACGCCGGTGACCTCGCGCACCTGCGCCTGGCCGCCGAGCTTGCCGTCTGTGCCGACCTCGCGCGCGACGCGGGTGACTTCCGAGGTGAAGACGCCGAGCTGCTCGATCATCGTGTTGACGATCGTTGCCAGACGCAGGAATTCGCCTTGCAGCGGCCGACCGTCGACGTCGAGTCGGACGGTCTGTAGCAGGTCGCCGCGGGCGACCGCGGTGATCGCATGGGTGACCGCGGTGGTCGGCCATAACAGATCGTCGATCAGCGTGTTAACCGAGCCTTCCATCTCGCCCCAGGCGCCGTTCGACAGGCCGAACTTGACGCGCTGGCGGGTCTTGCCTTCGCGGCCGACCACTTGGCCGACATATTCGAGTTCATGCGCCATGCGCTCGTTGGCGGCGACGATCTCGTTGAAGGTATCGGCTATTTTGCCGGCGAGACCCGTCCGATCGGCGGACAGCCGCACCGAAAAATCGCCGACCCGCATCGCCTGCAAGGCCTGCAGCATGTGGTGCAGGTCGAAGGAATCGTCGTCGATTATCTCCCCGGCATGCCCGTTGGTGGCCAGCGCCGCCAAGGCCTCCGCGACCACGGGCGCACCTGGAAGAGCATCCGAAGACGCATCGGCAATCTCGGCGATACCGTCAGCATTCGGCTCCATATCCGACTCCTCGGAAACTCAGACCAGCGGACGCCACACAGCGTCGCGCCGGTTTGCCATCAACCGGGCTAAAAAGGTTCTGACCGAATCAAAAAAGGCTCTGCTACGCCAGTCACATAACAGCAGTTTTTCGGAGTTTCCGCAAGGCTTCGCCGAAGATCCCGGAGCGGCGATACGTGCAAAGATCCGACGCGGCAACCGGCGGTTTTGCCGCTGACCGGCGCAAATCGAAAGCCTGATCCCCCAAACCATGCGACCGGCGTCTCCAGCTCGCCCCCCAGCGGCGTCCATCGCAGCATCGGACGACGGCCAACACCGAAACGACCTGTTCGTTCCTGCCGGGCGAATTTTAATCTCTGTTGAATTAAATTGTTGCTAACGGCCTCGCCCGCATGGGTCGCCGGGACCAGCATCGTTCGCCAGCATCGTTCGGACGAA
>Ga0210394_10008443_pt1 | contig 10603 bp, 7 predicted proteins | sample IncBWC12MmetaG_FD_160121 | JGI IMG/M metagenome (GOLD analysis project Ga0210394, IMG submission 160121) | Forest soil microbial communities from Barre Woods Harvard Forest LTER site, Petersham, Massachusetts, United States - Inc-BW-C-12-M | ecosystem: Environmental > Terrestrial > Soil >... | reverse complement strand
GCACGTAGCGTCGGTGGCGCAATCGGCGGCGGAGCGAGCGGAGAATCGCGCCGATGCAGCCGCATCAGCCGCGCAGGCAGCTCAGCAAAGCAGCGATGCCATCAACGAAAAGATCGATCGTATGTTTAAAAGGTCACCGCAGAAGTAAGCTGGGCTACTACCCGCTCCGAAACGCCACTTCGCGGTGGCTGCCATCGCAATATGGCTTCCTCTTCGATTGTCCACAACGACAAAGCCAAGTGTCCGTCACGCGATTGACGGTCTTCCCCGTTCCCGTCACGACTTCGAGATTGCCGGTCACGTGCAAGGGCCCGTCTGGCGTGGGCTCGATGGTCAGCGGCCCGTCACGTTTCACAAGAGGTGTTGAGTCCACCGCCGCAACTTCCCCGCTGGCGACAAAATTGACGGTGGCGTGGCTCCCGTCGCAAAACGGCTTGTGTGTCGATGCACCACATCGGCACAGCGTGAGCCGAAATCCCTCCGCACGACCCTGCATGAGGATGGGCGCCCGCACGGAAAGTGGTCCGTTCTCCCTGATTCTTACGGTGTTGACGCTGGGCGCGGATTCCAACGCCGTTCCATCTGCAGCCTCGCACCGAATGGCTCCCGAGGGGCAATTGTGAGCGAGTTCCGTGAGTTCTGCGGGTGAGGCCCGATCGGGATGAATCCACTCCCCCTGCACATTCGGCACAAACACATCCGGTCGATCGAGCACGCAATGGCGCGAGTGGATGCAGCGCTGCCCCTCGAAGTGAACCACCACCTCTTTGCCTCGAACCACCTCCTCGCCCATAACGTCCTTCCCGTAACCGCCAAGGTGACAATCAAACTACCCTCAATTGCGACACTCTTCAACGGGCGGGAACCAGTCCGATGGGACATTGGCGCCGAGCATAGCGTCCCGGCCTCATTCGTGTCCGTTACGGCCGGGGCCTGAATTCCGCGTTGTACTCTCTACTAATCTTTCCACGGATTAATGACGTCAACGCCACAGTCCTCAAAGTCCTTCGCGTTGCGCGTAGCGAGGCTTGCTCCTCGCGAACGAGCAATGGCGACAATCATGGCATCGAACTGGCTGATGGGTTTACCTGCAGCTCGTCTGGAGGCGGCGATATCTGCGTACATATCCGCTGCTTCGCTGTCGAAACTCAGTACTTGGTCGGCGAAGTCCGCATCAAAAATTTTCATCGCGGCATCCCACAGTCCGCGCGGACGCTTTCCGTCGACGAGTATTCGAATGCCGTAGAGAATTTCGCCCCGAGTAACGGTGGTAATAAACAAGGATGCGCGCGGCTGATTCGCCAGCCAATCCATGACGGCCGGTTCAGGCACCGGTCGTAGCGCCTCGGAAAGCACATTGGTATCAAGAACGATCATGAATCCAAGTTCACCGGCTCACGTATGGCCTCGCGAGGCGCAATTTCCAACTCCACGCCTCCCAACGGCTCAATACGAGCGCGAATGGAATCCACGAGAGATCTCTTTCGCGAGCGTCCGGTTGACAGCGCCGTCCGAAGAATGTCGCGTGCTTCCTCCTCCATTGAGCGGCCATGGTGGGCTGCCTGCACCCGAAGTCGCGCCTTGAAGCGCTCATCTATGCCTCGGATTGTTATACTCGCCATATTTCCTCCATCAATCAATGATTGCATATTAATCATTGATTGCATTAAATGCAATCACGATGCTCGATTCTCGGCAACACATTAATCAAGCAAGCCTAACCGCAACACGATGTTTTTATTATCATTCAAGACTTCGCTACGTTCGGGACGTAGCAGTCGCAGGTCCAAATCCTGTCACCCCGACCATTGATTTTCGGTCTATTCCGGTCAGATCGCTGACTCGATGCCGGAAAGCTCACTGGGGGTTAATTCCATACAGATGGCAACTGTGCCTCCCGTAGTCCCTCGGTACCGCTACCGTCACGACATCGCCGCGCTTCAAGTCCAGCCCACCACTGATCCCGTGGCACTGTTGAGCAACTCGTCCAACCGCGCCGATTGATCGGCCCACTCGCTAGCCGCGATTGACGCCGGCATTCCTTGCGAACCCAACTCCTTATTTGCCGAAGCTCCTGTTGCTTTATCTCCGCCCGATAAATCCGCATACTCTCGTGAGCCCGCGCGACGCCTACCAGGCATACAGATGTCTCTGCTATTCGCATAACGTCATTCAAAACACCAGGGAGCGAGTGATGGAAGAATCACGGACGAATCACCCAATAGCGGAACTATTTCTAGTGACGGCACTTGCGATACCTGCGGCGCAGGCGCAGATCAGCGGTATCCAGGGTGCGGGAGCCATGGCGCCTGCGGCCGATGACTCGGCCAATGTGCATTATTATTATTCGCCGATGATTTTGACTGCGCCGTTTCCCCTCACGGATCGCAAGCAATGGGGAACGCCGGCCTGGAGCAATAATGACATCATGGATCCGCTCAGCTATTACCGCTGCGATAACGTAGCGATATCCGATATGCAGATGCGTGGCGATCTATTGCCCAACGGCGATCTGCATGTTCTGATCAGGGGCAAGTTGGAGAACCGTTATGGCCATGATCGTCGCGTCACATTGAAGTTTGAATTGCTGAACGGTGATTCCGTGATTTCCACCAACGAAACTGCGCCCCTCAAGGCCAACGATGACAGCAAGACACGCTTTAAGTACGACTTCGCCGTGCCGGCGAACTCGATTGGCGCCGCACCCGCCACTCGTATGCGCGTAACTGTTTCCACAAAACTCGATTAGCTCACCCGCGTAACCGGCCCTTACCGGGGCGCTTGTACAGGCATAGGTGAAAGGGTTGCCGAATCACGCACATTCTCTAAACAGTGCCGCTCGCCGTTCTGCTTCTGGACAAAGTTTACGCATGCCGGTCGTGGTGCCGGTGCCGGTGGCGCTACATTCACGGCGGGAGAGACAAATGGTCCACTCGGACGAATAACGTGACTTAGATCGACAGTTGTGTGCGGAATGCTCTTTGCTACCCCCACGATTACCGTCATCCAGAATACCCACGACGCGAATCCGGCCAATAGAATCCCGGACGCGATTTGTGCCACAAGTTTCATACGTCGTTATTTTGCATAGGTTCTGACGTCATACCCTGTGTCGATTGTCGAGGCTTAGATATCTTGATTCGAAAATATCCCTCGGGACCGGCTTGCAAAACAAAAACCCTTGCATTTCGTCGCAGCCCAGCAATCGCAGCAGACGCGATTGTTCGTCGGTTTCGACGCCCTCCGCCACGACTTTGAGGTTCAGTGAATGCGCCAGGCTGATGATCGCCGACATTAGGGATTGGCCCGATGGTGCACTAGTCATGTCCACAACGAATGAGCGATCAACCTTGACCGTGTCCACGGGCAGCTTTGCCAGGTAACTGAGCGAGGAGAACCCGGTGCCGAAGTCATCTATGGCCACCGTTATGCCCATCTTGCGGATGGCCTGCAGGGTGGAGATACTGTGCTTGACGTCCCCCATGATGACGCCTTCGGTTATCTCCAGTTCCAATCCGGAAGCCGCCCGGGCATCGACATTAATTGCCCGTTCGATCTCCGCGAGGAAACTTCGATTGCGCAACTGGAGCGGTGAGACATTCACCGCTATGCGCACCGTCGCCGTGCCCGCGTCGCGCCAACGCAAGTAGTCTTCGATTGACTTGCGCATCGCCCAGCGCCCAACTTCATGGATCAGTCCTGTCTCCTCCAGTACCGGGATGAACCGGCCCGGCGCTACCAAGCCTGTTTCCGGATCATTCCACCGCAGCAGCGCCTCGGCGCCCGTGAGTTTGCCGCTGAGCAAATTCACTTTGGGCTGGTAATAGAGAACGAATTCTTCGTTGTCGATCGCTCGGCGCAACTTATTCTCAAGCGTGACCTTGCCGGCTACCCCTGCGCTCATTTTCTGCGTGTACAACAGGTATGGTTCACCCGTGGACTTCGCATTCTTGAGCGCGGCCTCGGCATTCTTGAACAAAGTCTCTGCCTTTGCGCCGTGATCCGGGAACAGCGCGATGCCGGCCTTGGCGCTGATCCGGAAGACGGCGTCATTCAGGCGGAACGGATGGTCTAGAAAACCGTCCATGGCCTTCTCGACAAATTGCCTCACGTCCTGTCCCTGCTTCAATTGCGGCAGCACCACGGCAAAATGGTCTGAGCCCAAACGAGCCAACAGGCTTGCGTCGCCCACCATGCGCGTCAGCCATTCCGCGACCTGCCGTAAAAGCGCGTCGCCGGCCGGCACGCCGAGACTGTCGTTAATACTTTTGAAGCGCTCCAAATCGAATAGGATTAAAGCGAGACTGTGATCGCTATTGGCAGCACCGCGCGCGTATTGAGCCACTCGCTCGAGAAATAAACTGCGATTCGCAAGTCCAGTGAGGACATCGTAGTAGGCGAGATAGTTGAGCTTTTCCTCTTTTTCGATGTGGTCCAGCGCGAATGCCATGTTGCCGGTCAGGTCCGTCAACAGCTTAATCTCTTCTTCATGGAAGAATTCAATCTCGTTGGCGTAGAGCGCGAGCACACCTACCGATTCATTCGAAGCAATTAGGGGCAAAACCGCCACCGAGCAAACTCCGGATTTAGCATATCTCTCACCCAATAACACCTGGGGGTCGCTTTGCGAATCGTTGGACACGATGGCCTTTTTTTCCATCATCGCCCGCGAGACCATGGTATTGGGCGAACCCTCACTCGATAACAACAAGGTTTCGATCGCGGTCAGCAGCTCCGCATCTTTGCCCGCCGAGGCGACCGGGACAATCTTCATCGCGCCCCGATCCGCGGTGCATATCAACGACATGCGGAATCCGCCTTGCTCGACCGCGATCCGGCACGCCTCCTTGAAGAGTTCGTCCCGGTTGCGCACGCGCACGATCAGCGTATTGATTCCGCTCAGCACGGCGTACACGCGATTCAGCCGCCCGATCTTGTTTTCCGACTCTTTCCGATCGGTGTTGTCGCGGAAAGCCACCACCGCCCCGGTTATCTCGTTGCGCTCATTGCGAATGGGAGCGGTGGTGTACTCGACGGGAAAGTTGGTCCCATCCTTACGCCAAAACACCTCATCCCCGACTGTGCGTGTCATGCCATCGTGTAAGGCAGCGTGAATGGCGCAATGTTCAACCGGAAAAGTGGTGCCGTCCTTGCGCGAGTGATGCATCGTGTCGTGCGCGAGTTTGCCCGAGAGCTCCTCGACCGTATATCCGAGTAATTTGGCGGCAACCGAATTCTCGAAAATGATCCGTCCATCCATATCGATCCCATGGATGCCTTCCCCGACCGATTCCAGAATCAGTTCGCTCCGACGCCTCAGTTGCAGCAGGGCTTGCTCGGCCTGTTTGCGTTCAGTGAGATCTCGGATGAAGGAGCTGAATATCCATCCTCCGCCATGTCTAATCGGAGAGACTGTCAGCTCTATGGGAAATTCGTGTCCATCGCGATGGATCGCCGAAAGCTCTATTCGCTTGTTGACGATCGGACCAGCACCCGTTTCGAGAAATTCGCGCAAGGCCTGCTTGTGAGCCTCACGGTACCTATCCGGGACAATCGTTTCGGTTAAAGAACTACCGATGACGTCTTCCCGGGCCCAGCCAAAGGTAATGGCCGCTTGAGGGTTCCAGTCGATAATGCAGCCCGTGGCATCTATTACCACCACCGCGTCGAGCGCCGACTCGACGATCAACCGCGTTCGCTCTTCATGCTGCAGCAGCGACTCCTGATTGAGTTTCTGCTCGGTGATATCTTCGCCGATACTCGCCGTTCCGATTACCTCACCGGCTTTGGATCGCAGCAAGGAATTCTTCCAACGAATGAGCCGGTGCTCACCCGAACGCGTCAGGATCCCATTCTCATGATGCCTCGCGAGGGGCTCCTCGATGAGAATGCTCGCAAAGAGTTGCCTCAAGTCATCAATTTTCGGGGGTATGAAGAGTTCGAACCAGTCCTGCCCGATCACTTCGGATCGCTCCCACCCGGTCAATTGCAAAAGGTAATCATTGCAATAGGTGACGCGGGCGCTCGTGTCGAGGGTCACGCAGATAATCTTGGCGTCGACAAACAGATCGCTGAAGTCTACGCAGCCTGATGATCGTTGCGAACCTCGCGCGCGCGTCCCGACGAACGATGGATTGCCAGCCCTCCACGAGGACGATGCGGGTATTTTGCTGACGATCGATGTCATATTGCGATAGGTCTCCCACCTGCGGTAACCAGAGAAGGGGGAAATTGTCCGGAGAATGGGACCGAAGCAATATGACATACAAATCCGCGATAGAACGCGACCTAGCCGACAACTAGAGCGGCTCCCCGCCCGCGGTCGCGCATTCGCCGCGCCGGGGCCCTGTTTGGTCAACTACGGGGCGCAGGCGCCGGGGTGCTCAAAGAAATGAGCTATTTCAAGAAACGATCCCATGTCCGACGTCATAAACGCCGTTATGGTGCGGTAATGCACAGACAACGATCGTGCAGTAAGCGCACTTCCATGTATGTTCTCCAATCCCCTTTGCTGGCTTGCCGACCCTCTGCGATTTCCAGCGGCAAGAAAGCGGGGAACAGTGAAAATTCGATTGCACTTTGGAATTGCGCTCATGAGCGTGCTGAGCGCATTCGCTGCAAGCGCGGCCGCGGTGACTCCGGGCTCCGGCGCCCGGCCATGGTCGCTCGATGGCCAGATGGCATTCGTACTCATGGCCTCACTCGAGACGTCGGCGGTCACGGCGATCGCCCAGGACACGCGGGGATTTCTCTGGTTTGGTACCCAGTCGAACCTGCTGCGCTGGGACGGATACCAGCTACGCACGTATGCCAGGAATCCGGATGCGGCAGGCTCCCTGCCGGACAACTTCATCCGCAGCCTGCTCGTCGACGACCGTGGTCAGCTTTGGGTGGGCAGCAATTCGGGCGGACTTAGCCGATACGACCCGGAAACCGACGGATTCACCAGTTTTCCAGTCGGTGCCAACGGTACCAGCGACGGCACCATACCGGTGCTCATCTCCGATAACCGCAGCGGCCTGTGGATTGGGACCGGACACGGCATCGACCACCTGGATGGCGCCACGGGGCGCATCGATCCGCCGGATGCCGGTCTGCCCCGAGATAACATCACGGCCTTGCTGCTCGACCACGCGGGCACGCTGTGGGTCGGAACACGCAAAGGGCTGCTGCGCCGCGCGCGGGTTGACGGCAAGTTCCAGCCATATCCCCTGGCTGCGCCCGAAGGCCCTGCGCCGGTAATCAGAGCCTTGCACGAGGACAAAGCGGGACGCATTTGGATAGGCATCGATTTGAATGGTGTGTTCATCCTCGAGCCCGGCACTGACACGCCGCGCCGCCTGCTGGACGCACCGGGGTCCGGCAGGCCGCTGATCGACAATATCTCGACAATCTGTGAGGTTGACAAGTCAGAGGTCTGGCTCGGTACAGCCGAAAGCGGGATCGTGCGAGTCAACACGACGAACTGGAGGGTAGTGCGCGAGCAGCATGACCTGACGCGTTCCAGGAGTCTGCCGAGCAATCAGATCGATTCCCTGTTTCTCGATCGCGCCGGCATGGTGTGGGTGGGCACGCGCGTAGTGCTGAGCATAGTCAATCCTCGCCAGCACCTGATCCAGACCTTCTACGGCGGCAGCACTCCGGGCCTACTCATCAAGGCTGACGCTGTCAGCTCAATGCTGGCCCTGCCAGATGGCCGGGTCTGGCTGGGGCTGGTTGGCGGGGGCGTAGAAATCGTCGATCCGGTCATCGGCCCGGTCGGGATGATCCACTCCGCGCCGGATGATCCCGACAGGGCTCTTTCCAATGCCCAGGTGATTGCCATGGCGCGTTGGGAGGACGGAAGCATCTTCCTAGGCACCGCTGCTGGCCTGTACCGCGCCAGCCCCGACGGAAGCTCACTCATGCGCGTGCAGGTGCCCACGCAGAGCAAGACCGTCGATGTGCGTGCATTGCTGGTGGCGGACGGACACCTATGGCTTGGCGGCCTCGATGGCCTCTCCGAGCTTGACGTTCTGCCTGGGGGTGCGCTCGGCGTGCAGCGCCGGTGGGACAAGGAACTCGGAGATCCGCGAGTGCGCACCGTGGTCAAGGGCCGGGACGCGGGTATCTGGATAGGCACGTCGAGCGGGGTTGCGCATGTGGATTCCGCGACCGGCGAGGTGACGCGCCTTACGAACGATCCCCGGAATCGAAGCCTGCTGACAGGCGGATACGTAAGCTCAATGTTGATCGACCGCAAGGGCCGGCTCTGGGTGGCAACGTTCGGTCGTGGCATCCAGATCGAGCAGTCGCGCGACGCGGGCGGCCATCCGATTTTCCGGCGACTTACGCAAAGCGATGGACTGCCGCAAAACAGTGTCGACGCGCTGCTGCAGGACTTCGACGGCAACATCTGGGCCAGCACCGACGGCGGATTGGCGCACATCGAACTCGACAGCCTTGCAATTCGCGCGTTTCGAACCGAACAGGGCGTCGGCATTGACGGATTCTTCACCGGTGATGCGGCTGCTACACCAGCCGGCGACCTCCTATTCGGGGGTCTGAACGGTCTAGTCGTCGTGCATCCCGAGCGCCTCACCGCTGCAGCCCAGGCGGCGCCCATAGTCGTCACGGATGTGCGCGTTGGCGGCGGAAATCTGGCGCCGTCACAATCTCTATTGAGCTCGGGGCTGACAGTCGGGCCCCAGGACCGCAGCCTGGAGATCGAGTTTGCCGCCCTGGTATTCACCGATCCGGAACTGCAGCGCTACAGTTACCGATTGCAGGGTTTTGACAAGGATTGGCTGGAGACGCCGACGTCGCGGCGCCTGGCTTCCTACACGAATCTGCCGGCGGGCGACTACGTTCTGCAGCTGCGCAGCGCCGCCGCCGGCAGCGGATGGTCGACGCCGCTCGACGTTGCGGTGCATGTGCAATCGGCCTGGTACGAGTATGGCGTGGCGCGCGCGCTGGCGGCGGTCATACTGGCATTGCTGATCGTCGGTTTCGTGCACATGCGCACAACGCTGTTGCGTCGCCGCCAGAGCGAACTCGAAAGCATCGTCGCGGAGCGCACTGCGCAATTGCAACTCAATCAGGAAAATTTGCAGAACATGGCGTATCTCGACGTTCTCACGGAACTGCCGAATCGCCGCGCGTTCAACGACGATCTGCGCCGCTTTATTGCTGAATGCGGGCGTGGTCAGGCCGACTTTGCACTGCTGCTCATCGACCTGGACGGGTTTAAGGCCATCAATGACACCGTCGGGCACGGTGCCGGTGACGCAGTTCTTGTGGAGGTCGCCGAGCGTCTGCGCACGATGCTCCGCGAGACCGACCTGGCGGCGCGGCTGGGCGGTGACGAGTTTTGCGTGATCCTTGCAAATCCACTCGACACGGCCGCTGTGGATTCGGCATGCGCCCGAATTATCAAGAAGCTGGGTGACCCCATAGTATTAGCCGACCGTACCGTCGTCATCGGTGCGAGTATCGGCGTCGCCACGGTTCCCCACGGGCGCATCACTACGCCCGACGAACTACACAAGTCGGCCGATATGGCGTTGTATGAAGCCAAGCGGGGCGGCCGTAACACCTGGCGGTGGGACAATAGCTCGGCCGTGTCCTCGACAGCGACCGGATCGTGGAAGCGATCCATGACTAAATTAGCGCGGCTAAAGTAGCAAGTTGAGCAAAGGCGTTGTTCGCGCGAGCGACCCTCACGCTTCCCGAGCGACATTGCGCAGCCTTGCGAGAACTGAGGCCACAACATTCTTCGGCGGCTGGGTCCACGTGACGCTTTCCAGGTATGGCGCCATGACGCGATCCTGCCGCAGTAGCCGTGCGAGATGGAGAATTTCCCGATTGCTGGATCAGTTAGTGGCCGATATGTAGTTCACACTCTAGATATTTGGGCAATATTGGCCGATATATGGCCGATATGTCTAGACAGAGGCAGTAGTGGCCGATATAGTGGCCGATATATGGCCGATAAGCTTTCAATTTCTCAGCTGTTGAGTCAACACGCAGGACGATGGAATTCACCGGCTGAAATCAAAACCGAGATCACTGATGTGCCCGATCGTACTCTGCGCCGATGGCTAGGGGAGCTGGTGCACGAGGGTGTCATAGAACGCTCTGGGAGCCGAAAGGGGACACGCTATCGTTGGAAACCGACTGCAAATGAAGAACAGCGACAGCCGGCCGTGGCGGCCGGTATTGAGGAGGGCCGTTCCACGACGGAGTTCCAACCCGTCTTTTCGCCCGAGAGCGAGCAACTACTAAAGCGCATTGACGCGCCCATCTATACTCGGCCACCTGTCACTTATTCAGAGGAGTGGGTAGCCAGCTATGTCCCGAATAAAAGCGCCCACCTGACCGCCGAGCAACGCGCGCAGTTGCATGCTCAAGGCAAGCGCTCTCCGCACTATGGACAAGCGGGCACATACATCCAAAAAATCTACAACCGCCTGCTCATCGATTTGAGCTACAACTCTGCTCGGCTGGAGGGCAACACCTACACCCTAGCCGACACCGAACATCTCGTGATTCAAGGCGTGGCCGCACAAGGAAAGCTCGACGCGGAGCGCATCATGATCCTGAACCACAAAGAGGCAATCCGGTA
>Ga0210394_10008441_pt1 | contig 10606 bp, 12 predicted proteins | sample IncBWC12MmetaG_FD_160121 | JGI IMG/M metagenome (GOLD analysis project Ga0210394, IMG submission 160121) | Forest soil microbial communities from Barre Woods Harvard Forest LTER site, Petersham, Massachusetts, United States - Inc-BW-C-12-M | ecosystem: Environmental > Terrestrial > Soil >... | reverse complement strand
CCAGCCATCACGGCCAGACCACGCTGCCCAGCGTTAAGCGACGCGCCGAGAAACGCCACTCCCGATCCCGGCCTCGTCGCGAGTGAGGCGCAGATCACCTGGCCCAGTCCGCCGGCCAGAGCCCCGAGAAAACAGTAAGTCGTCAGCCTGCCAGTGTTGTAGAGCAGATGACGCAACGAGGTGGCGCTGGCGCCGCGCGGATCAGCGCCCAATGCACAGGCGAAGCCGCCGCACATGCCGATGCAATGAAAACTGCCCGCGAAGCCGGCGACGAACAACAGCGCGTAATAAGTCATGGCCGATGTTCCCGGCCCAACCGCCCGCTGCCGAGCGAATCGGGTGACTGGCCGCTATTTTCTGCGCGCCAGCAGAGCGAGCCAGATGAAGAACCCGATCGTGAAGATCGCAAAGCCAAAGAACGCGACTTCCTGCAGCACGCTGGCCCTGGCCAGCGAGAATCCCGTTTGCGCCAGCATGGTTCGGTTCCTCTTTAGCCGATAGCGGTGCGGATCACGTTCATGGCGAGTTCAAAGCCCAGGAACGCGAGGTTGACGACGGCGATCGCGAAAATGATTTTAATGCCTAGCAAAGCTTTGTTCTCCGCTTGAGAAACGGCAATTACCCGATGCGGCCAGGTCCGAGTCCGCCCCAGTAGGTCACAATGTAGTAGCAGGCCCAGGTGAACAGGCCGAAATAGACAAACAGCAACCAGACCGGAAGAACACCTTCGTGCGCCTTGATGTAGCCACCCGCATACTCATGCAGGTCGTGCGCCTCAGCCCCATCGTCCTCGGCCTTATGGCCGGTCAGCGTGGTCTGTGAATCGGTCATGTGCCATCTCCGCGTGATAGAAGTTGAGGGCTGCCTGGTCGGTCTCACTCAGCGCTCCGCCCATGACCCCCCAGATGAAAATACAGGTCGAGCCCAGTCCCATCAGTATGGCCAGGGCATACGGACCCAGTATTTCGTACTCTGCCATGACTTAGCCTCCTGGTAGCGGGTGATGTGCGAGCTGGCCAGAGTAGCCGGCCTCAGGGTGGCAGCAGTCCATAGGCTTGCTCCGGGCCCGGAGTCTCCAGTGTCGGATTGTTCAGCGCCTCGCGAACCGCAGCGGAGATCTTCAACGGCTCCCCGGTGAGCGGGTCAGTGAAGGCGGACAGCGACAGAATATAATAGGACAGCGCCCAGCGATCCGCATCCGAGAACGCGTCGTGGAAGGATGGCATCGGTGTCCCGCTTAAGCCCGTGGAGACGGTCCGGTAGATGTCGGTGACCGACGAACCGGACTTGAACTGACCGCTGGTGAGGTTCGCGGGGTGCATGGTGAATCCCGAATCGTCCTTCAGCCCGGGAGCCTCTTCTCCGTCGCCTTTGCCGGTCTCGCCATGGCATTCCCAGCACTTGGCCTGGACCCAGACTTCCTTGCCGTGCGCGATCAACGCCGGCGTGGGTGGTGGCGGGGCGGGAATATACAGCGGCTGGCCCGGCGGCGAATCGACGAAGTACTGGACCGGCTTCTTGGGATCGGTGCGATCCACCGCCAGCACGTACTTGATGTACTGGATCACGGCGAGTCGATCATTCAGCGGCAAGTCGTACCAGGGGGGCATGGCGGTGCCGCGCACCCCGCGCGTGATGGTGCGCAGCATGTCGCCATCGCTCGGCACCGGATCCTCGGTCAGCCTGAACTTGAACACGCCCTGGGTGAAGTTGCGCGGACGCTGGTTGTACAGGAAAGTCGCGGCGGGTCCATTACCGTCGCCTTTCACCCCGTGGCAACCGACGCAGCGACGCTCATAGACCTCTTTGCCGTGCTCAATCCACTCCGCCGAGCGCGGCATGGTGACCCCGGCCGCCTGTATTTCCTGCGGCTCGAACAGATCGCGCCACTTGCCGCGGTTCATTCCCAGCTTCTGCACGTAGGCGATCAGAGCCTCGACCTCCTTGGTCTCAATGACCAGTTTGACACTGCCGCCGGCATACTCGTTGTTGGGCGTCCAGACCACCGGGTATTTGCCCTGCGCAACCATCGGCACGAACAGCAATCCATCGGCATTGGGCGTGATCTTCACCTGGTCCTTACTGGCGAAGTCGAACAGCCTTTCGGTCATTGCGTTTCGTTCGAGCGTGGCGCCCGAAGCGCTGTCCTTCCCCTTTACGATCTTCACCGCTTCGGACGGCGCGTCGAACAGACCGGCATAGGGGTCCATGATTGAATCGGGCGTCAGCATCCGCGGATTCCAGAAGTGCGCCAGATGCCACTCGTCGCCGTATTTGAGCCCCTCGCGGGTCAGGTCCGGACCGATGCGCCGTGTGCCGAACAGATGCGGCACGTCGTAGGCATACTCACCGGCTTCGCTCACCGGTCCCCAGCGACGCGTCTCCCCGGTCACTGGCCGCACGTACTGGGAATGACAATACCAACAGCCCTCTCGCAGGTAGACACGCCGGCCTACGTTCTCGAGCGGCGTGTAGTCGATTGCCGAGGTTTCCATCCACTTGAGTTGACCGATGTCATTACGGATCACGGCGGTGACGTGGTTGGTGGTTGCCGAGGGTTCGAAAAAGGGCAGCACACCCTGGGTGATCAGGGCGAGGAAGAAGAAACCAACTCCGGCCACCAATGCAACGAAGCGCGCGCTCATCTTGCAGCCTCTCCGGCCGGCAGTGCAGCCAGGCCGCCGTTAGCCGCAGGACTTTCAGGCCTGAAGCCGATCGCCGTAGGTGACCTCTTGAGTGCGGTCATCATGAGGTTGATGATCAGCAGCGACATCCCGATATCCATCGAGACCCCCGCCAGGGTGCGTACCAGCCAATAGGCGCGCATCTGAACCACCGTATCGACCCACTCGGTGCCGTTCATCCACTGGAAGCCCTGCTGCAGGCCGGCTGCGCTCAGCACCAGACCCATGATCGAGATGCCGCAGGTTATCAGCCAGAATGACCAGTTACCGAGCTTGAACGACCACAGCTCTCGTCCGCACATGCGAGGCCAGAGGTAGAGCAAACCTCCCATCGACCACACGACAAAGGTGCCGAAAACCGTCAGATGCGAGTGTGAGATCACGAAGTCCGTGAAATGAGTTGGCTGCTGGATCGAGCGCAAAGCCTCGACCGAACCCTGAAAGCAGCCGAACAGGTACATGAGTGAGCCCATGATCAGGAATTTCGCCGGCAGGTTCGGTCCGAACTCGCGCCACCGGCCCTTCACGGTGCCGAAGAAGTTGACCAGCACGGTCCACACCGGAATGATCAGCAGCATGGAGGTGATGATCGCCAGCGTCTCGGCCCAATCGGCGATCGGGCTGTAGAGATAGTGGTGAATGCCGACGAACGGATAGAACAGCGCCAGCGACCAGAACCCGACCAGCGAGAGCTTATGCGCATACAGCGGATTGCGCACACTGAGCGGCAGGAAATAGTAGATCAACACGTAACCCGCCGGCGTGATCCACAAACCGACGATGTAGTGAATGTAAAGTCCGTGGAAGGCAGCGCTGTTGATGCCAGAGATCGTGTAGGGCAGGATAAAGCTGCCCAACACCAGATTGAGCGACGTCCACACGAAGGCACCGATCAGATACCAAAGTGCCACATAGAGCGATGGATCGAGCCGCCGGCCGATGGTTGTCAGAAACTGCAACGTGGCGATGACGGTGCAGAAAAATATCGGAATTTCCGCCAGCAGCGGCAGCTCACCGGCTTCGAGGCCGTGATTGTAGCCGAGCGGCAACGAGAACAGTCCGGCTGCCAGGAACACGTTCCACACCCAGGCAACCAGCACGCCGTAGCGATTGAACGGCACCCGGACGCCGCACAGGCGCGGCACCAGGTAATAGCATTCGCCGATGAACAGGCCCGAGAACGCCCCCATGATGACGCCATTGACATGCACCGGGCGCAGGCGCCCGAACGTCAACGCCAGGTGCCCGCCGAGATAGTCGGGATAATTGAACATCGCGGATATCGTCGCCCCGACGGTGGGCGCGACCATCAGCCAGAACATGCCCCAGTAGAGCCAGGCCCGCACCACCGGCCAGTCGACCAGTGCATCCAGGTCGAGTCCGGCGTACGGACCATGCAATGCGTCTGCTGTGGTTCCTGTCGTCGCTTCTGCCATTAGCGCTTACCCCGTGATTCGATCTAGCTGCTCTTTAGGCGAACCAACCGGATCTCTAGGCCGGAGAATTCGCAGCGGCTGGGATCACCGATGCCGGCGCCGACACCACCAGAGTCAGGCGGCTGCACAGCCCAATATTCAGCGCCGCTCTAACCACTGGTTTTGACATCGTCGCACCTCGACCCGTTGCGGTGAACCCGCGCCGCGGTGTCTTTCTACTTGGGCTCGAGCTGGAAGTCGGCGGTCACGGTCTTGCCTGCAGCCACCGTGACCGGCATCGATTTCTCGCCCGCGGCTTCCTGCCATGCCACAAGAGTGTAGGTACCGGGCGGCACATCCTTGATGGTGAATCTGCCGTCGTCTCCTGTGGTCGCAAAGTAGGGATGGTCGAACTCCCAGATCCATGCGCGCATCCATTCGTGCGCATCGCATTTGACTTTGATGAGTTCCGGGGTTGCGGGCAACGGCTTGGTTACCGAGAACCCCTTGTAAGGCAGTGCGATATTGTAAATGGTGGCGTTGGTTTCGCTGTTTTGCGGATGCGTGTTGTGCAGAACCGGATCTTCGGAGGAAATCGTGATCTGCTGGCCGACGGTTGCAGCCTGCACTCGCGGCCTGAACATGCAGTGGCTGTTCACCAGAGAGATGGCAACGGGATCGGTCGGAAGCGCCTTGCCCTTGGTGATGTCCTTCAGGTACACCTCGACGTTTTGCAGTCCGCCATCCTTGCCGATTACATACACGGGGTTCGGTATTGACTCGCCGCAATAGTCCTGGTTCTTGGTGACCACGATGGGGGCGATGGTGGGCGCCGTACCTGCGAGCTTCACCACTCCCTGAATAGTGCCTCCATTGGAGACCGCAACGACCGTATACGACTCTGCCAGAGCCAGTTGTGCCAGCAGCAACGTGCCGCCTACGAACGTCACGGCGCGCGACAGAAGGCGCGGCTTGTAGGAGGCCTTCAGCAGGTATGGTGCAGCGGCAAATTCAATCACTATCCCCCCTAATGCGATTTCCAATAACCTGCATCGCTTGTTACTTTGACCGGAACGAGCACGTGAATCAATCGCCGGCAGCGCGACAGTGCATCGCGTTTGAGGTTGTCGCAATGGGTAGATGTACCCAGAATTCGGCGGTTACCTAGAACTACCCAGCTGCTGGCCGGTTTGCCTGGATATTGTTTCATTGCGGGAACTCGTCGATCGGCTTGTTCGGCGCCCCGGTCAGGTTCTTCGGGTAGGTCGGGCTCAGGCTCTGTATGAAATGCACCAGATCCCAAGCCTCGGCGGGGCTGATCGAGTCGGCGAACGAAGGCATCGGCGTGCCATTCAGACCGCCAATGAACACCCGGTATATCGCCGGTCCGGTGTCACCGCACTTGACGTGGCCTTCGGTAAGGTCATACGGCACGATAGGGTTGCCCCAGTCATCCGTGAGATCGTCCGCCGACGGGCCATCGCCTTCCGCGCCATCGCCATGGCATTGCGCGCAGTTGAACTTTTCGTAGACGTCCGCGCCGCGTTTTACCGATTCGGCCGTGTACGGCGGCTCAGGCGGAATGACGATCGCCGGCTCAGGCTTGTCGGTCGCAAAGCGCGGCGAAAAAGTCTTGATGTAGGCGACCACATCGAGCCGTTGCTGGTGGCTCAAGGTGGTACGAAGGCTTGACATGGAGGTGCCATACAGACCCGTGATCAAGACCCTTTCAAGGTCGGCGTCGGTCGGCAGTGAGCCCGACGGCGTGGTGCGCCACTTGAAGGTCCCCTGCCGGAAATCGCGCGGCACCGGTGTTGTGTCCTGGCTGAAGTGGCCCTGGCCGTCGCCCTTCTCTCCATGGCAGAGGACGCAATATTGCTCGTAGATGGGCTTACCCCGGGTCGCGTCTCCCACCTCCTGTGCGCGAGCATTGCCCGCCACTACCAACAGCGTGAGCAGAGCCGGGAAGACGGTCGCTATGCGAGTGGCCATTGCATCATCCCGAGCCGCAACCGATAGCCACATTGCCGAAGATGGCGACCAAGTTCGTTGGGCTCGCGGCAGCCCTACTTGGTGGAGATATATTCAACTAAGGCAGCGATCTCATCATCAGTCAATTTCTCGCTGACGTGTTGCATGACTTTGTTTTCTCGCAGCCCGCTGCGAAACTGCACCATCTCCAGCACAAAATAGTCTCGATGCTGGCCGGCGATGCGTGGCTGGGTGTTGACGCCCTCGCCGTTATGACCGTGACAGACAGTGCAAGCCTCAATGTCCCGCTGCGGCGACCCGTTTTCGTACAGCAGCTTGCCTTTGTCGGCCAGCGCAGGATTGCTTGACCCCTTGCCCGTCGCGGCGGGTTGGGTCGAGAAGTACAGTGCGACACCCTTGATCTGCTCATCGGTCAGGGCCCGGGCGATCCCCCACATGAAGGCGCGCGCATGCGGATCGCTACGGCCACGCTGCCTGAACAGCCTCAGTTCGGTCTCGATGTAGCCGGGCACCTGCCCGGCCAGATTCGGAAAGATTGGCGAGGTGCTCACTCCATTGAAACCATGGCACTTGGAGCACGCGTTACTGACCAGCTGCTTGGCGTCCAAGGCCGATGGATCCGGCGGCACGACCACGGCCGCCGCCTGTACATCACGAACGGCTGTGCTCGCGAGCGCGATCGCAGCGACGATGAGCGAGGTTGCTAGTGCGAGCCTTCTCATTAGAAGTCCATCCATAGGCCGATATCAAAGCTATTGTTGTTCGATGCCCGGGGATTGGTCGCGTTGAGAAGAATGAACGGGTTCTGGTTGTTCTTGACAACGTTGTAGATGTTGTACTGCACAATGAACCTGATGTTGAACCACGGCAGGTAGTCGAACTCCAAAACCTCGTATTGGTGGCCCGGTGAGCCGTTACCTCCATTGACGAGAATATCGGCGGTACCGGTAGTGCGCACGAAGTTGACCAGCGCGCCGTAGTGACGGTTGTAATACCACTCTCCCGTCAGGTTCCATTCATCGAGATGATCGGTCGAGTTACTGAAATAGGTCGGCACCAGCCCGGGATCGTACTCTGCATTTTCGTGCGTGTAGCGGCCCAGGAAGCCAAAAATATTGTGTTGACCATTGTATTGGTACTGCCAGTCATAACTGATGTCCAGGTAGCGGTTGACAAATCCAGGGTCGAGTGTTTGCCCCGCAATGAGACTCGGCGTGAACTTCGAGTACATGCCGGAGACGCCAATCGAAGCCGAGTGGTAACCCCAGTCGCGCTCATACGCGGCGCGCCAATACGGAGCCCAGCCCTCGAGGGTGCCGCCTCCATCGCTGAGGTTGCTGCTATCGAGTGTGCTGGTCCCACTGCCAGTTTTCGCTGCGTGATAGGCCGACACCCCGAGGTACAGTGAATCCTTGTACCAAATGTAGGCGGTGGGCCCGGCTACCAGGGTACCAAGGCCCTGAAAGAACGGCGTTCTCAGGCTGGCGCCGGCGATTCCCCCCCCGGCACTCCAGAGGGACTGGTTCGAAAAGTCGGGGATGGGGTACGCGGCAACCGAATTCCAGACATCCTGGTTGCCCGGATTGTTGTTGAACAACACACCCCAGACAAAATCATTGTTTTGAGTATGGTCAGAATATCTGATATCGGTGTTATCGACGCCGAACGTCCCCCCGGGCTGACTGTAGGTCATCTGCAGAAAGCCACCGACCTGGTCTGAGATCGCGCCGCCGGCAATGATGCTCCACTGCTGTGGAAATTCCAGGTTCTCGCTTTGCGCTTTGGCGCCGGGCACCGCGCTGTCGGGTGGCGCCCGGTCGTAATGATTGTAGGTGGACTGCAATAGAACCCCTAACCCCGGTAGGTCCGAGAGCCATACCGTATTCTTCTTGTGCTCGTCTGTGTCCGAGACCAGCGGTGGTCTCGTAGTCAGGGTATAGCCGTTGAGCTTGAACCGCCGGCCGAATGACGTCAGCTCCGGGGGTATGGTATGGCAGGCCTCGCAGGCCAACCCGGTCTGTCGGGCGAAAGGCGGCACAGCCTGTGCCGGTATTGAAACCAGCATCAGTGCTAATCCGCCGAAGACAAACGTGGCCAGGGCGCCCAGTCTTGATAGCCTCACAGCAGCCAACCCGGACATGAGCTCGCGTCGGTCATCTTGGTGTCCCCTTCGCCCGCATTAGTCTTGGTTCTTGAACGACTCTAGTTCTCAATGCGCGTTGGAGACTGCATCGCGATTCAAATTATCGCAATGGGGATTTCTACCCAAACATTCGGCAACAGGTCAGAACCCCACTGCTTCACTCTTTATATAGGGAGCAGCTCGCTGAATTGCTGCAGTACCGAGCGCCGATCCGGCAACTGCTCGGGCAGCGATGCCGGAACTTCAGCTGCAGCAGGGCTTGCTGGCAGCCAGCAAGCGTTCGCAGTCCTCCAGTCGGCGGCACTCGCAGCGAAAGCTCGCCTCGAGTATCGACTTCATCACCGACACCCGCGCGATCAGCACGTCCAGCTGCGCGAGTTTTCCCGTTGCCATGGCGCGCCAGCGTGCCGCCGGCGTGCTGCCGAGCGGAAATGCGCTCAGGAAGGTGCGCGTCTCACTCACCGTGAAGCCGGCGTCGCGCGCCAGGCGAATGATCCGAATGCGACCCAGGACCTGCGCATCGTAGCGGCGTTGCTTCGACAGCCGCGCCGGCGCGGGCAGTAACCCGGCCTTCTCGTAGTAGCGCAGCGCGGATGGCGCGACCCCAGCCCGACGCGCGATCGCGCCAATGCTCAGACCCGGCATGCTGGTCTCCTCAAGGCCTTGACTTGAAGTGCACTTTAACTTGTAGGCTTTGGATCGGCAAAGCAGGAGAAAATCATGCCGCTCGCATCGCGTTGGCTGGTCGCTGGCTTGTTGAGCCTGTCGTGGTGGTCCGTCACTCGTCCGGCTGAGCCGGTGCCCCCCGTCCCGCCGGCAATTGCGGCTGCCATTGCCGATCCGCGACGGCCGACCGAGCAGGTCGCGCGCGACCCGGATCGAAAGCCTGCGCTGGTCATGGCGTTTGCCGGCTTGAAATCCGGGGACCGGGTCGAGGATTTCATGCCCGGCAATGCCTATTTCACGCGCCTGTTCAGCGCCGTGGTCGGACCGAACGGGCACGTCTATGCGTTCGTTCCGAGCGAACAGGTCGCCAATTGCGCGCCGGCTGAGATTGCCGGCATCCAGGCGATGGCGCGCGATGCCAGCTACGCCAACCTGAGCGTGCAGACCGATTCGGTCGACAATTTCCGTGCACCGGAGAAGCTCGACCTGCTGTGGACGGCGCAGAACTACCACGACCTGCACGACCGCTTCATGGGACCGGCGGACGTGGCGAAGCTGAACAAGGCTTTCTATGACGCGCTGAAACCCGGAGGCACTCTGCTGGTCATCGATCACGTCGCGGCCGACGGCGTCGGGCTGCGCGACACGGAGACGCTGCATCGCATCGACCCGATCCGCATGCAGCAGGAGATCGAGGCGGCCGGTTTCATCCTGGAAGCGCACAGCGACGTGCTGCGCAATGCCGCTGACGATCACCAGCGGGCGGTATTCGATCCGCAGCTGCGCGGCAGGACCGATCAGGTGGTGTTGCGCTTTCGCCGGCCATAGGCGACCTCAGCTCAGAGATTATTGATTCCGAACTTGATTCCGTAGGGCAGACACACGGGCACTGCCCTGCCCTGGCGTGTCGCGGGTTTGAAGCGGTAATCCAGGCCGATGCTGACGGCGGCCCGATCCAGTCGCGGATAGCCGGACGTCGCGGCCACTTCGACACTGTCCACGGCGCCGGTCGCGGAGATGCAAATCCTGATCGTGGTCCTTCCAGTCTCCTTGGCGAGAAAGGATTCTCGTGGGTAACGGTCGGGGCCGTGTGGTCGGGTGATCGGTCGCGGCATCGTCATCGCACCTGAAGGAATTTCGGGCGGCGGCTGCGCGCCGGCCTTGTCATCGGAATCTTGCTGTTTGGAAAAATCCTGGATGGGCGCTTGCGGCGGATCCACCGGGTCGGCAATCGTGATTTCGGGAACCACCAGCGTGAGCGGTGCGGACTGCCTGATCACCACCAGCACCGGCGGCGGCGGTGTCTCCCTGGGTTTTTCCAGCGACAACAGTCGGGTCTGGAGAATGCTCGACTGGTAACGCGCCCCGGAGCGTGCGATGCCATTCGCGAGCACCCAGATCGCCAGCACATGCAGCACGACGATCGCCATGAAGGCAACCGCACGACGCGAGCGATAGCCGGAATCGACCGAATGCCTCAGGCCCGTGGTCATGGCATGCGCTCAGCCCGGCGGGTTATTGGCGCGCAGGAATGCAACGGATTTCTGCAGCATCAGCAGCCGGCTCCCAGCGCCGGAAATCAAATCGTCCTCCTGCGGCAGCATCACGAGTTCGACCGGCTTGCCGGCGTGCCGCAGCGCATCGTACATCGCCTGACTCTGCTCGAACGGCACCGCGACATCGTACTGTCCGTGAATCAGCATCAC
>Ga0210394_10008440_pt1 | contig 10606 bp, 7 predicted proteins | sample IncBWC12MmetaG_FD_160121 | JGI IMG/M metagenome (GOLD analysis project Ga0210394, IMG submission 160121) | Forest soil microbial communities from Barre Woods Harvard Forest LTER site, Petersham, Massachusetts, United States - Inc-BW-C-12-M | ecosystem: Environmental > Terrestrial > Soil >... | reverse complement strand
CGGCTGATTGCCACGGCGCGCTATCTCGGTCTGCTGCTGGGGCCCGCAGTGGGTGCGGGAATCATGCTGGCGTTGGGGCCGACGCTCGGTATTTTCCTCAACGCGCTGCTCTATCTGCCGATGGTGGTATGGCTGTGGAAGGCGCCCTATGGGCCGCGCTTCCGCGCGGCCAAGCCGGCGCGGGTCCGCGCCGTACGCGGCTTCGCCGAGATTGTGCTGACGGCTCGTGAGATCGCGACCAATCCGACGATCGTCTCGATGACCCTGCTGGCTGGTTGCGCGTCGTTCTTCGTCGGCAATGCATACCAGGCGCAGATGCCGGAGTTCGCCCAGGACCTGGGCTACTTCAAGGCCGATATCACCTACAGCCTGCTGCTGGCCGCCGACGCGGCGGGCGCCCTCACGGCAGGGGTTGTCCTCGAGAGTCGCGGCCTGCTGCGACCGCGGCCCCGCACGGCCTTCGTGCTCGCCGCGCTGTGGTGCTGCGTCATCATCGCCTTCGCGCTGTCGGCGAGCTACGCTTTCACCCTGTGCCTTCTGCTGGCGGCCGGGTTTCTCGAGCTGTCGTTCAACGCGATGGCGCAGGCGCTGGTTCAGATCCAGGCGCCGGCGCCGATCCGCGGCCGGGTCATCGGCCTCTACAACATGTCGGCGCTGGGCCTGCGCGCCTTCTCCGGGGTGACTGTCGGCCTGCTCGGCAGCTGGATCGGCGTCCACCGCTCGCTCGCGCTGAGCGCGACGAGCCTGCTCGTGGTCACCATCGCCCTGTTCGCATTCATCACGCGGCGCGAACGGGCGGCACGGACCTCCGGGCCGGGCGGCCTGGTGTAAGCTGCCCCGGGGATCGATCGGACGGATATCGGAGGAGACGGAGCATGGCGATGAGCACCGCGGGCAAGCGCCCATGGTACCGGCTGCTGTACGCGCAAGTCCTGGTCGCCATCGCGCTGGGCGTGCTGCTCGGGCACTTCTTCCCCGCCGCCGGCGTTTCCATGAAACCGCTCGGCGACGCATTCATCGCCCTCATCAGGATGATGATCGCCCCGGTGATCTTCTGCACGGTCGTGCACGGCATCGCCTCGATGACGGACTTGAAGCGCGTCGGGCGCGTCGGCGTGAAGGCGCTGCTCTATTTCGAGGTGATTTCCACCGTCGCGCTGCTGATCGGCCTGGTGGTCGGCGAGCTGGTGGCGCCGGGGCGCGGCTTCAACGTCGACCCGGCCACGCTGGACGCCAAGGCAGTGGCCGGGTTCGTCACGCGCGCAAAGTCCGAGGGTGTGGTTTCGCACCTGCTCGCGATCATTCCGAACACCTTCGTCGACGCCTTCGCCAAGGGCGATCTGCTGCAGATCCTGCTGATCGCCATCCTGTCCGGCTTCGCCGTTGCGCGCATGGGGCCGCTCGGGGAACGCATCGCGGCGGCCATCGATGCGATCGGCAAGATGTTGTTCCGCATCATCGGCTTCATCGTGCAGGTCGCGCCGATCGGTGCGTTCGGCGCGATGGCTTTCACGATCGGGGCCTACGGCATCGGCTCGCTGGTGAATCTCGGCGCCCTGATCGGCACGTTCTACCTGACCAGCATCTTGTTCGTGCTGCTCGTCCTCGGCACCGTGGCGCGCCTCAACGGCTTCTCGATCCTGCGCTTCATCGCCTACATCAAGGACGAGTTGCTCATCGTCCTCGGCACCAGCTCGTCGGAAACCGTGCTGCCGCACATGATACGCAAGATGGAGCGACTGGGCGCCTCCAAGCCGGTGGTTGGCCTGGTGATCCCGACGGGCTACAGCTTCAACCTGGACGGCACCAACATCTATATGACCCTCGCCACCCTGTTCCTCGCTCAGGCGACGAATACTCCGCTCACGCTGGGTCAGGAAGCGACCATCCTGGGCGTGGCGATGCTCACGTCGAAGGGAGCCTCCGGGGTCACCGGGGCCGGCTTCGTCACTCTCGCCGCGACGCTCACGATCATCCCGGATATTCCCATCCAGTCGCTCGCACTCCTGATCGGCATCGACAAATTCATGAGCGAGTGCCGCGCTCTGACCAATCTGATCGGCAACGGCGTCGCGACGATCGTGGTCAGCCGCTGGGAGGGAGAGCTGGACCGGCACGCGTTGCATGAAGCCATGGCCCATCCGATCGACTTCGGCGACGCCCTCGCCGGGCCGATTGCCGAGCCGGCGCCGGCGGCTGCCGGCGAGGCGGCGGCGCCTCACAGGTGAGCCGGCGTTTCGCCGAGCAAGCTCGGCACCGGCGAGCCGAGTCGCGCCTGCCGGCGCGACCGCTCGATTGATCCTCTAGGCGCCCGCTCCGCGTCCAGGCTCCGCGGTGCCTGCGGCTGCTGCCTTCAGCCGGTGCAGGACCTCATCGCTGGTCATGACGTCGCCGAAGTTCTGAATGAACGTCTCCAGCGCGGCCAGGTGCTCCTCGTCGGACAGCGCCGCGCAGCAATCGGAGACGAGCACCGCCTTGAAATCCAGCATCATGGCGTCGCGCGCCGTCGAGTCACAGCACACATTGGTCTTTGTGCCTGCGACCAGCACGGTATCCACACCAAGGCTGCGCAGGCGCCGCTCCAGGGTGGAAGCGCCGTGGGCGAACGCGCTGTAGCGATTCTTCATCATGATCGTGTCCTGCGGCGCGACCTCGAGCTCCGGCCAGACGCGCTGATTATCCGGCGCCAGGCTGTCGAGCGTGCGGCGGCGAACCTCCGGGCTCGCCACCACGTTGTTGTAAAAGACCTCCCAGTCGCTGGTGCCGCCAATCTGCGCATTGGCGTGCAGCACCCAGATCACCGGCACACCGAGCGGACGCACGGCGCCCGTCAGCCAGTTGATGCCGGGGACGATGGCGCGGGCGAGCGGAACCTCCGCCGGCGCGCCCGGCTGGCAGAACGTGCTCTGCATGTCAATCACCAGCAGCACAGTGCGCGCCGCATCGAGGCGGTCGAACCAGTGCAGCCTTCCGCGGCGCGCGGTCACCCGCTCCACGATGTGCGACCGTATCGAGACGTTGTGCACGGGTGGCCCTGACGGTTAGGCGTTGCCCCACACTTCGCGCGCCACGTCGCGCACCAGCTCGAGCTTGCGCTTCTCGTCATCCACTGTGATGCGGTTTCCGTGGTGGGTGCTCGAGAAGCCGCATTGCGGGCTGAGGGAGAGATCCTCCAGGGGGACGTACTTCGCGGCCGCCTCGATGCGCCGCTTCAGGTCGTCCTTCGACTCCAGCTCGGGCACCTTGGAGCTGACCAGGCCGAGTACCACTTTCTTGCCGCGCGGCATGAAGCGCAGCGGCGCGAAGCCGCCCGCCCGCTCGGTGTCGTACTCCAGGAAGAACGCGTCCACGCCCATCTGGTTGAATACCGTCTCGGCCACCGGGTCATACCCGCCGCTTGCCATCCAGGTACTCTGGAAGTTGCCGCGGCAAGTGTGCATTGCAACCGTCATGCCGGGAGGCCGCTCGCGCAGCGCCTCGTTGACCGCTCGCGCATAGACGGCGGGAAGCTTGTCGGGATCGTCGCCCAGGCGGCGGGTCTGCGCGCGGATCTGCTCGTCGCACAGCATCGCCACGCTGGTGTCGTCGATCTGCAGGTAGGTGCATCCCGCGGCAGCCAGATCGCGGATCTCCTCGCGATATCCGGCCGTGAGGTCGGCCCAGAACTGCTCGACCTCCGGATAGATTTGCAGCATCGAGGAGCGGCGTCCGCGCAGGTGCAGCATGGCGGGAGAGGGGATGCAGAACTTCGCTGTGCGGGTCGTCACCGAGCGCAGGAACGCAAAGTGGTCGACCATGATGGGACGGGTCCGCCGGATGCGGCGGGTGAGGTGCATGGTCAGCGGCTGCTCGCTGCCGGTGAATTTCACCGCGTAGGGCTCGGCAGCGATCTCGACGCCGTCGAACCCGGTGAGGAAGTCGATGTGCCACCAGCCGCGCCGGAACTCACCGTCGGTGACCGCCTCCAGTCCGATCGACTCCTGGAGCTTGACGACCTCGCGGATGGCGCGGTCCTCCACCTCCTTCAGCCCTTGCGCGGACAGCTCGCCGCGCCCGGCGCGCTCACGCGCGGCGTGCAGCTCCGGCGGGCGAAGAAGACTACCGACGTGGTCAGCGCGAAATGGCGGTCTGGCAGGCATGGTCTCCCCGGATTTTCGGGCCGATGAACGCTTCCGAAGGCACTTTACCAGCCGCATTGCGGCGCAAAAGTCCCATAATTCCTCCCACGCACTCAGTGGGATCTTTTGTGGTTGATCGGGCCGGGTCGGCTGTCGATAATTTTGCCCACGGACGGGGCCGGCCTGACTGGGGACGATTTCCACAATGGCCACGAGGAAGTAAACGCGAAGCGTTTCATACATCGGGGTGTGGGGAGGGGGCATAGCCCCCTCCGGGCTGTTTAGCCCTAATGACAAAGCGAGGAGACTATGAGCGAGCCCAACGAGCTGCTGACGGAAATCTCCACCTTCTGCCGCCAGCACGGCCTGGCAGAGTCCACTTTCGGGCGCCTGGCCGTGAACGACGGGAAGTTCGTCTCCCGCCTGCGCGACGGCGGGCGGGTGCGCACCCATACCCTGAGCCGGGTGAAGGCTTTTCTCGCCTCGCCTCCCTCGTCGGTCGACCGTACCCTGGTGATCGGCCCGCGCAACGGGGGTCGGCCGGGCGAATCGGTACCGGCCGGGCAGGCAAGCGCCCTGGCCGGCAGCCCGCGGCTGCGACCGCCGGAGGGGACGCCATCCACTGCTCTCCGGCCGACCGAGCAGATGAATTTCCGCTTCTACGACAACCGCCAGAAATACCTGCTGTTCGTCAATACCTGCAGCGAAAAGGCGGTGGTCGCTCAGCGGGTCGGCATGGAGCTGGCCAACATTCACCCGCGCCCGCCCGCGGTGCGCATATTCGATGCCGGCATCGGGGACGGTACGGTCCTGACGCGCGTCATGCGGGAAATGCACCGCCGTTATCCCACCTTCCCGTTCTATATCGTGGGCAAGGAAATCAGCCTGGAGGACGTGCGCCTGACGCTCGAGAAGGTGCCCGATCGGTTTTTCGAGCATCCTTCGACCGTCCTCGTGCTTACCAACTTGTTCTATTCGGAGGCGCCGTGGCTGCTGCCCAAGTCGGTGACCGCGGCGAGCTCGATGGTGTGGCACGAAGTGGCCCTCACCGGCAACACCGCTCACGAGTTCGAGCAGCAGATCACCGACCTCAATCCATTTCTCGCCGCCAACTGGACGGTCCGCTCCAGCGCTGTGTCGGGCAACCCCGTCTACGAGCGCCCCGTCGTTCTGGTTCTGTACCGCGACGACTACCGGTTTTTGCTCAACGACGTGATCCCGCGGCGGGGTGCGGTGCGTGCCGATTACGATCTGGTGATAGCATCGCAGCCGTACCGCTTGCGCGTTCCCACCGAGTTCAAGGCACAGCGGGTGCTTGCTCCGCTGGCGAGAAGCCTCGGCGCGGGTGGCCGTCTGCTTGGCATCCATTCGCGCGGGGGTGACCCGGGCATCGATCTCGTGCAGCGGGTATGGAAGGACGAGAATCCGTTTACGAGTGATCGCCACGCGTTGCTGAAGGCCCTCAAGTCCGAGCTGGGCAGTTCGGCCCGGCATCTTAACTTCAACGCCTACGCGGACGCCCGCTCGGTGTTCCGCTACGACATGCACACCTTGCCTACCGAAATCGGCAGCTCGATCGGCACCTCCACCTTGTTCGCGGCGTGGAACGCGGCGGTGTATGTCGCGCAAATCGAGGATCAGCGCCTGAATGAGGTGCTGCTGGACGGACGCTATCTGAACGCGACGCGCGAGGTCCTGCAGGAGCACGGCGGGTTGTGGTTCTACGACGAGTCCTACGTGGTCTCGCGGACGCGGGAATAGCGGGTGGTTGACACCCCGGACATGGCGGAGGTCGCTTCGCCGAGCGCCCTCGCCCAGGAGCTCCACAGCGGCCGTTTCGTCGTCACCGCCGAGCTCACCCCGCCGGTGTCAACCCACCTCGACAAGCTGATCGCGCAGGCCGTGCGCCTGAAAGGGCGCGCGACGGCCGTCAACATCACCGACGGCGCCGGCGCGAAGACCCATCTGTCGAGCCTGGTCGCGTCCGCTTTTCTTGTCCGTCACGGGGTCGAGCCGATCCTGCAGATCACTTGCCGCGACCGCAACCGCCTCGCCATCCAGGCCGATCTGCTGGGCGCGGCGGCCCTGGGCATCCGCAACGTGCTGCTGCTTGGCGGGGCCGACCCGCGGGTCGGCGACCAGCCGGACACCAAGCCGGTGTTCGATCTGTCCAGTCAGGGCCTGCTCGCCATGGCCGACGCCATGCGGCGTGAAGGGCGGCTGCCCCCCGGGACGCCGATCGGCGGCGAGTTCGAGCTGGTGCTGGGCGCGGCCGATATGCCGGTGGATCCCCCCGCCGGGTGGCAGCCGAACAGCCTGAAGGCCAAGGCGGACGCAGGTGCGGACTTCGTGCAGACCCAGTTCTGCATGGACAGCGGCGTCGTGCGACGTTACGCGCAGGCGTTGCTCGATCTGGGCATCGCGCAGCGCGTGCCGATTCTCATCGGCGTGTGCCCGATTCCGTCGGCGCGCTCGGCCCGCTGGATGCGCGAAAAGTTGAAGGGAACGATCATTCCCGAAGAAAGTGTCCGCCGCCTCGAGGCGGCAGCCGACCCGCGGATGGAAGGCGTGCGGCTGTGCGCCGAATTCATGCGCGAGCTGTTGCAGATTCCCGGGATCGCCGGTGCCCATGTGATGGCGCCGGTGAACCCCGCCGTCGTTCCCGACGTGATCGCCGAGTCCGGCGTTGCCGGCCAGCCGCGCGCCCCTTGCTGACTCCCCCGATCGCGCTCATCAATACCAGTACGCACACTACATATTCAACGAGGAGCCCATCATGTCGAACTATCTCTTTACATCCGAGTCGGTGTCGGAGGGCCACCCCGACAAGGTCGCCGATCAGATTTCGGATGGAATTCTCGATGCGATCATCGCGCAGGACCGCACGAGCCGGGTCGCCGCGGAAACGCTGTGCAACACCGGCCTGGTGGTTCTGGCCGGCGAAATCACCACGCGGGCGAACGTGGACTACATCCATGTCGCGCGCGAAACCATCAAGCGCATCGGCTACGACAACACCGAGTACGGCATCGATTACAAGGGCTGCGCCGTGCTGGTGTGTTATGACAAGCAGTCCCCGGACATCTCGCAGGGTGTGACCGAAGGGCAGGGGCTCGACCTTGAACAGGGCGCTGGTGACCAGGGCCTGATGTTCGGCTACGCCTGCGACGAAACGCCCCAGCTCATGCCGCTGCCGATCTATCTCGCGCACCGGTTGATGGAGCGGCAGGCGGAGATCCGCCGCTCCGGCAAGCTGCCGTGGCTGCGCCCCGACGCGAAAAGCCAGGTCACCGTGCGCTACGCCGACGGCAAGCCCGAATCGATCGACACGGTGGTCATCTCCACCCAGCACGCCCCCGACATCGAGCACAAGGCGCTGTCGGAGGCCGTGATCGAAGAGATCGTCAAGCCGGTGCTGCCGCGCAATCTTCTGAAAGGGGATGTGCGCTACCTCATCAACCCCACCGGCCGCTTCGTCGTCGGTGGTCCGCAGGGCGACTGCGGACTGACCGGGCGCAAGATCATCGTCGATACCTACGGCGGTGCGGCGCCCCACGGCGGCGGGGCTTTCTCCGGCAAGGACCCGTCCAAGGTGGACCGCTCGGCAGCCTATGCCGCGCGCTATGTGGCGAAGAACGTCGTGGCCGCAGGTCTGGCGAGCAAATGCCTGCTGCAAGTCTCGTATGCCATCGGCGTGGCGCGTCCGACTTCTGTGTGGGTGACCACCCATGGCACCGGCCGCGTGCCGGACGAGAAGATCGCGGAGCTTGTGCAGCGTCATTTCGATCTGCGCCCCAAGGGCATCATCCAGATGCTCGATCTGCTGCGTCCCATCTACCAGAAGTCCGCCGCCTACGGTCACTTCGGCCGCGAGGAGCCGGAGTTCACCTGGGAGCGCACCGACAAAGCAGCGGCGCTTGCCGCCGACGCGGGTCTGAAGAAGACCGCGGCTATGGCTTGAGGACGGATGACGGTTATCGACGGCCGCGCGGTCGCGCAGGCGATTCGCGTTCAGTGTAAGGAGCGCGTGCGCCGCCTGGGACGCGAGCGCGGACTGGTTCCGGGGCTTGCGGTGATCCTGGTGGGCGAAGATCCCGCCTCCGAAGTCTATGTGCGCAACAAGGTGCGCGCCTGCGCCGACGTCGGCATCCGCTCGCAGGTCGAGCGCTACCCCGCGCAGGTCGCACCAGCGCTGATCGAGGAGCGCATCGACGCCCTCAACGCGGACGCAACCGTCCATGGCATCCTCGTGCAACTCCCGCTGCCGCCGCAGTTCGACCGCGGCGATATCGTCCGGCGGATTGATGCGGCCAAGGACGTCGATGGCTTCCATCTGTACAACGTCGGGGCGCTGGTGGTCGGTGGCTCGGTATTCCCGCCGTGCACGCCCTACGGCGTACTGCGCCTGCTCGAGTACGAGCGCATCCCGATCGAGGGGCAGAACGTGGTGGTGGTCGGCGCCAGCAACCTGGTCGGCAAGCCGATGGCGCTGATGCTCATGCAGCGCGATGCGACGGTCTCCATCTGCCATGCCAAGACGCGCGATCTCGCCCAGTACACCATCCTGGCCGACATCCTCGTGGTGGCGGCCGGTTCGCCCAATCTCATCCTCCCGCAGATGGTGAAGACGGGCGCGGTGGTGATCGACGTCGGTATCAACCGGCTCCCCGATGGCCGCCTGGTCGGCGACGTCGACTTCGAGGGCGTGTCGCGCAAGGCGTCTTACATCACGCCGGTGCCGGGAGGCGTGGGCCCGATGACCGTGACCATGCTGCTGGAGAACACGATCTCCTCCGCGGAAAGATCCGTTGCCGGGGGCCCGGGCACGTCCGCCGCCCTCGCACCCGCGCAGTCCGTCTCGGCGGTGTCCGGCCCAGGATCGTCTTGAGGAAAGGCGAGGACAGCTTCCTCAGGCAGCCCTGAAGGTTGGCCTTAAGATGGCGCCCCATGGAAAAGCGCGCTGCAGCGAGCGAGGCGGGGACGTCCAGGGGGGCAACGAGCTCCGCGGATGCCGTTCGCGCCTGTCGGGCAGCCCTCGCCGAGCGGTCGCGGGACAAGGCGCCGCTTCTATGGGGCGCTGCCCAGGTCAATCTGGGTAACGCGCTGCGAGCGGCCTCCGAGTCCGACCGCGACGGCGCGCAACTCAAGGAAGCCGTGACGGCCTACCGGGAGGCCCTGAAGGTCTACGCGCGCGAGCAGAGCCCGGCAGAATGGGCGCGCACCCAGAGCAGCCTGGGCATCGCGTTACGCCGGCTGGGCGAGCGCGGCGGTGGCCTTGCCCGCCTGGAGGAAGCCGTTCTCGCCTATCGCGAAGCCCTGCGCGAATATCGGCGCGAGCGCGCGCCGCAGGACTGGGCCATGACCCAGAACAACCTGGGTAATGCACTATCGAGCATTGGCGAGCGGATCGTCGGCACGTCGCGCCTGGAGGAAGCGGTCGCCGCCTATCGCGAGGCACTCAAAGAGCGGACGCGCGTCAAGGCGCCTCAGGAGTGGGCGACCACCCAGCACAACCTGGGTCGCGCGCTCGGACTGATGGCGGAAAGGGAAGGCACGGCCGAGCGCTGGCGTGAGGCAGCTGCGGCATTCCGCGAAGCGCTGAAAGAGCGCACCCGGGAGAGGGCGCCCGCGCCGTGGGCGGCCACTGTGACGGGGCTCGGCGACGCGTTGCTCACCCTGGGGGAGCTGCAGCAGGACAGGGCCCGCTTCGACGAGGCTGCCGCTGCATATCGCCAGGCCCTCAGCGAGCGCACCCGCGAGAAAGTGCCCCAGGCCTGGTCGGCACTGCAGGACAGCCTGGGCCGGGCGATGCTCGGGGTCGCCGCGCAAGTCGAGGGCACCGACCCGGCGCTGGAAGCGGTAGCCGCGTTGCGCGAGGCGCTGCAGGAGCGCTCGCGTGAGAATGCCCCGCTCGAACGGGCGGCGAGCCTGCACTATCTCGGCGTAGCGTTGCGGCTGGTCGGCGTTCGCGCCGAGCGCAGGGAGGCCTTCGAAGAAGCGGTGACGGCGCTGTCGGAAGCCCTCGAGGAGCGCACCCGCGAGAGGGATCCGCTGGCGTGGGCCGCAACGGAAGACGCCCTCGGCAGCGCGCTGGCCGCGCTGGCGGCGCGCGAGGCGCGCGGCACTTATCTGGACGAAGCGATCCGTGCTTTTCGCGAGGCGCTGAAGGAACGGACGCGGGAAAAGGCCCCGCGCGATTGGGCCGCCACCCAGGCGGGCCTGGCGGACGCGCTGGCGCTGATGGCGGAACGGGAAGGCAGCATCGAGCGCTGGGAAGAGGCCATCCTTGCCTATCGCGAGTCGCTGCGCGAGCGCACGCGCGAGAAAGCCCCGCTCGATTGGGCGAACGCTCAATACGGACCGGCCACCGCTTACCACCGCCTCGGCGAGCAGGAAAAGGACACCCAGCGGCTGGAGCGGGCCGCCGCCTGCTATCGGGAAGCGATGAAGGAACGCACCCGGGAGCGCATGCCGCTTGCATGGGCGGA